>Ga0056128_1010415_pt1 | contig 11596 bp, 9 predicted proteins | sample WorMetLIZISLAND2_FD_71113 | JGI IMG/M metagenome (GOLD analysis project Ga0056128, IMG submission 71113) | Marine gutless worms symbiont microbial communities from Max Planck institute for Marine Microbiology, Germany - Olavius geniculatus... ... | reverse complement strand
ATTTCTTCAGCTACATCTGGTAAAAATTTCGTGTAAATTGATCATCATTTGAGTGAATTATGAAAGAAATAAAAAGGGTGCCCGTTTTTTGAAACACAGTGTATTTATTTACGTTTATAAAGCTTTTCTCAAAATTCGAAAAAAAATCTTTCCGGCTAAAGGTGCTGAATAAAAAGGAGATAAGGAATTGCGATTTTTAACCAATAAGTCGCTGTACTTCAGAAACAATGCTAGCTTATTTAGAACTATCTGAGTTTCGATTTCCTAAGTTCAAGGAGTTCTCCGTACGGAGGTCTCAAGTTTGGGTACTCTTTCAAAATATATTATTATTTTATTGCGTGCTGTACACCGATGCTGCCGCGTGTTACGTGAGTATTGCTCAAATTACTTGCTTTCCTTTGTGTTTTTCTTATTTTTAGTATTAACTTGTGGATCAATCACATATTGCACGTGTGCGAATGCGTCCACGCACACAACAGTATATACTGCAGGTGCAGAATGCGTCAGATACGCTACGTAGCCTATACGCACAAATTATAAAAATCCGACTAAGCGAAAAAAAATCTGCTCTTGACGTTGTTGAAGCTCTACTTTATCACTGAATTGAACTCAAATCATTCCAAGCAAAAAGTCGTAGGCCTATAACGAAGTTAAGCCCATAAGCCTAACGTTTGCAAGGGCGACAGCGTAGTAGCTTTTATGCTAGTAGCCTATTTGTTATCGTTAGTCGCGCGCTTCGTCTTTGGTGGAATCAATACAAACTTTCAGGTACTTAAAAAAAGCATTTAAACATTTTTTTCGGTAAAGACTAGCTTAGCTTAAAATGTTATCCTTCTTTTCTTTTCTCTCAGGTAAAAATTAAGTTAAATCTAAGACAAGTAATTTGAGCAAAGCTCACGTGACGCGCGATACCAGCGGTCCTGCCACTTTGGCAATCACGCCAATCAGTGTAGGCCTACACCAATAAGATATTAATGCATCTAGAAAGAGTACTCAAATTTGAGGCCTCTGTAGGGTAGACTCCTTGAATTTAAGAGATCGAAACTTGACTTTTAAAACGTACGTTCTATGCTAAAATGCCATGCACAGGTTGTCCAGGTCCATCTTCAGTCATTTCGGCGCAATTTACTCTTAAAATGTGTGTCGCAGCCGGAAATCGCAAAAAAATTCACCAAAACCCCTATTTTAAGGATTCAAGATCATTCAAGGTCATCGACGTTGACACCAATAAAAAGCTTGTCACTATTGCTTGTTATGATAAGCAACATGTCTGTGTCACATCTGCAACCGTTTTCACGCTACACAAGATAATTGCGGTAAAATAACCACTTTTTAGGGGGGAGCTGTCTTTGACGCCCGCCTGCGCCGGCCTCCTTGAAGCTATAGGGGTCGGAACTTGGACTGCTAAAATCTACGTTCAATGCTGAAAATTTCATACTGAGGTTGTCTTGATCTATCTTAAGCCATTTCGTCGCAATTCAGTGTTGAAATGAGCGCTGGATCTAAAAATTGGGAAAAATTCACCAAAAACCACCTTTTGGGGGTTCAAGCTCCGTTCAAGGTCATCGATGTTGATAAATCTAAAAAGCCTGTCACCATGCTTGTTATGATAAGCAGCATGTCTGTATTTATCTGCAAGTGTTTTCACACTATACGAGCCAATAACGGCAAAATAACGTTTTTATGGGGGTACCCCTTTTTGATGCCCTCGTTCGCGGGGAACCCCCGCATCCACACGCACGAAATTCTGTCGCGATAAACTAGAGTCCTTGTGGCAGCCCACAGTGTACGTAGATCTCGTGATCATAGCTTGCGTCGTTTTGACACAATACCGCGGTGTGACGGACGGACGGGCAGACAGACGGACGTACGCCTAGACGATGGCTAAGACGCGCGAAGCATTTTGCTATCCACCACTACAAATTATTGTGCACAAAATTATCAGAGATAAACGACATTTTACACAGCCAAGCTGAGAAGCGTCGGCCTAAACAAAAAGAGATATACTTAACTCGCATCAATAATTGAGGATATGAGAATGGTTCGACTCTAGCTTTTGTTTTAGATCATAACCAAATTGAATGCGAAAAATGTCGCTAGTATAGCCTATAATGCATAAAAAAGGAATATAGTAGGTCTAATGTTACTGCAAGTAGGGCTTACACAGACCATAAAAACCTTATGCTGATAACACGACGTTATTTCAATCTTCTTCAGCCGACGCATCTATGATCCACGTGTCTCACGAGTTCAGTCGAACTACTGTCGATCACTCGGTCTTACGATATCTCATTGTCAAAGCCCAAAACTCTGGCTGCAGTTCTCAATGGCTTGCAACCTTCAAAAATCTGTGTTTATTTCGGCAGTCTTTATTCTTCAGATGGTTAATGTTGGCCAGATCTGAACCGTCGCATTGATTCCGCCTCAATAACAATTTTGGTCTCACCGTCCCACGTATCTGGAAAAACAAATTTCTTACAGAAACTACCAAGATCCGCCTCTATTAAGACTTTTGGCTTCGACCACTGACTACGTGAGTCCACGACACACACGAAATGGTAAGTTGGCAACGGAGCGGTTACTAGCGCGGGTACCAGTAACAGAGCAATAACTGCCGTATAGACTCTATTTATAAAAAGATGAGATAACTTGACGTCTGAAATTGCAAATTGTTGTTTTTTTAACATGTGGCCAGTGGCGGCGAACTTTAGGTAGCTTAATGTTTTTGTACGTCGCGATAATTCCCTCGATGACGAGTGCGACGCCGACTAGTCGTAGTCGCCGTCGGCGACACGACACGACACGAGTCACACGACCAAATTCCGCTTCGGCTCACTTAAGCAACAATGGCACAGAGCTGGTTGCTTAGAATAAACATTACAAGTTTATTTTACTCAATTTGTTTGATTAACTAGCTAAGTGTATGAATTAATTTGTAACGTTTTGAGATGGAAGAAGAAAAGAATCCTTATCTGGCGTCGTTGCTGCATTTAGCCAGATGTCTTGCATCGTTAAACCCTGCGCCGGCTGATAAGGTTTGTGGTTTTTGACATCACGCGACGGCGCTGCTGCAAATATACCAATTCGCTAATGCAGCTGAAATCTGCTTATTCGTCGATGATGCTAAAATTTCTGAGCACAATGATTTGCGGTAACTTTTCCGACATAACTGCAAATGACAAGGAAGTCATAATGGTTTTGTTTTGCTAAAGTTATATAGTTAGTACGTTAGTTCTGTTACTGATATTGAATAGGTCCCATGACCCAGATCATGTCACAGTTTTATGCACTGTCAAAGGACAGTTCGCAATAAAAAAAAAACGGTAAAAGGTTATGCACCTGTCCTCAAATTTTATTGATTCGAAAAGCGTTTTTGCAAAGATTTACATCTTAAAGAGTTATTATCTGTAATAAAAGTGTTGTTTTTTTGGTTATTTTTCTGTTGAGAGAAATTTTTTACAGTAAAACAGCAAGAATTGGTGTAGACATGGCATTATGCCTTTCAATAGCCAATGTGACGTCGTGTACAATTTTAGCAAAATTCCGTTCAATGTAAAATGTTACACGTACCTTTTTTGATGGTTTGGCATTGCAGTCATTGATTTAATCGTTTTAACTTAGCATTATTCCGGTTTTTATGCAAGCAAAACAGAATTTGTCAACATCAACATTTGAACTGAAAAACATTGAACACAAAGTAACGTAACGTATTTAAAAGTTCGAGCTATAGTAATCATAGTGTGGTCAGTATTCTGCGCTTGTTTGCGTTTGCATATTCGATGAAATGTCAGCGATTAAATGTGAAATATATGACCAGGTAACATAGCTAACACTAACCCTAACCCTAAAACCTAACCCTAACCCCAAGCCTAACTGAAATTTTTGCTCATGAGTGATTTAAAGTGCCCCGGTGTTACCAAAACACCGGCGCACTTTAAATCGCTCGTGAGCAAAAATTAAGCAAAAACCCACAAATTTTGTTTTAGATATCGACTATTAAGATGAAGTAGTATGCAAAAAAGTGTTTAGAACGCAGTGATCCGAGGACAGGTTGGTAACCCTTGGCCAGAAAACATCAGTGATTAAATCAGGGTATTTTCTCTTCAGGTAGTGTACTCTTGTAGCATGTTCTAATGATGTGGTTTCTAAAATTAAGTAGCATATAGAAATGAAATGTCAAAAGGATTACAGTGACTAGTTGTTTACAAAGAATATGTAGTGTTCAGGTAATGTAAAAAGTTAGAAGCAAAGGTCTGAGTAGTTATTATGTTTCATTATGTTATAAAGGTCAGACGGCTTTTGGCAGTATGTCCAAAGAATATTGGTGGTGGTGTCTTTCGGGTCGACCAAAGAGGTCTGGATGCTGTTGTAGCTCTCGGGATCTACCACTGGGAATCTGGTCTCAAGGCAAGTGCTGTTTTCATAGCTAAAACTAAATTTTATTTGATGTAACTATTTCTTAGCAGGTATTTGCAGCTGTCACTTGATTAGTTTTCTTTATTGCATCATTAGTTGTTCAATCTACATTGATTGCGGATTTAATGCATATCTGGTTTGGTAATGCCAGCACTCCAGAAGGTCTTGAAAAGTCCTGAATTTGGCTAGTTTCTCCGTGAAAAACCAAGTAATTGAATCATCATTTTTCTGTAACTGTAATTTGTCTTAAGTACTATTAAAATCACTCACATATTTTACATGCTCATGTTAGCAAATTTTTGGTTGAGTGATATGTTGCACATGATGTATTGTTTTTGTACTAATGTTACCTATGTGTTCATATTTTACAGTAGAATAGGTCATCAAATAAGTACTAAAAAGTCTTGAATTTCAGTTATCGCTATTGATATGTCATGACTGTGGATGTGGAAGTATTTCACTCTGTAATGCTTTTTGTTGGGATAGCAGTATCATTTGCTAGATGGGCGCATGAGCAATGAAGTTAAACATGTCTGCAGCTCTGGGATTTCAGCTGTCGAAGTGCTTAAATTCGTTAAGATATGTTGTCTAATTGTGTCTATCAGCATGCGGAGGACATACAGCCTTATCTGCTCTCTTTGCTCAAAGGCCTACCAAAGGTCAGCTGGGTTATTTCTGCTGGACCAAATAATGCACCAAGTATGTGTTTCTCTGCTTGTATATTTGTCATTTCGTTTTTTATGCCCACTTCACACCTGCAACACTGACGTAACTCAACTGTCGAGTTGAGTCGCGTTCATGTTGCAGTTGTGAATTGGTACGGTATTAGAGACATTTTCTATCAGGAGGTGTATTCATTGTGCCTTCGGTGTTTTGACATTGTTGGTTAGGCGACAGGAAGAACATTCAGCGTGTAAAACTTTTTACCTTAAAACTTCCTGTTTTTATAATGGTGGTAGGTGCAAGGTATAGGCTGAAAAAGTTTTCAGGGCCACTGCACCTGCCTGTGTCAAAAAGAAGGGCGGATGGAGAACCTGACCAAATTGTAAGGTGGAAACCACATGTTTGTGAAGCTTGTGGACTCAATACATTGACACACAATTGGTGTTGAGATGCACTATCTGTAAATGCTTCTCTGTAAATAATACCGCAGTGATTCTGCAAAACAGTAAGTTTAAAAGTTTTTTGAAAGCCCATAGGTTGGAACAAGGGCATATAAATGGGGCATATTGGTATAATATATTCTCAAAATTAAACCAGGTAAACTTTGAATGGACCAGCAATGACATCACCAAGACAAATTTTTGGCTACCTCTCTGGAAACAGTTACTAATAGACTATATAATTTCACCAAATGACAGCACCTTTATTCATGGCAACAGATCGATAATACGAAATGTAATTTGAGAAATGTGTAATGTATAAAGTATAAGTTAAAAATGTGCCATTGTTGTAAATGTGCTGAATGCGTGTGTGTATTTGTTTGTCAGTGTTACCATTGAGTGAGAGGTTTTCATTCTGTCTCAATACGTTGCTGTCGGACATTGCATACATTGACAGAAACGTCATGCCTCAGGTAGGTAAATGCTGCTGCTGCTGCTGCTGCTGCCACCAATTTTGTTTTTGTGTTAAACTTCTTTTTTGACCTGCTGCTGTCTTTCATCACGATGTCTGTAGTGTTTTAACCACCCGTAATCTCACTCCAGTCAAGTGTAAAGGTTGAAATGCATCTGATGTCTATTCACAATTCATCAGCTGTGGCATTTGCTGAAATGATAAATGTTCTGAAAAGAATGAAAATGACAGAACAAATTAATGATGCAGTTTATTGTCAGATTAAAAATAAAACACAGTTTGGTTGTCTTGGTATTTTTGTTGTTTCTGGTATCAGCTCTTGAATATTCTTTTGTATGGATGATGAGATGCACTTGAAATGTTTGCAGATACTGAGCAGCCAGATTGCTGTATTGAAGACACTTTGTGGCATGCTCCAGCAGCAGAACCATACCGACATTACAAAAGGTTGGTTTTAGTTGCACTAGCTCAGCAAATAAATCATTTTTTTGGCTTTTTGGTATTGGGTTAGCATCATTGCAGAAGTTAAAAAGTTCCTCTAGCTCTGCAGTGAGATGATTGGTTAAAACTGAAATGTGTGATCATATATAGTCATAGATTGTTTGTATTTAACCAAGATCTAGAGGCCAACTCAGTCTGACTTTTTCTCGGTATGTATGTCCAGTGAGTACGTGTGCTGGTTAGTCATGCTGCAATGTGTCAGTGAACTGTTGGGGATATCTAGGGTCACGACAAATATGTCATTCAAAATGTCATTTTTCATTTGCTGAGGAATTTTGTTCAAAATTTTAATTTTTTTTAAATGCTGAATTTCATGATTTTGTTCATTTTTTATCCAAAACGAAGTAGTTGTGCCCTCAGGAACAGTACACATGCTTTCATTTTTGTTGTGTGAAATGGTCTATTCCTGTGTCGTGTCGTCTAGATGCTCTGTGGCAGTTCACCGTCCCATCATTCCTCGGTATGGCCCGGTCCATCGGAAGGGTTCCAACCTCAGCCAACTCCTCACTGCTCAGTTCTTTGTTTCCACCGCCGCCATCCGGTCCTTCGCTGGATGCGTGTTTTGTACGGACGCCTTCGGTTGTCCGGACATCTCAGGTTATATCTCAGCGTCGGACATTCAACACATTCCGGTCGATTATCCCACGAACGATGTCGCAAACCATCCTTTCTAGCACCAGTCCGTCGCCTCCGCCACCCGCGACTGATCTGCTGTCGAACGTATCCGGTCGTCAGAGGTCACCGTCACCCATCGACTCCGGCATTGCAGTTCTGGAGCCGGTTACTGTGAACGATCATCCCGAGCCATTGCTGCAATACCTCAACAGGATCGGCGCGTCGTTTCCACAGAACGTTGTCTTGGGATCGGAGAACTCGGCGCTGGAATTCACAGCTCCTCAGCTCGATGAACTGTTGGCTTTGGTGAGTGAGTTGGCGGAATTAAAGGTTGAAGTTTTTGTATAGCTGTTTATGGGTAACCAATCTCGGAGCCATGCGATCACACAGTGTTACCTGCCACCCAACACGGGTGAATGCGCTCTACCTTGATCCCTGCCAGATAGACTGGTACTAAATTTACCAACCCTGGAGGGATGGAATGCTGAGTTGATTATGGTGTTGATTGTTTACCTGTCAGAAGCCAGTCACTCATCCAAGCAGTAACCACTTGATAGTGATCCATTGCAGATGGATTTGCTAGAAATTTTCGGGGAAGTTTAGGTTTGGCAAAGTCTGTCCTGGGCATAATCTTCCCCAGATATAATTCTTTGGAAAAAGTTTTTTAGCCATAATCCCACTGGACAGAATTCTTTGGATAGGACAAAATTTTCCTGGACATAATTTTTCCCTTGATTACGTTCTGTTGCTCAGGCATGACCCACAAGCATTTGCCAAAGGCTATGCTTGACTATCTTGTTTATCTTGTTCTTATCTTTATTTTGGTGTAATTTTCAGAACAGTTGACTGTTAAGTTGTTTTGCTGATTTGCTGTGCGTTGCAGATAAAGATTATTGTGAACAGGGATCTGCTAACCAGCTTGGACTCTGTGGCAAATGAATGCCATGTGGTCAGTGGATTTCGATAATGTCACTGTGTGCATCTGTGTTTAAATTTTTTCATACCATTAACACTTTTTACATCTTAAGCATCCTGTTTTATTTTTTAGACAACAGAAATGTTGCTTTGAAACTCATTTGAAACTCATGTAGTAAAATGCAAGCTGCTAGTTGCGTAAACTGCAGTAAGTGAAGCAAGTTGCTGATGGAGTATAAAAGCACAGGTAGAACTGTGTGATCGCATATGACTGATTCCATATGTACCTCTAAGTTCTGTACCACTAGAAGGTATAGACAATCTTTAATCATTCTGAGGAAATTGACAGCGGTTGCCTAAAACCTGCTAAAAATAAAGGTTGTGTAATTCATAGTGCTTTGTATAGCAATGTTATTTCTGTTTGTAGGTGCATACGTCTCGGTCTTTGTCGTGTAGTCCGTACAAATCGTTGAGTGAAGCTATCTGTGTGGTTTTGTTCTCCATGCTACGAGATATTCTTCAGCATCAGAAACGTAACTACTGTGCTTTGCTTTAGTTTAATTTATTTTAGTTGTTAATTAATTATTTTTCCCATCGGTGTTTCTGTCATTTCTCATTATATAGCACATATCCAAGCCACTTTAATTATCTGTTACTCGGAAGTGTTTGTTTTGTTTCTGTCAGATATTATAGGTGGTCCTTCTCTTTGTAGCTGATTTTTACCATTCTTCACAGCCATTGGATTCATAAGCATCCAGCTTTTTGCTCCACGTTAAACAAGAACCAAGTATCATGTGCTCAAAACCAGAAAGTATGTCAAAATAAACTAAACCGTATTGTTAGAGGCCTGATGAGTCAGTGGTTATTGCATTAGGTTCGTGATTGGAAGGTCACGAGTTTGACTGTTGCCGGGCAAGTTGTTTACACACGTGTGTCTGTATAAATTGGTGCTGGCCTAATCATTGGCAAGGTAATGGCGGTATATGGGAGACATCTGGCTTACATGGCTTTCAGCTGAGTTGCGTTTGCAGCTCACTGATGGCTCAGGGCTCAGGGCCTTGAAACCGAGATGAGCATCAAGCCCTGGGGTCATAGAGTGTTTTTAGGTATCTGCACACAGTGCCCCGGTGTCTCACTCCTGTTAAGTAAGTATCGAAACTGTGCCTGAGACCAAACTTTACAGGTCTGGTGGCACCTCTAAGGGCCAGTTTCTTGATCTTTTTGTTAACTGATCAGGTAGTAAACCATCTGTTAATTGTAACTCGCTAGTTAAGTTTGTGCGTGTTTCTGAACAAAACCTTGACTGGCTGTCTGCTAACTGAGCGGTAAACTACAGTTGCTTAGCAACGATGCACACGACACTTATCACTTCCGCCTAGGGCAGGCGAGCGTCATGAATATTAATGAGTGCAAGCGCACGTCAGCCAGCCCACGAGCCAGCCGACTGATTGCGGATGGCCATTTTGTCAATTCGTGAATGTGTTTTGTAGTAAAATTTGTAGCAGCAAACGTCTTCTCGGGTGTTTTGAAGACATTGCTATATGGTAAAATTGTTTTATAATATCACATTCTTCAATTAACTGCTTGCAAAATGATGAAGAAGTTGCATTAAATACAATAACTACAATTGATCATTAGCTAACTGGTTGATTTTGGCCAGTTAAATTTTTGGTCATTTTAACCATTGGTTAGCAATGGGAAACGCGAGTTATACAAATCTGACAGTTGACACTAACTTGACTGGCCAATTAAGATCCAGAAACCTGCCCTAAATGTTAGCAAATGGAAGTGATTTTTTTATGTAATACGCCTGAGTACATGAGAACAAAATAGCATCTTAGCACCGACAAAAAAACCAGCACTTTAATTTTTGCCTATACCTCGTGGACCACCCTGTTGACGATGATGTTACCTGGCTATCCTGGCGTGATGGCGTGCAGATCTGTCGGATCATTTTGCGAAGGACGTGCAGGATTTTGTAAAGGTGATGTATAACATTCTGCTGGCGATGGCACCAGGCTGTCCCAGCAGTAAAGAGTCATCGTCATCTTGTGCTCGAATCATTCTCAACCCGTCCGCACTGCTGATGCAGAGCATCGTCTCGTGCATAGAAGTGCTGCGATGGGCGATTCGTGAAGAACATGGTTAGTGCATCTGCCCAGAACTACAGACTAGGACTTTACGTGTAGTGTAATGGGTGTTTGCTTGCCATTGCCATCTTTCACAACAGTGGGGTCGAAGGTTTTGGAGTATTCTGTCCGGCATTTTATTTTCCACAAATTAATAACATGTTTTTTTGTCCTCGCTAGCCTGTGTTGTACACAAAATAACTACCTTGTCATAGTTAATGTGGCCTGTTTTATATTTTTTTTATGCAGCCTTCTATCTGTCTCTCTGTCTGTCCGTCAGATCCTCCCATGCAGGCTTCTAACTTGAAAATGAAAAAAGTGCAAAAGAATGAATATTGGTGTGAATTTTTCCCAGAGCAGGAGTGCATAGTGTGCGAAATCTTAGTTCAGAGATTAGGGTTAGGGTTAGAATTGTGCAGATCAAGGTGAACCGTGGGACAATATGCTGTACGCTGTAGAGGCTGACTACTTAGTAACAAGAATGTCGGACAAAATCAACAATAAGATGGAGCATCGCATGATAAAGGAACAGCATCTTGTTCTTCTGGCATCAATTGAGGTAAATCATGCATTAAACATGTTAAGTTCTGATATTTGCAGATGGTTCCACAGTTAGAAATACCAATTGGAATTTGGTTTTGCCATCTTCTGTTGTTAGTTTAGTATTAGTTAGCAGTCATGTAGCTTCTTAGCCAGATATGGCAAGGTTATAAAATGGAGAGTGAGTGAATGACATAAAATTGATGTTGCATGCATTATTATACAATATACTGTTTAAAGACCTGGTGGGTTTTATTGTGTGAACTCTCCTAAAAACCTGCTGAAATACACCAAAAATACCCATGCGAACGTAATCCAATTTAGTTTTTGGTTCCACTAATGAAAAAATATTTTATTATGGTTAAGTTTTTGAAACCTCTGAACCTACGAATTTGAAAATTTGTGGATATTCTATTCTGTGGGGAGCAAGAAGTGACTCAGATGAATCGACCAGCAGACTTTTCAGCCAAGGTCTACAGGGTGCGGCAAAAAAAAGTAGCCCCCTAAAGTTTTTCGCTGTTTTCTCAGCAACCGCTTGGAATTTTAATTTGAAATTTTAAACATTTATTTGCTGAAACCTGCTACATCTAACTGTCAAATAAAATTTGATTCTGTTAAAAAGTGACGAGGTTATAGACTTTGTAACATGACCGCCTACCGATTTTTCAGCATTCAAAAATGTTCTGGCTTCAACGTTAATTTAATAACATCGTTCAAACAACACAGTTAACTAATGATCAAATGCCAGAATTCTATTGTCACTGTGAGTGTTCGAAGTGTCCACTGCCAGCTCCAACACAAGCCTTCAGTCGCTTTGAGAAGTCTTTCACAGATTTGTCGATCGGTCCCTGTGGCAGGTTGCCCCAGATAACCTGAAGCGCTTGCTTGAGTTCAGCGATTGTCTT
>Ga0056128_1010414_pt1 | contig 11597 bp, 4 predicted proteins | sample WorMetLIZISLAND2_FD_71113 | JGI IMG/M metagenome (GOLD analysis project Ga0056128, IMG submission 71113) | Marine gutless worms symbiont microbial communities from Max Planck institute for Marine Microbiology, Germany - Olavius geniculatus... ... | reverse complement strand
GGACTTGCACATCGAAAACAGCAAAAATTACAAAAGGTGATATTATTCAGCAGCACATTGACACACAGTCAGTGTGATGCTGGCAATATCACCTTTTGTAATTTTTGCTGTTTTCGATGTACAAGTCCTTAAATGTTGCCATTAACAAGTGTATAAACTGATGTTTTATACATTCATATTAATATACGTGCAGCAACAATAATTAATTTAACTATGTTACACTCTCGCAATAAAAACACAAACAGCTATACGTACTGTCGTTTTTCTTAGCTTTCACAAAAACACACTGCACCATTCACAGATTTCTTGTCACACTACCCGTTTGAATGGGCCGTTAGCGTGCACCGGGCTTCAGTGACACAATCTAGAATTCTGACAAAAGTGGCAAATGGGGAATCCGAGAGCAAAGCCAGCAAACTAGTCCATATGTTAAGCTAAAGTCGTCGCAGTGTTGAATTGGGGTGAGGCAACAGATATCAGAGGAAATGCAACAGTGTGGAAGTATATACTAAAATTTCCATACACAACAAATACTGACAAAAAACAGAAGTATCCCCCTTTGGCACACAGTTTATATTACGTTCTTTAATTCATGAAAATCCGGTCTTTTCAAATTACAAAACCCAGAATGAAACACTGAAAGGCACATATCAACGTTAATTAACAGAAACAGAGCAGTAACTGTAAAACATTATAGACACACGATGTCCGGAAATAAACATCCCAAACATTATCAATTGTCACCTGAAGAAAAGATATCAAATTTTAGTAATTTTTGTACGATTATTTCTGGCACAATTGGCCATCGGATGACTGTTCAATATTCCACCTCACCCAATGTCTGCTTCTGCGCTACATGGGAAAAACAAAACCAATGAAATATGAGTTGAAATGGACAGAAATACGTCAAAAAGCATCTCCAATGTTATCGATTGTGACTTGAAAAAAGATTGACAGATTTCAAAAATTTTTGATGCAAACATTTTTGACACCGCTTGCCATCAAATGACCGTTTTAGTTCCCACCTCACCAAATATCTGCTTCAGAACTACCTCGAAGAACCATAACAGGCGAAACAGGATAAAACACAATATTTCATTGGTTTTGTTTCCGCAGGTAGTGCAGGAACAAACAATGGGTGCGGTGGAAAATTAGACAGTCGTTTGATTGTCAGTTGTGTCAGAAATATTAATGTCAAAAATTATTAAAATCTGATAATCCTTCTTTAAGTTACAATCGAAAATGTCCAGGATGTTTTTTCCAGACATGGTGTAAAAACATTTATGACAAAAACAACGAAATAAATGCATTTGTACAAAATATAAAAACAATTACACAAAGTTTGTCGTATAGAATACGAGTCAAGTCCATGTTGCAGTATTTATCACTCACAGTGAAGGCCTATGTAGCAAAAAATCTGACAAAGTGCAAACATTAACTGCCACTGAAGCAAATATGCAACTCAGAACTAATATAAACCTACAACTAACCACAAAACATACGATCTTACAGACAGGTATAATCACATACAACAAAATACACAATTTTAACTGATATAACTAATTATTGTGGCATGATTATTACCCACAATAAAATATGGTTCAGTCAACAGACTGCTATTTATATGATAATATCTATACTGACAATCTCAGAACACAAAAATTAGTACAATACAATGCATTTATGTCATATGATACAAACACTCTATGAAATCAGGGTGACCACTCTCCAGGCAGCTGAAGTTACCTGACATATCCCCAAATGTCTGCAGCACTTTTGCCCATGTTGCACGTAGGCCTACACGCACTAACAGTATATACAGGGTTCCCACTGTGGTTGCGAAAAAAATTCAAGGACTTCTTGAGGACTTTCAAGGACTGCCGACATTAATTTTCAAAGACTAAATGTTGACATCAGGATTCATCACTAATGAACTGTGGCTGTAACAACTTCAGGATGAGACGTGAACATAGCAAGCAAAATGTTGTTTTAAAAGAAAATGTGAAAGTAGACCGTACAGTGCAAGTACGACTATTTTTTATAATTTCGTTAATCTTTTCCAGTTTTCCCTCATTTTTTCTTGAATAAACGCCAAGACTTTCAAGGACTTAGAAACTCAAATTCAAGGACTTTCAAGGCCTTGAATTTGGAGGAAAAAAATTCAAAGATTTTCAAGGATACATGGGAAACCTGTATATAACAGGGTAAGATAACAAACAGTAATAACAGTATAACAATGCAATTTTGCAATATACCACAAAAAATGCACCATCAAAAGTTTTTTTATGCCTCACTGTGCCACTCAAACATAAATTTAGCAATAAACAGTTTGCCTGACAACATAGCTAACCAATGGCCATTTTGCCAACAAATATCAAATTCCTGGAAATTTCAAGATTTTTCGGACAAGTCAAATTGTGATCAGCCTGTGAAACTATAAAAAGTTTTGATTCATGATGTACACTGATCAAGGAAACATGCAATCAACAGCAGACCACTATGATAAAATGTATCTGAAACTGGGCAATGTTCTAAAGGTGACCAGCCATTTCGTTAAAAGACATCAAAGTTAAAACCATATCTGTGTACGTCGTAACTTCTCAATTTTGTCAACAATAAATTTGGCAGATATGATTAAGTCCACCATATTTCTTGGTTGTACATAATTTGCTTAAATTCTGCTCACAGGTAGCTTCTCCATGAACACCTATAATGCTTTTAAGAGTTTTTGTTCTTTTGTAAATTTTCTTTCATTACTTCTTGTTGTCACCTACAGCAATTTTAATGCACAAAGGTGGCTAAACTCAGCAGAATTCTTTTGGGAATATAAAGTGAAACTAATGGTAAATCTGAAAATTTGTAATTATGAAAGTGATATTTTAAACACTCAAGTTAAACAGCTTTTATATCTCCAAGGACAATATAAACTAAGCAGATGTTTTTTACCACATTCACTGACTTTGACTGTTATTTGACTCACATAAAGATGCCCATTGTTTAGTCCTTGAGAACTCAGACATTTTTAAATGGCTTAATATGTATTCTGCACAAATCATTATAACCAGTTTCTGATTTAAGGCATACAACAATTTGCATTCACTCAAGTTAATAATAAGGCAATGTTACTGACACAACTCAAAGAATACAGTAAAATAGCATCTTGAGAACACAGCTACTATAAATGACAATGTTATCGCCTGTCATAAGCAAAGTTTAATATGTATTCTGCACAAATCATTATAACCAGTTTCTGATTTAAGGCATACAACAACTTGCATTCACTCAAGTTAATAATAAGGCAATGTTACTGACACAACTCACAGAATACAGTAAAATAGCACCTTGAGAACACAGCTACTATAAATGACAATGTTATCGCCTGTCATAAGCAAAGTTTAAAAGTAGGTTACACAAATGATGAGACATCATAAGCATGGTTCCCCAAGTGCCAATTTCCTTTGTCTCGGAGCCTGATGTGCAGTTTTGGTCGCATGAGCAAACTAAATTCTGTGTGATTGATGTTATAAGCCCAAACTAACTGCAAAATACCATAGCAATTTTTTAAAAAAATCACTTTAGACAATTTTCTTTAAAAAGTCCACAATGATGACAGCATGGCACTACCTCCCAACCACACCCACATACAACGTTTCAAATTCTGACCTGCTGTACTCACCCTGAATCTATACTGTATAATAAAAGATCAAATACTTCTAATGACCTAGCCTCCCACCCAATGATCTCAATCTGATTCTACAGAGCCACAGCTTGGCAGGAGAAAACAAAAATTTTAATTTATTTTCGGCTTTCACTTTTAAATTCTATGGTCTTAGTCTCAGTCTTTAGATACTGGTTTTGATCACATACTTTATGCATGCTGCTAACATTAATAACTGAAAGCAGCCGGACGATGAAAACCTGAGACGACTCGTCATCTCTGTATGGGACTAGAAATAACTGCATTCTATTGCTCACCAGCTTTCTTTGCCACGTATCCAAGATGGAACCACGGATGGCTTCCACCACTGGCTCTGTATAATTGCAGACTAGTTCTGGGATTCAACTTTGCTCTTCCCTCTCCGAGCATAAGCCAGGCCAGCACCTGCTGGTCCGTGCTCATCCAGTTCTCCGAGACCATGCTCTCCACTGCCGACAAGTACTCGGTGGACCACTGCCACATCACATCAACACGGCCAACGAAGAAACAGCCACAGACCCAGACAATGTTGGACTTCACAGCTTCCTCGGCAGTCAAATCTGGGATGGGTGGGGATGGAAAAACTTCCGTGTAAGCCACTGCACTGTTGTTCAGATCAGCTGGTATCCCGAGTCGAAACGATTTCCTAGCATTTTTAGCAGCAGAAACAGAATCACTTGCCAAGTCACGAAAAAGGCCAAGATCCAGCCAGCAGATGTATGCCGAGTGGAAAGGGTTGTCACGGATTGTCCACTGCATCAACTCGTACTTGGCATGCATTGCAGCGGAATATGTTGATATGACAGTATTCGGCGGATGCCATGGATAGTGTCTCTGTGAGAAAATTACTGCAATATGTGGCTCCATTTCACGAAAAGACCACAGAGTGCTACGATCGACGACAACAACACGAGTTTTCGGATGATTTGCACGCAACACCTGCATCAGTGCTGCATGATCAGAACTGTCAAAGTATGCCACAACCGGGTTTCTAATCTGTGCAAAAACGGTCATGAATTTCTGATAAACATGTGATCCTAACAACGGTCCACCCGGGCCTTTCTGGAATGGGCCAACATCAAAATATGCTGTAACTACAGTTAGCTCATTCTCAGACAAAGTGTCAAAGTCGATAGGAGGCGAATGTGACCTGTTGTACCAGGCAAAACGTGGCCTAGTCTTAAACAGCTTCTTACTGAAACCAGCATGATGTGGAACCTGAAAATACACAAGAAAACAGGTATGTATTAAAGTCAATAGTGACCTAGATTATACAGTTTATACTGAAAAGAATCAGTTATGCTGGCATTACACTGCAGCGCTGTACTATTAGTATTTCATAGCCGTCACCAACACATGCTATAATAAACTGAGTGAGCACTTTTCTTCATCAGTGTACATAATCATACAGGTTAAACAATATAGACTAAATAAAAAAAATTAAGAAATTAAAGAAAAAAATGAATAGGACCGTTTATAAAATTTGCAAATAATAAATTAGTAAGTAAGCAGGTTAAGATTACCACATCAAAATATACAATACAAAATACACTATGGTAAAGGTATACACTTGACAGATAACAGATGTCATACAGTGGCTTGCTAGTGTAAAGGTAGGGTGTTGGACTTCTGATTGCAAGATCATGGGTTCAACTCATGATCTACTGGTCTAGTCAGCTATCAAGTGGTTACTACTTGGATGGGTGGTGACTGTCTGTGAACAGGGAAACCATCCAGGTACCATATATAACCAACATCATGGTCAACTCTGCCTTCCATCCCTCCAGGGTAGGAAAATCAAGTACTACTACTACAAATAATAACAATAATAACGCAGACAATTTCTAACATGTGAAAACCATTACAAGGATGCGACGTGTCTGGTCTATACTAATAGTCAACAACGAAACAGAAATGTCTTCAGAGTGGTTTTAAACAAGTTGGCAGAGTCAATCACACGAATGTCTGTAGGAAGCTGACTCCAGGCTTTGGGTCCTGTAACAGCAAATAACTGGGCGCCAAAGTGTGTAACAATTGAGCTGATGACAAGGTGACCATGAGTGGCAGATAGCAGTCTCTGTCTGCTGCCAACTGATGCAGCTAGTTGACACAGATCAATGAGATACGTCGATGCAAGTCTGTGCAGTACTGTTGTGCAATACCTGAAATTGGAGCCAGGATAATGATACCGTCTCAAGTATAGAGCATCGCGATACTACCACAAAACACTGCGATACCAAAAGTTCACATGCCCGGTCTTACAGACATGACTAAGAACGTCTCATTGCACTGACTACTATTACGTGACTTCACTGTTTAAGCTTATTGTTACGTGTCCTTGTAGTCTTAGGACTTGATGCCACGCTGAAGTTTATTCGTCCTTCATCATCATCATTAGTCCGATTGGTCCACAGGCCCGTCAAGAGGGGGTAACGTTTTCCCATGCCCACGAGGTTTGGGAGACCATGACGTTGCTTTAAAATATATGTTTACTACATGTTTGACAAGCTTTAATGTGACGTGTTTTTTTCATTGCTGTCACACAGTATGCAGTACTTGTCAACAGTAGAGCGATTCAACTACAAACTGCATGACACGGAAACTGGTATTGTCCAATACTTGGTGGTATCGTGGCACCGTGATATTTTTGATATATCTTCGATACTGGTATCAAAACATTGGTACTAACGATACTTATCAAGGTATCGAAGGTATCGCACAACACTACCATGCAGTGATTTGAATGTCAATGAAGACAACTTGAACTGGACACGCTGACTGGAAGCCAATGGAGGGGGTCTTGTGGCACATGTCTAATGCTGTCGTGCTTCTTGGCGCCAATGAGCAACCATGCTGCCGTGTTCAGCACTAACTGTAGATGATTCAGCTGGTAGCAAGAAGCCCCGGCCAACAGACTGTTGCAGTAGACAACGCTGAAGATGACAAAACTGTTAACTACTGTTTTTGCTGCATCCATCAGGAGGGCATGTACACAGCTCTTCATACGGCACAGCTGTAGGAAACATCAGCTGACTAGCTGGCTGATGTGTGACCGAAAAGACAGTTCGGTATCCAGTATGATGCCGAGATCATGCACCAACGATGATGCCTGGATGTCAGACCCATGTGGTCACATGGTCTTTGCTCAGCTGGTGCTGACACTGGTGAGTCGCCGCACACCACATGAAGGCAGTTTTCGATAGATTATGCTTCAGCCGATTGGACACCATCCATTGTGTGATGTCCTCCATACAGTTCACTAAACATTTTTTGGCGTCACAAGCTTCTTGTTGTCTAGCTGAGAAGTACAGCTGTGAGTTGTCGGCATAAAAGTGTAAGTTCACCCCATGTTTATTCACAATAATACCAAGATCAGCAGTATACAGAACAAACAGGAGTGGGCCCAACACTAATCCTTGAGGGACTCCATACAGCATACGGCGGCTTGAAGACTCAGTGCTCCCAAACCGCAGTGTAGTAGTGGCCTGACAAGTAGCTGCGCATCCAACTCAGAACGTCACCACATATCCCAAACGACCGAGACAGGTGCTCACTGGTCTGTGTGAGCCTCTGGCTGGGATTTAAGAGGGCACGTTTGACAACTGTGTCGGGTAACAGGTAATACCGTGATCCCATATGGCAGGTGACGCTCCGTGGCTCTGTGACGGCTCTCCGGAATAGAGCTAAGTACACCAACTTTTAACCTTTAACAGTCTCGTAAATCTATTAGGCACAAGTCCACTATAACACATGCAAAAACAAAACTAGAGATAATTTTGTACACGTGATAAATGTCATCAAACGATTCGTAATATTTACAAGTATATAATGAGCACTGAGCATTATGTGGGGACACCACGAACCGCTGCTCGTGACTTGACAGTGTCATGTTGACGGTCCAGTCGGCGTCGCTGTTCCAGTGAAACATAAATCCAGCAAAGTGTGACACAAACAAATGCTACGGATGTAACAAAGAACGCTATCAGCATGGGATATAACCGCAGACGACGTAAAAATTTCATATTACACTCAACAACCATGAACATAACGACAAAAAGTAAACAACGGGCATCTGATATCTGTTGACCTGTGACCTCAGCAGGAAGTAAGACTTAAACATAACGTAAGATTTTGCTTCGCTCGCAGCCTCGCAAGCTGTGGAATCTCCAACCCTCAATTGTATGACGATGTGGTGTATATATATACGTCTGCGTAGCTTTGTTATGAAATCCGGTGGACTTTTGCTATCATTTTTTCTTGTTATTTTACATCATTGTAATAAAATGTATGCAATTGTCTAATTCACAGCTCCAAATTCCAGAGCGTATGCGTATATAACTTTGGTATAAAAATTGGGGAACAGACAAAAGATCAAATACTCGAAGGTGACGAGAGGCGTAGCCTATACGTGGAGCGGGTTGAAGAGGTGGGGATGAGATCGAAAATACGAAAATACGAAGGTACAATACGATACAAAATACACTACATTCCGACAGACAGTTGCAAATTTTCGACAGATGAGATTATAGATGCAGTGCTCAAAATTCTGCTTCTAAATTTCTTCGTTTTTGTCCCAAATTTTGCGTTTGTGGACTACAATTTTTTGTCAAAAAGAAAATTTTCCCTCAATTTTCGGATCGACCCCCCTTTTTACTGATCCCCCTGGCCACGTACCACTGCTATCCCACTTGCGAGGCCACTAATTGCAAAGTGTTGCTTTTCTAATTTCTGTAATTGCAAATTTTCGCCCCGCCCAGACAGACAAAGCACGCTACGGTAACACGTCGCAAAAGCGGCATCGGTTCCGCGGCCGCCTCAAAGTTGTAAGGCGCGAACGAGTGAAGCCATCATGCCGAGGGGGAAAGAGAGACATAGAGAGAGAGAGTCTTGAGACGCAGTGCAGCAGCCCGAGATCAAAGAACGACTTGCTGCTACTGCAGCATTGTTGACAGCTGACGTCTTGCGTCAGACTGTTGTTCCGAGTCCGACACAATCCGGCAACTGTACTGACTAGGCTACCGACAACTGTGCACGGTTGCTATTTGCGGACGACTAGTTCATCCCCGGTGTGTGTTCGGCGTCCGTGTGCGGCAACTGTTCGACTGAGACACTCGGTAAATTAGCGAATACCGTCGGCCAATTTCCAACGCTAACAACCATTGTGCCAACGTAGGCCTACTGCTGGGACCTGGTGCTTCTCGCAAATAGCGACGCTATGGTTAACGACTTTGATAATGGCAACGCGGGTGGTCGAGCAGAGAATAAATGGAGGAGGAGATGATGGTAATATGCTAATACAAAGTTAGTCGTGTGTTCGTTCTCAACTCAGCCCAGACCCATCTATAAAGCTATATAGGCCTACGTAAAAAGAACCAAACTAGTCACTAAATATATAGCCTAGTTTCAATACAGTTTTCGTGGTGTAGTGGCCCACTTTAACGCCCATAGGTCATGTATGTGTTGTAATATGTTGATGATAAATTGGTTATATGCTGCAACTGTATTCAGTAATTAAGTTACAGGTAGGCCTACACACAACTTCGGAGCTCAGATGCCTGCTGAACAAATTGTTGTTCTACCTTGCTGCATGCCAGAGACAAAACATTGGAGTAAACAGATTCTCATTGCTTCATGAAAATAAGCTTACTTGCTTACTTACTTACTTACTTACTTACTAACTAGTAAATTGGCATGCATAACCTTGGTATAATAGCATCACACACCAGGGATCAAGGCCAATTCCCACACATCACAAACTCCTCTCGCTCTACTGAAGGTTGAGGGTACATACCTGCTAACGCACTGGCTGACAGGTGATGCCCGCGCTATTGAATTGGCTGCTGCCGATGCTGATGGGGGAAGATGGTGCACACAACTCTGACGCCGAACCCTTAGCTTAAGTTTATAGCTTTATACAGAATCGTTTTCGCCACAGAACTGTGAAAAATTTCGAGCGCGTCATTAGCACCACGAGCTTGCAGACCGACAGAATTCCAGTCATACTATAGGTATTTAGTCACTCATTTATTTCTTTTTGTTGATTTGTACGTGACATTTATTACGCCCTTATAAGCCGAGATTTTTCTATGGGTCTAATATAAAATCAATAGGCCTAAATTATGTTCAGGAACGCATTTATATAGGCCCTAGCTATGGGCTCTGTGGGACAATGAGGCGACCTTTAGCGGTCAATTGTCTATTTTCGTTGAAATAATTCATACTAAGTCGAAAAAAAGAAATAATTTTATTTGGGAATAGTTTTGAGTTATAGTTCTTTTGTAAACGACACTAATTATTCAAACTAAATTTAAGTTGGCTTTAGCCATGTTACTTTATTGATTTTAAACACTGTGAAAACAGCAACTTACATTTTTTTATGAAATGTGCGGAAACCTCTGCTTTTAAAAGAATAACAAGTGCCCGTCCGCACGGTTTGCTTGGCAATTTAATCTGACACTGAAAACGTTTCAAAAATGTTGTACGAGAATTGAAAAAGTTTTATCCGATAAAAATCATGCTGATGGTTCTCAGCAAATATTTTAACGAGCCGGCATGCGATGTGGCCCGCGATACGACGGCTAGTACGAAGTTAAGAAGGCTCGTTTAAAAGCTGATCAGGCACTTGGTTGAGGCGAATGACGAAAAGAGCAGGCTTGCCGTAGATATGGATATCCATGGATATATCTATGGATATTATGCTGGCGCACCTGCTAATTAAACTGAATACTTTATGCTTTGTGTTTCTGTAATATTTCCTTGTCCGTCGTTTTTACTCTGGATTTTCCCCTTTATTTACATTACTTAGTCAAATGAATAATCAGTGACATCAGCACGCTATTATTTAATCAGCCCAAATTAATTTATCAATACTATAACAGCAACGGATCTTAATTTTCGGTGCTTTAATACTGTTCGTTAAGCAACAAAAAGTTCATTTATTTGAGAGTTTATTAATAATTTTTATCAAACGTTTTTTTGCCTAACATAGGCCTATTTAATGTTAGTAGGGAGTACAAACCAAAAGCGCTTCAAAAACGTCCACTCCGCCCTATATTTGTAGTCGTACATGAATGCAACCTGCGTCTTGGAAAACAAGAATCCCAGCTGTTGCTGGGGTGTGCCGACCGTAGACTCTCCCTTATATATGGATATGGATATGGATGAGATATTTCATATCCACGGCAAGCCTGGAAAAGAGTGAACGGTGACGACGAGGTGCCAGACGAGGACCTGCAAGTGGCAGTTCTCTGAGATGATGTTGGCTGTCCAAACCGTGGAAGACACAAAGGAAGACGGAGAACTGCTGTGGGCGAGTTGGGGCACTTGCTTCCCTATTGGTGGTCAATGATGGCCACGCGTCTATCTTGCACGGTTATGAAAATATGCAGCTCTTGATCTTTTTGAAGTCATGTAAAGTCGACGGTCACGTGACCATTGGATCCGCCTACCCCGAATACTTTACCCTAGAATTAAACCGGAAGTGGATTCGATGCTCGGTTTCTGAGATATATCGGTTTGAAGATGCCGAACCGTTGACGTCGTGAACGCTCACCGTGGGCTAGCGATGTGCACGAGACCTTCTGAGCCGAGACCGAGATGAGACGAGACGTTGCAGCTTCCGAGACGTTAAAGCTCCCGAGACTCTGGTTAGTGTCGGTCTAACTGCAGCTATGCACCGCGAGCGCTTGCACAAAACGTCTGGACGAGACGCAATAGTCTGAGACTCGAGACGAGACGTTAGTAGGCCTACGTCTCAAGACAGTCTCGAGATCGAGATGTTGAGACCGATATCACATCCCTGCTGTGGGCACACATCAGAATCTGAGTAAAAATAAGGGCTTAGCCTATCTGATGCGTCGCGAGCCAATAAATAACGATAATATAATATAATATAATATAA
>Ga0056128_1010410_pt1 | contig 11599 bp, 11 predicted proteins | sample WorMetLIZISLAND2_FD_71113 | JGI IMG/M metagenome (GOLD analysis project Ga0056128, IMG submission 71113) | Marine gutless worms symbiont microbial communities from Max Planck institute for Marine Microbiology, Germany - Olavius geniculatus... ... | reverse complement strand
GCGCCACTGTTGCACATAATTAATTTCAATAACTTATGTTTTCTTGTTGAGAATGAAACGACCTTGATTTCTGCAAAAAATCGTGTAGATCTAAGCAGTATTTCTGAAGTTAGAAGCTATTCAACAGAGTGGTCCCGTTTTTTTTGGGCCACCCTGTATATACCACTGTCAAAATGCTTTGCCTGATGTTTGTTGTTAAATCTTATCTGCTCAGTTTATGCTGCCGATTTTTCCAATGTTTATCATGTGGCTTGTGTTGTTTTTGGTTAGACTTCTCATTTTATGCTTTAGTCCTGCTTGGTTTTATGCTATGATTCACCATACTTCATCTCTACACTGTGGTCCACAAAAAATGTGGCACTTTACTTTTGTCAATATCTTTGCCAATTATTGACCGATTTTCAAAAATCTTTTACTGGCACACTGTGGACAATTTGCAATAATGCGATTAATATATATCCTACCACACCGTAAATGCATCTCTACACTATCTATGGGATATATAATAATCACATTATTGCAAATTGTCTGCAGAGTGTACCATTGAAAAAATTTTGAAAATCGGTCAAGAATTGGTGAAGATATGGACAAAAGTAAAGTGCCACTTTTTTACGGACCACCCTGTATCGTCCATACATTGCGTTACACTTGAACTGAACTTGCATAAATTTGTGACAAAGCTCTCAAATGTGGCATATCGATATTAGTCATAGAGTTTGTCACACAAATACAGCCAATTAGAACAGCATCATCGTGGGCCTGTGCCTCATTCTTGATAGACTTCTTTGTAAAGTTAAACTTATATAAAGTAAGATAAATTACCTTTGGATTTGTCGAGTGTTGTGTTAAAGAGTCGCAGCGAGTGTCTGATGTCGTTGTAGATTTCATGAGAGGAATGTCAAACTCAGGTTTTCTGAGTTCATGTTTGGGCCTCAGATAATGCGATTGTTGTATACGATGAACAAACCTGACTTGGCTTATGATCTGTACACTGACGAAGTAAGATATTAGTGCTATGTTTTCTGATCACTGCTGTCTGAGCATGGTAGTAGTATTATAAATATAGATGGGTTATGTTTAGGCATTGCCCCTGTATGATCAGTGGAATGTGAGGCATGAGCAGCTGTCGAGCCTTGCTTAGGGCTGACTACTGCCTACGGGTAACCACAGTGCCCTCTATAACAAAAACATGCAGAATTTTTTTAACGCATGCGTTAACGTGTTACGGTATTTAACACATCATAATATTGCTGAAGTTGTAGGTGGACTCCATTGAGATGGTGACTGGAATGACGACCAACAAACATGTGGCTGTGTTGCAGGACCGTGACAGTAGTGATGGAATGGCAACAAAAGAAATTTTAATTGCTTGAATAATATTCGTTTGTCAAATAAACACAGTTTAATGATATATTGGAACTTTTGCTTTGCCAGTGTAATAAATTTACGCATGTGCATTAGTTTTTTAATGCACGTTAATTAATGCGTTAACTTATCAAATTAATTTAACAGCTCTGTTTATGACTTATGAAATTCAGTAGGCTTTTAATGGTCCTTGAGCTACATGTTTATGCAATGTTTCGTCAAGTTAAGTGCTAAACTTGGTTTATGAGTTGTCATGGTAACAGAGGGGAAAACTTGTACTAGTGGGCAATACTGAAAACAATACTGCCCTTAGTTTCATGGTAACCGTTAACTTGGAGGTGTTGTTGCTTCATGTATTTGAGTATATGTTTTGCGTTTGTATGCGTAGTCATTGGGAGCGTTATTTAGTCAGGCAACAGTCTGTTTACTTCTGATGGACTTATTCTACACCCATGAACGTTATGACCAAGTGCTTCACACCTTGGATAATTTCTCTGAGAAACAGGCTGAGGTCGTTGGAGAAAAATATCCGTCTGCATGCTGTACACTTGCAGTTGCAGCTTGCCATAAACTGGTCAGTTTACCCGATTATTTGATTAGCCATTTTTGTTGAGCTGGTATAGTAGTGGTGGTCTGGCTCAGTTGGTAGCGTTGTTGATCGCATCAACGAAGTTAATCAGCAGCAGACCCGGTTAGTACTTGGATGAGTGACCATCCCGGTATGTAACCAGCCACTCAGGTCAACTCAGCCTGGCCATCCCTCTGTGGGTAGGCGCAATGAGTACCGACAAAAGCTGGGACATAAACAGCCACACCGTGCGATGCATTAGCCCTGTATCCATGGTCTCACAGTGTAAAAACTGGTGTCTGGCTGAGGGCTAAGGAAACGAAAATCAGCACCGCCCAGTGGGCCTTAAGGCTGGAGAAGGACTTTACGTTTTTTTATGCTTACGGTATACTGTGACATGCTGACAGTGTTTTGGTAATCATCATCACTATTACCATAATGCGAGGCATTTAGTCACAGCATCCCACCATTGCAATTTGTCACCAAAAAGATTTGTCTTCCATTAGCTCCAGAGCATCGATCACCGGGGATGGGGAGGTATCTAGGCAGGTCTGATGAATCCAGGTGGTGTTGGGTGGTCGACCTCGAGCACACCTCCTGCCGGATAGTGGTTGGATGCCATCTTGAGTTTCATGTCAGGTGTGAAGGATCTGGTTATCTGATGCATCATCCGCCAGTTGTGATAATGGATATGATTTGTTTTCGACAGAAGCAACAGGAAGTGACCGTAAATTTATTGGCTATTTAACAATAGCAGCAATAACAAAGGAGGTATGATTCAGTACTGCATAATAAGTGAGGAGATTGAATAAAAAATGATAACTACCGTTGTAGCGGTGGCAGTGATTGTATGTAAGTGAGTGGGTAATTTATAATTTGCTGCTAACTTATAATACTAAGTGACGTCAAATGCCAGTAGAATAAGAAGTAAAATGATGTAGCTGGCAGCTAAAAGTAAACAGGGTGTAATTGCTACTTTTTGGGTAGAGTCTTTCAAACAGATGGACTGTGATTTTTGTGATGAATTTTTCTACATTTTCTTGGAATATTGATATATTCCCTTTGCTGACTGATGGTTGTGTTGATGGTATATTGTATTGTGCTGCAGAACACTCCAGAGTCGCTGGAGAAGGCGTTGTCAGTATTGAAAAGTGTGAGCCGGGTAGCACTGAGAGCTACTAGCTTCACTGCACTCCTTGCTTTGACACAGGTCTTTCTTTTTCTCTCAGCTCTGTCTTATGTAGTCTGTTCAATATGCATATATGTCGTACACTGTGTACCAAAAAAATGGACACTTGCTACATTTTCAAACAGCTCGAACAATTTTTGTTCAATATGGTGAATTTTGATACCAAAAAAATGCCATACAGTCAGAACCTAATGGCACTTGTTACTTTGTAAAAATGTAAGGATCAGAGTACCAGCTGAGATTTTTCTGTGGTGCCCATACTGGAGACAACTGCACGGTATTACTCCAGCGAAACAACGTCCGTTACAAATGAACAGGAATTTTTAGGCCTGACTTTAAATCGCTGGTAGTAGGGATTGCATATGATTGCTTTGTTGTACTTTTCGACTTTGATTAGCCGTGTTCTGCGGTGAATTAAAACACCTTCGAAGATCGATGCAGTGGCCAGAATGGACTTTGACCTGCCAGCCGTGTTTCAGTCGCACGGTATTACTCCAGTGAAACAACGTCCGTCACAAATGAACAGGAATTTTTAGGCCTAACTTTAAATCGCTGGTAGTGGCAGTGATTTCCCAGTTGCATCGGTTGGAAAAGACGACGTTTCCTTTCGTGATAGTTGCAACAGTTATCTGTGACATTCGCAGTATCCATGAAAGAAAGTTGCTTAACCTAGTTTTTTGCCAGTATTGCTCTGTATCTAATCACAGTCAAATGGAGAAATTGCGTCAAAACAGTTGGTTAGATCTGCTTACATCTTGCTGTATACACCGTGCGCCAATAAAAAACGTGCCACTTTCCTTTTGTCCATGTCTGTGCCAATTATTGACCGATTTTGAACATTCTTTCACTGGCACACTCTGCAGACAATTTGCAATAATGTAATTGTTATATATCTTTCTATATATGTGTATCCACACTACCTAGTGAAAAATAAATGTAAGAAAAAAGTAACGATATTAACAAATATTTAGGTCAATGAAACAAAACTCTTCAGACCAACATTACAGTGAATGATCCGTATGACAATAAACTGTGTTAGACCCATACAGTCTAGTGTCATACGGATCATTCACAGCAGTGTTGGTCTGAAGTGTTTTTTGTGTCATTTACCAAAATGTTAGTTTGTTATTATCATTATATACGAATATCTAACTTATATTTCACAAGGTAGTGTAGAGACGCATTTACAGTGTGGTGGGATATACATTATACATTAATCACTTTATTGCAAATTGTCCGCAGAGTGTGCCAGTAAAGGAATTTTGAAAATCGGTCAGTAATTGTCAAAGATAAAAACAAAAGTAAAGTGGGACGTTTTTATTGGCCCACCCCGTATAGCGTTGATATGATGATGTTTCTCTGTGAGTAGAAGAAGCCTGACATTGCACATGAGCTCATCTCTGCATGCTCTATCGAGAACGTAAACCACGCCCCTCCACTCTACATCAATGTCAAGGTCTGTTAGCTTTGTGGAAGGATTATCTGGTTTCGATAAATAGTCAGACATCAGCTGCTACGAAACTTTAGCGATTTGATGTGTGTTAAAACGATGCTCTGAGTGAGATAAGTGAACGTTAAATGAACGTACACGGCACACTTCACAGTGTGGCACAAAAAAAGTGGAGCGGTCATTCTTTATGTACTGAACAATCTAGCTGTATGAAAATGCAAGTACAGAAAAACCAAGTATTGTGATGAAATAAGCGAGCGTACAAGAATCAAGTACGTTTATGCAGAAGAGCTCTGCGTCAGTGTATTTACCCAGTACGAAGCAGACTTTGGTTCACAATTTTTCGTTATGATGTGCCTGCAGTTGTGGGAATAGTGTTAACGTTTGTTAGAGTAGGTATTGTCGGAATAGAAACTGTTCTCTTAACCATCACATTACAGTTGACGTGTTGTGTTTAGACGTGCTGTATAAATTTGTCGACGGCATTGACATTGATAGTAGCAGCATTGCAATTACGGGATTATGGGATTACAAAAAATTTTTTACAGTTGTGTTGTTTGGAGTGTTAGATGATAAAATAACAATTTTAAACATTTCATGAAAATTATTTATGCACATAGGAGTTCTTGCTGACACACAGAGAGTCACAGTCACTCCTATCAGTTCAGGTACACCTCTGGTAGGGGCCTACTGCATCCTATGCATGAAGTGGTCTATCAGTAAGTCTAGTAGGATTATGATAATGATACTAAATAACTATCTCTCCATAAGTCTAATCTCGAAAATGAGATCCCAGGATTACAAGTTTCTTAATTCTGTATCCCGCATTTGAGAAATCAGTCCCGGGATTGCAGTCACTATTTGTGACATATGGGCTTGGTTCTATACAAATGTGTTTTTATCAATATACTGATTGATGTAACACGTCTGCAGTAACGAGGGTCAGTGAATGGAAATAGACAGAAGCTGATTATGGTGAATTGAGGATGTTACTGTCTGTCGTATGCAGGCATTGACATTCGCAGCTCTTGGTCGGCCTGACGATGCTATAAAGACACTGAGAATTGTCATTGAGCAGGACATCCCAGATCACGTTCGTCGGCGAGACGAAGTCTTTCAGGAAGTTGTTAGTAGATTCATTGAGCATACTGATTAACCCATTGTGTTCAGTCAACATAGTTGCATCATGCTGGGCTTGTTTACTACTTGGACTATTGACGTAAGCTGATTCTTCACATAAGGAACCGACCAGGTCAACTCAGCCTTCTATTTTCTAAGGTAGGTAAATTGAGTGTTAGTGCCTGCCTAGGGTTAGTCTCGCAGTAACATCATTGGGCGCATCGACGTAATGACGTTGAGCCGGGTTAACACTGAGATGGGTGACCTTTCGCTGGTATACCATCTTCATATTCAACCAAGCAACTCAGGCTAACTTAGCCTGGCGATCTCCTCATGGATAGGCAAAATGATCACTGGTGATGATCACAGCCATCGTCAGGGAAGAAATGGCGAGTTCTACATAGCAGTAGGCCAGGTTACCATGACTGCTGGCATGCTGACGCAGTTAGTTACGGCTGCTGGCTGTTAATTACAGCCAGTTAACCGGCCAACTTGCACTGTATGCTAGCTTAAAGTTTAAGTCGCATCATTTTACGTAACTGTTATAAAGCGCTAATTGGCTTAATCAAATGCTAATTTGTCAGTGTTATAATCTTCCTGTTGCCAGTGTTATCTTTATACTGTAAAAATAAAGTTTAAAGTGGACAGATGTAACGAAACTGTGACGTCATAAACAACTATTAGCATCAGAATTTGAACGCTAGGAGCGTTGATGGAGCGCGGTACCGAGTGAAAAGACTTTGCTTGCATTTCGAGTTGTAGCTGACGTACTGAAATTAGGCCAACTGTTTGCTCTTTCCATTGCACCGATCGCCAACTGATTCAGACTTTCGCTTTTGGAATGCAAGCGAGTTACCCTCTCTGTGTGCTTCATGCGTGAGACACACGTGTGCTGTTGTCTGTTTGAATTTACTATTTTTTGCGGTTCTGTTCATAAAAAGTTACTAATGTTGCGACGATCATGTGCATACCAGTTCAGGGATTGCATATGATTGCTTTGTTATACTTTTCGACTTTGATTAGCCGTGTTCTGCAGTGAATTAAAACGCCTTCGAAGATCGATGCAGTGGCCAGAATGGACTTTGACCTGCCAGCCATGTTTCGGTCGCTCGAAGCCATTGACGTTCAGTGCTGATGACCCAGTGATGAGCTGTTGGCAGATCGGCGATATGACGTCATGCCATCCAGGGAGGCTGAGGAAGGTTATTTTTAACCTGCCTGTAATGACGGCCGGTTCCTCGGTGATGCTATAGTACTGTTGGCAGAAGAGTGCATCCTCTTGCACTGGACCCGTCTGCACTGAACAGTCTTCCTGCATATTAATGAACTAAAACAATCGAGATGCTTACATTGGACTTTTTAGCGTTCGTTGTCATTTCCTGTTTTATCCATGGACACAGCGCACAGAGCGCATTAGAGATTACTTTGTATGCCTAGTCTGCTATGATAATGCACTATGTAAATGTTCTATTAATTAATAATTAATAATAATACTATAGCCAGACCATGGCGTTTGAACTTCCTTGCACGCTGAAATACACGCTATAAACAAAGCATTGTTTGTGACGTCACAGTTCTGTTCGCACAACATTATTCTTATTGAAATTAATTTAAAGCAATGTTTTTATTTCAAATGATCGATGTATTATTAATTAGTATTACATTCCACACATATTTAGCCAATATCGTTTTTTTGTGCGACTTTGGCTTTAATTGTGTCTAACCTTGGCTGGCTTAGGATGTGCAATTGACCTAGCTGTCCACATGTAATCTCTGGCAGCAGCCAGTGAATGTCATTTATGGCTGTGGAAATACAAATTCGTCTTTCCACTGACTGTTTCAGTTGCAACCAAAAGTTGACAAATATTTACGTTGGTGGCATAGCGTAGTGGTTAGAACGTTCGTCCTGGCCAGCGAACTTTCCCTATCCTGCGCTAGACTGATGGATGGTTGTGTCACCACTTTGTGGGTAAAGCGTCCGCTATTAGTCAACCAACAAGGCCAACTCAGCCTGCCATCTCTCCGGGGTCGGTTAAATGAGTAGTAACCTATTGTACGAGTTACAAAAGGTGGGGACCTTGGTACAGCTGACTGGGGCTGCCTAGCCGGCCGCTGCGCTAGCCTGTGTCTGCAGGCTCCACGCGGCGGCCGGGCGGCCGGCGGCTCTGGTCAGTGACGAAAGCGCATTAGAGGTATGTCGATGCATTATACAAATTGACGATCTTTTCATCCAGCAGTTGGTATTTTATTTTTCAGTAACTGTTCATCCTAAGCTGAAGTTGGAGTAAACCTGGCGAAGTCAGCTGTTAAACAAAAACTTATCTTACTGGGAAGCAGCAGCAGTAGTAGAAAGTAATTAGTAAGCAAGTATGCAAATAAAACTCAAATTTATATTGTGCTTAACGTTTACATAACCTTTAATGCACTGTAGGACTAATAGATGTCAGTTGTTTTAGTTGTATGCTCAAAGAACTTTTGGAATTGTTTAATTTAGGCTTAAAATTGAATTGTTTTCCACCACCTGCTTTATCTAGGACAAGTCAGTGCTAACATGACGCTTCTGATTCACAGTTAACATTGTGACAATGGCGCTGTATCATATTTTTTGGATTAGATTAGATTTGCTGTTTTGAATCAGCTGACGGCAGTGGCGGATGTAGCGCGTGAGTTTGGAAATAAGGAAGTACAGCGTCAGTTTGCAATGACGGAGAAGGCTCTGCGTGATGAGGGCTTCGTCACACAGAGGACTCTTGCTGATCTGCTAGAGGAGCCGATACTGCGGGTCAGACAGTCTCAGGATGCATATAAACATCGCTCTCGGGCACGCACTGATGTGCTTAGTAGAGCCCCTGCTCACAAGACTGTCTATCGTCGCCCTGGGCTGCTCGACTAGTACTGACACTTGCCCATTAGTTCATTGGCATATTGAGTGTTATACCTAACCAGAGTATTAAGGGGATGTCAGACGATCAACAAAATTGCCCGATCTTGTCTGCCAATACAATCGTCTGCAGACAAAAATCTGTTGTATGTCATGCAAAAATTGGCCGATATTGTAGCCAAGATAGAACATGTTTTAACAGCAGCAAATTTTGTTTATGTTGCCATGGTGATTGTTTACGATCGGAGATGAATTTTTATTTTAGTTTCTTTTTGGTTTTTAGTCTACATTATTTACACTCATTTATTAGATGGTGAAAAAAAATAACTTTTTATATTTGTTGACATGTATTCATAAAGCTAATATCATTCAAAGTTGCAGACGATTTTATCAGCCATGTGTCAACAGTTCTGTTGGCCAATTATCTGGGGGCAGCTAGACCATGCCCACAAAAGTCGGTTGACTTTATCGATCGTCTGACATTCCTTTTAAAATCATCTATTTGAAGCAGTTAAAGTCTCTCAAGTTGGCAGCTGGTTTCTTTCATATGTAGCATATGGCATGATCAGATCATCGTAAATCACCGTCAGTTAGGGATGCCTGTTTATAGTGGAGAACTTTCTTAATATATGCTGCATATGCCCCATATATGCCGCATCTTTCCAGCATATGCAACTTTGAGTGATGGAGAATCATAATCGGGATCATTAATAGGCCTATTCTGCATAGTTTTGACATTTTTGATTTAAATAGTCAACGTCTAATTGTTAATTGTAAATACCGGTAATTGTTTGCTGCCAAAAATATTTAGTGGTCTTAAAACAACGTTGGACAAAAAATGCGATCGCATATGCAGAAATATGTGGTATATGTGCAAATATATGCGAACTTTTTTGATATTCTGCATAGTTTTTGCATATGTGATTTTGAAAATGCTATTATATGCGGAAAAATATGCAATATGCAGATTTTGGCAGAATATGCGATCGCATATTCACATATAACCAACATCTGTAGTCATTTATCACATAAAATGGATCAAAATACAGCTTATCTTTGCCCTGGACTACTGGACTACTGACGCTAGTTCATTATCTCCGCCATTGGAACGAAGTGAATTGGAGGAGATTATGAGATTGGTCATTCTGTCTGTGTGTATGTGTCTGTCTGTGTGTCTGTACGATAACAGCCCAAGCAGCAATGCCAGCTATTACATTAACCTCCCTCCCTGCAGCGAAGCAGCTGTTCCTTCTGCCTCCCTTTTCGGCAGGAACGGTGGCGCTCTCCTGTGAAAACTTCTACATTGGCGGAGATATGCACTCTCACGAGCGCTTTCTAGTTTCATTCAGTTTGAACATGTTACAGTCACCGCCGTTTTACTTAAAGGTCCGTGGTCACCAAAATTAACATATACATTTTATCCATTTTCCTGAAAGTGCAGAATTTTCTGATAACTTTGACAGTAATATTGGCGCCTAGCGTTTTGAAGTTGACAATCTACGAAAACGACGTAGAAAACGCGCTGCCATGATGACCTGCGGTGACGTCATGAGTCTAGCCTATAGACGTCATGAATATTAATGGCCTAGACTAGAATGATTACGTCGTCGGCTAGGAAATTAATATTCATGATCTATATGGGCTAGGGTCAAGACGTCGCCGCAGGCACTGATAGATTAAAATATTTCGCATAACGTAACGTAATGCCGCATTTCGTTTGAAATCACGCATTAATTTCATATATTTATGAAGCTCAAATTGACATATTATATATGCGACAATAAATGTCTAATTTAAATCTACAGAAATTGCACGAGTGAGTTTGACCGTGGCCATGGACCTTTAATATCTGTCAACAGTTAAAAGTTTGCAGCTGATTCCAGTAGAACATATTGATTGGTTGGAGCCTTTCAGTCATTTTTACTACTGGTACACACTGTGTTGTCAGTTATTATGTGACTGTCTCGATAGACTGCTTAATGACTCTTTCCCATCTGTTGGTTTGTGTATCCCTACCACCTTTAAACTTGAGCAAAAAAGCTTTAAAAGATTAAACTTGGCGTGAACCAGTGGTCTGCCTGTTTTCGCCTTAAAACGTCAAAGGTAAATGTTGTCGGATGTTAAAAGTCCTCCAGAAAATGGCGTATATAAGTAGTCATCTATTGTGTAAATGTTTAATTACAGCTAATGGTTGTCTGCCTTCTAAGCACCTGTGTACGTCAGACACAATGCAGTGGATGGTTACACTGATGTGCAGTGGGCAGTAGATGGATGGCCGCATACATGTCAGCTCATGGCACGGTGACATCTTCAGATGTAGCGACAGCTATTTGTGAGCAGTTAGTGTTCAAATTTTGCATATCCATTAGATCATCTTAAGTCATTGCTAGTTATTCGCTGTCTTGCATGTAAAATGGATAAAAAAATTAAATACAGACTTTATGTTTGCCTTGGTCTGCTGTGACACCCATTCTCATCAGTTCATTCTATCATGTTATACAGGGTGGTCCAAAAACACCAAATACCCAGTTTTATTTTTGGGATACCTTCGGTAGTTCAGCACCGATTTTAACCATTCTTTCACTGTTACAAGCAGAAATTTATGGTGCGTAAACGTGAAGTTTTTCCACCCACTGCACCTTTATTGTGTGACCACATTACCTAGCAAAACAAACGCTGTCAAAGCTACAGTGGTCTCGGAGAACAGACAACACATAAAGATATCAATTTCGTAGCATAAAATAGTTAAGCTTACTTAGTTATTCGCAGTAGTGCCTTGTGACGTCATTGTTACGTCATATTGCGTTTATTTACTTTGTTTGCCAGTAATAATTTTTAGAATAAATCGTTTGATATGGGCAGAATAACAAAGGATGATCGCTGTTTGATCTTTTTGGCTTATGAACCGAGAACTGTTTTGCTAGGTAATGTGGTCACACAATAAAGGTGCGGTGGGTGGAAGAACTTCACGTTTACGCGCCATAAATTTCTGCTTGTAACAGTGAAAGAATGGTTAAAATCGGTGCT
>Ga0056128_1010407_pt1 | contig 11602 bp, 7 predicted proteins | sample WorMetLIZISLAND2_FD_71113 | JGI IMG/M metagenome (GOLD analysis project Ga0056128, IMG submission 71113) | Marine gutless worms symbiont microbial communities from Max Planck institute for Marine Microbiology, Germany - Olavius geniculatus... ... | reverse complement strand
ATAAGCAGCATGTATGTACCTATCTGCAACCGTTTTCACATTATTCGAGCCAATAACGGCAAAATGACGTCTTTTTAGGGGGGTACCCCTCTTTGACGCCCTCGTTCGAGGGAAACCCCTGCACCCAGTGGCACGAAATTTTGTCACGATAAACTAGACACCTTGGGGCAGCCACAGTGAAGATTTCGTGATCCTAGCTTGCACCGTTTTGATACAGCTCACGAGTGTGACAGACAGACAGACATACAGATGGACAGACGGACAGACAGACAGACGCCCAGACGATGGCAAAGACGCGCGAAGCATTCTGCTTTCGCGCGTAAAAACGGTTGCAGATAGGTACATACATGCTGCTTATCATAACAAGCACTAGTGACAGGCTTTTGAGATTTATCAACATCGGTGACCATGAATGACCTTGAACCTCCCCAAAAGGGGTTTTTAGTGAATTTTTGGCAATTTTTGGATAATACGCACATTTCAACGCTGAATTGCGACGAAATGGCTGGAGATAGAGCAAGACAACTTGCGTACGAAATTTTCAGCATTCAACGCAGATTTTAGCAGTCCAAGTCCCGACCTCCTAGGTTCAAGGAGGCCGGTGCAGGCGGGCGTCAAAGACAGCTACCCCACTAAAAAGTGGATATTTTACCGCAATTATCTCTTGTAGCGTGAAAATGGTTGCAGACAGGTACAGACATGCTGCTTATCATAACAAGCACTGGTGACAAGCTTTTTATTGCTGTCAACGTCGATGACCTTGAATGACCCTGAACCCTCAAAATAAAGGTTTTTAGTGAATTTTTCTGCAATTTTTGGCTGCGACACACAATTTAAGAGTGAATTGCGCCGAAATGGCTGTAGATAGACCTGGACATTTTGCGCATGACATTTCTTAGCATAGAGCATACATTTTTAAGAATCTACAAGTAGTTATTTTACCGCTATTGGCTCGAGTAGCTTGAAAACGGTTGCAGATCGGCAGAGACATGCTGCTTATCATAACAAGCAATATAGTGACAAGCTTTTTATTGGTGTAAACATCGATGAACTTGAATGACCTTAAATTTCTAAAATAGGGGTTTTAGTGTTTTTTTGCAATTTGTGGCTGCGGCGTAGATTTCAAGAGTGAATTGCGTCAAACTGGATAGAGCTAAATCAAGACAACCTGCGAATAGGAACTGCTAAGGCTGTCGCGCGTCTCAGGAGCTTTGCTCAAATTACTTGTTGGTACCGGTACGAATATTTCAAACACAACTGGCCATCAAATGACCATTTATGTTCCCGCGTCACCAAACGTCTGTTTCTGCACTACCTGGGGAAAACAGCCACAGCATGCGGCTTTAATTTCAGTAATTTCATTTTGATTCAGTTGAGTTCAGTTTATTTCTGTTGCTTTGAACGCACCTTTAGCGTGTACTGTGCAGGCCTACTGTGAACGTCATATTTCGATGCCACCTATATCAGGATAAACACTGGCGTCACCAAAACACAAAAATTGACAGGACAAAAATGTCAACGATTTGTTGGAGAAAAAGCCAAACTGTAAGCTTATACGCTAAATTTTTTTGCTACTTAAATTTTTCTAAATGACATAATTAGGCTAATATGATGACTCCTTTTAAAATTAAAAAGTACAAATTGCGATGGAACTGTTAACACCTACATCAGCATTGTAATGAATTATAACGCCTGGAGATGGTGTCTGAAGATTTCATGCTTTTTGTCACTCCGCCTACTAAGAAATTCTAAGCTCATCAAACGTACGAAAAAATTTTAGAATCGAGTCTTAGTCGAAGCGATTTGTGGTTAGCCCGAATTGTACTCCTCGCGGTGACGCTAAGAGTTGGGATCAGTCATATAAAAGACGAAGTACTGCCCGCGGATAACCGCAATATTATCCACAAAAAACACAACAAACTCATGTGACCTTAATATTTAGTAGGCTTATAGAGATTGTCAAAGTATATGTTTGTTCAAAATGTCATCAAACTAAGTGCAGCCGTTTATGAGGTATCGTGCTAATGCAGAAAAAACTTAACGATGATGCTGAAACAATACTGCCGTCGCTTCGGCGGACAGTAAAATTCTGATGAGTAAGTAACTAAACTGAAGTGACGTAACGGCGCGTACCGAACTCGTCCTCCTCGGACTCGAGTGGAACGAAGCTGAGAACGAGCGAGATGATCGCCGCTATGATGAGAATGATGAGGGTGACGTCCTGCAGGGCCTCCCAGGCCAGCTGCAGGAACGTCTTGGGCGGCTTCGGTGGGATGTAGTTGGAACCGAACGCGTGAGCACGCTGCTGCTTGTCACCGCTAGAATCCGTCAAACCTGATCATCACACACACGGACGCATAGCTCGAGAATTATTCGCGACTTTCGGTTTTAAAGTTCGTTTAAATTCGCGAATTCTATAAAGTACTTTTTTTAAATTCGCACGAATTCGTAAAATTCGTTTGTCCGATTTGGGGCCAAGGGCTCAGTCAACGCCATAAAACGTTGAGAGTTGCGAGTGTTTCGACTGGCTGCATGAGTTCACGTGAACTTGGAACAGTAGATTGCTTTGACTGCTGATAGCCTACGTAGGCCTATATTAGTTCCCCCTGAATAGTGATAAGGAAATCATTAATGTTATAGTCTGCACCTTAAAAATGTAGTATTTTGATGTGTCAAAAGTGTAAAAAAACAAAATTCGATCCATGTTTCAAACTTCGCAAAACTCGTAAAATGGGAATTCTCGAACTATATGCACAAACACGTCAATAATTATCACCCCACGACATGTCGCGTCGAGACTATCACGATAATTACTCAGGCTACAAGAATTCTGAGCCAATGCTCCTAAAACGCGCGACAGCACCGGTGATGCCACCTGTGGGATCAGTGTACAACGTGCAATAGTAACGCGTTTTAAATGCGTTACCCAAATTTGACGTTCCCGTACGGAGGACTCGTTGAACCTAAGGGATCGAAATGTGGACTGTTATAAAGTACGTTTAATGCCGAAAATTTTTACGCAGATTGTTTTGGTCTATTCCTAGTGATTTCGGCGCAATTCACTGTTGACATGTGTGTCGCTGCCTGAAATCACCAAAAATGCGCTAAAACCCACTATTTTAGAAGATTCAATATCGTTCAAGGTCATCGATGTCGGTAGCCTCGAAAAGCTCATCAGCAGTGCTTGTTATGGTAGGCAAAAAGTATGTGCCTGTCTGCAATAGTTCGAGTGTCCTTAGGTATAATAATAATAGGGAAAATTATTCGGAGATTATAAACTCCCATCGAGACTTTTCAGCTTCGCATGCGGATCATGGATCGCCACCAAAGTGTAATCATTTTGTTACGTACTTAATTGCATCACACCCTCTCCTCCAAAAATTTATAAAAACCCAGTCATAACTTTTTGCGTAAGCGTCAACCTCCCGGGTCAACAACTTACGGCTTCTTGGTGCGCTCGAAGTCGGGTGGTTCTTAGAAAAAAGTGTTTTGACGGGCAACTTGCCTTCAGTGGGAGAGGTCTTCAGTCGTCGACACAGCTCTGGTGTTCCACCATAGTCCGAACTGATCTTCTGATAACCGTCGGGACCTCGATGCCTCATCAGTTCCTGTAGCTCGGCGATTGTACAGCCGAACCCGCCGCCGCCGCCACCGTCAGCGGTCGCGTCGCTTCCCATCACTCTGATGATGTCACTCTGCCGTCACACCACAACATCATCATCATCACATCATCATTATCGTTATCATCCTCGTCATGTTTGTTTATTAAGACAACTTGTCCGAACGCAAGAACGTGTGCAAATTGCGCAATAACGCAAATAGACTAAGTCCGAAAAAGTTCAAAACGTTCATCATAATGCAGTAAAAAACTAGACAAGAAAAAAATTAGTAGGACCTAACAATGAACGATGTTTATACTAGCACACGAACGATAGAGTTACAGTCAGACTAAATGAGTAAGTGGCGTGTTTGGCAAGTGAGGGTACATCACAAATCCATGCTATCGTAACAATATTAGGGCTTATTTATTCGACTTGATCCCTATGGGTCTATCTCCCTACTCCATAGAGAATTAAACGAAACTTTTCTCCAGTCCCAAAACTTTTCTCGAAGTAGCCACAACGAATATCTTTTTCCCAGTTAGTAGACCCCTATAATCGGAAGTGTTATGTAGGCCTTATCGCCAAAAATGCAGAACGCACCGAACTCGTTTACGACCGAAACTCACCGAGGTAAGCATACCGTCTGCAGCGCTGCGTGGCGAAACGCACCCATTTAGATCTACCCAAATTCGTCGACTGTTAGCTTGTTAGGCCTATACCACCTGAGTGCAGTACACCATACACATTGGTGCCCGTGTATATGGCTACATAACTACGAGCTTCCCTCCAAAATCACCAGCATTGACGAGGGTAAATTTATTTCCCGTGTATTGTACAAAGACTGTTTTGGCTTTCAAACGTTTCAACTTCTTAACAGTGTTATCGTGCACTGTCTTTAACAGCGGCGTGGCCTACGTTCGTTACTGTCGCCAATATAAACTGATCACATGCTTTCGATAGATTCGGTAGGGATTAGGGAGAGACGTACTGCTGCCGGAATAGGCTTATTTCATCCCCGACTTGCGAAACTGTGTGCAGTATATTCTGAAATGTTCGTTTCAAGTCATTCAGAGTCATCGATACCGCGATAGCGAAGTGAATCGAAATTTCGAAAGATTATCAGCGATTTTTCATTAGTGATCTGACAGTAACTGCGACACAGTATTGCACATTTCGCAGATGCGGCAACACTATACCATCTGCAGATGACTGAGCAATTCTGGATATTGCACTTACCGTTCGGAAAGCTATTGAATCTTGCAGCGTCTGTTAGTGACCACTTCATCCTGCTAAATGTAGTTCTATCGACATAATTACATAGCGTGTGACAGAGAGACGGTGTGCGCGATTTACAACCACAGTATAGTTGATGCGCGGTGAAAACGGACACCATTCAGCAGCATTGTTTGAAACACTGCAGCAGTAATTTTTGTCGAACATTTGCTGCCGCCGCGTCACTGGCTAATTACACCAAATGCACTCCCGCGCAAACCGGCAAGAATTTATTGTTGTACCACTTTTCTTAACAGTTAGCGAATTAGCTAACGTACGCATGCAGACCGCATTAGGAGTAGCACGTCGACAACGATTTTCAAGAGATGTTTTACCTTACTTCCTTATACGAGACCATACTGAGAACGTATTCTGGTGTGGGCGGTGCGGCTATACTAACAGGCAGCAATAGGGCCTACGGGTCTTGCTTGTCCGTCCGTCCGTCTGTCCGTCTGTCTGCCTGTGTTCCTAGCCTTACTTGAAAACTATAAAAAAAACAATAAAAGTAATAAAACCAAACCAAATTTCACGTCTGTGAACTTACCTTGGGGCAAGAGTAAGCGTTGTGTCAATTTTCCCCAGAAAACCCAGAAAACGACGAATATATCGTGTTAATACGGTTTGCATTAATCACAGTGTTGAATCACGGCTTCCTTTAATTCATTTCATTACGACCGAGTAGAACGATAAAAATAGTAAAAGTGGACTTTAAAATAATTCACAAAATAAGTTAATGGTGACGGCTGACGGCCGCACAATATGTCAACACTTGGCGACAAGTTTTTCTAGTTATGAATGCAACTTTTTAATAGTGTTCATTCAACGTATTTTGATGCATTTTTCGAATTTATTTTAAATGTGTTTTAAACCTACGTTATAGATACCGCTATAGGTAGAAAGCCTGTAGATACCGATAACGTAACAACTTACTGCAGTGTCGTATCAATGTGCGTAGGTCTTCACATAGACGGAGGTGTGGCGCTAACCTTTACCATTACAGAAACATTGCCGCAGCCGGCGTAGCCAACTGTTAAACTGCTGAACCGAGCTTTATCGCTAGTCAGACTTTACTTACCTGTCTGCCCCGCTACTCCACTCAGTACAGCAGTCTAGCCGCCTTTCGGCATCACCTCCGACCCAGGCCCGCCGCAGCAACAGCATTGGTGCAGAGGCTGGTGGAACTGACCGGCGGTTCAGTCCACGATTCCGTTACAGTAGTGCACGTCGTTTTATAATCGAGTTCTGGCACGCTTGCGACTATTCGCCGAGTCCGTCGTACCTCAGCAGACACCTTGCCATTAAAGGCTATGACTACCATGTAGTGTTTTATCTGGGCATATCTTGGAAGGGAATTTTTTCCTTCTAATGTGTCTACGCTTCCACTTTCCAATAAGTATACGGTAAGCAGGTTTCCGTGGTCCAACATTAGCCACGTCACAGTATCGGCAGAAATCCGGAGTAGTAGAAAATGAAAATAGTTGAGGCTTATCGTCGATCGTGCGCCCCAAACCTTACTGCTGCAGGAGTTTGTGCTTTCCATGCACCTTACTTCTACATCTACTCTCGGCCTTCGGCTTCGATTTCCGGTTCTTCGGTCGCAAGCTGCGACCCTTTAGGCCTTGCATCCTTACCTCTAAAGTCTTTATAGGCCTATTCTTTACTCAGTGGTTTAAAAGTGACCTTCTTGAGATAAGACAATGAATATGACACGATCTACGTACTGAATCAGCGAATGCAATACTTGGACCACTGGCAACTCATGACAGTAAGAAATAGAGTAAAAATTTGCTACCTCCTAACCCATGTGCAAATTGCTGGTAGATTTCTTCCCAAACCGCAGTCACACTGAGTTAGAGCAGCGGCGACAACGGATCGGAGTTCGCGCGTAGGTAGTCCGTTGTCCACACAGTTCTCGGCCAAGGAACGCGCGGCGCGGCGTCTGGCGCGCTCCAGGAAGCAGCGGCGGCGAGACTGCAGACTGCCAGTGCGCTGCTCCGCCGGCGCCGCACATCTGGCTTCAGCTGCTGACTGCTCCGCAATACCATTCGCTCCTCGTCCGGACTGTAGATATATTTAAACTTGCTTTGCATTTCATCAGCTTGCCTGGCCGGTCCCCCTCCCCAGCAACTGTGAATGGCATCCTACTGTACTCACACTGGACCAGAGTAGGCCTATCAGTGAGCGGAACTCATACACGTGTCGGCAGACTCTTAATGTCAACTGATGGAAGAAAAACTGAGGCGATTAGCCTCATAACGTTAGGCAGTCCCCACAGCGCTAACAAACCGCACTGTGAATTGCGTGCACCTATATCTGCCGGTCTGTCTGGCGGTCTGGCATATTGGCCTAACTCACGCATGAACGGCTATTCAAAGTATCAGAATCAAAGAATCAGCATTTCCGATAAATATATCGCGTTTATATTGCCAAGTGATAGAAATTTGGAAATCAGAAATCAATATCACAACTTTTGAGACTCCACGAACTCACAAAAGTTGGGGTACATGTATAACTGCAGGCCTATAAAACCAAATGCACCGCAAAATTGTAGGTCTACTAATAACTGGATGAGCGCACGTGTAAAATATCTGAATTGAAAACGCGTGAAAACTCAAAAAGTCATCTAAGCCTACGTGATAGGAATGACCTATATTATTGCAAAAATGCATCAAATGTATTAACATTATTAAAATCGGAACTATAATTTAATATTGATGTGATGGTTTTGCAGTTGTAATTGATAACATATATACTCACAATACGTCTAGATATTGGATATATAAAAAAACTTTCTAGACATGGTCCGATCAATCTTATGCATTAAAAAAGTAACAAGAAGCCCAGCTGTCGCTAGGATAGCCGACCGTACTGGTTGTCATTGACCTTCAAAGTCATCCAAGGTCAATGATTTTCATGTCATTTGAAAGCCAATATGCGACTTTCTAATAAAGATCAATAGCAACCTAGACTCTATATCGCACCGTTTAGTCACAGTAGCGCGTAACGGCCTTTAAAGCCATCCAAGGACAATGATTTCTATCTGATCTGGCAAAGCGTATGCCACTTGCTATTAGTGATTAATAGTAACCTTGGTCCTATCTCTCACCGTTTCAGAGATACGGCCACTTACAGCTTGAAACTTTCCATTGAAAATTGCGGCCAAACCGCCGCTGATGAAGACATGGTTACTATTGACAGCCTATAAGAAGTCGCCAGCACCTTATCAGATGGTACCGTCGCCAACTTTTACGGCTTACCGTTTAGCCACAATACAGCACGATTGACATACCATAGTGCGTTATGATCCTTTAAGGTCATCCAAGCTCATCGATTTTTTATGTTATTTGAAAGCCAATATGCGACTTCCTATTTTTGATCAATAGCAAGGCCATATCTCGCACCATTTAGCCACAATATATCCGTGACAGACAGACGACAGACGATAGACGCAATGACTATTTATCCGGCCGTCGTACAAATAGCCTGTATTTATCGGGTCAAACGAAAGTAAGGTTCTGCTGCCGAGTGTCCGGAAAAAAAGTAATCCCTTAAACATCGTGCAATAAAAATGTCAAAACTAAACCAATTTAAATAAAATTTCGTACGATTAAGCCCTAATAAATTGCTAAAAAAACCACCAAATTTTGTTCAAAAATATTATTTTGTAGCAGAGTTATTAATTGTTGGATATCGATAACATACAGTAATATTATCTCCGTTACCAATATGGCGTTACATAAGTGAACCCCGCGGTTACTGCACATTTTCGTAACTCCAGCAAAAAACATCCGATAGGCCTACCGGCAAAATTTCGCGTCAACAATGCACCGTCTATTGGCAATCAAAATGCCAAATTTTAAATAAATCAATTAAAGCAAACAGTAGTTACAACAGTTTTACTGCGGTGATTCCAAAGCACTTCAGTTTCAAGTTTTTCTGGATTACGTCAGACACAAAGACGACCTGAAACTGATTGTTGTGGGGTCACCTCACTAAAATCACTGTAACCATTGTTTGCTTTGGCAGATTCAACTGAAATTTCGCATTTGGATTGCCAATGGATGATGCATTGCTGATGCAAAATTTTGCTAAATTCGATTTTTTTTGTTGGAGTTACGAAAATGTATATTGACCGCGAGGTAATTTGCTTGTGTAACGCCATATTGGCAACGAAGATATTTTGTTATCGATATTCAAAGATTAATAACTCCGCTAAAAATAATATTTTTGAACAAAATTTAGTGAACATTTTGTAAATTTATTGATAATTAAATTGCCAAAACTTTATTTGAATTCGTTTGAATTTAACGTTTTTATTGTACGATGTTTAGGGGGTTACTTTTTTCCGGACACAGTACAGATTCAATGATCATTCAGTTGAATTCGCTGGGCAGCAGCACCAGTGTCAGACGCTGACATTAGCGTTACGCGATATTAGGGTTTAGGGTTTGAGGTTTACGGTTAGAATACAAGTAATTTGATCAAAGCTCAAGGGACGCGCGATAGCAGCAGTTCTGCCACATCGACAATCAGTGTACAGCAATAAGATACTCGTATTAATGCGTCTTGAAAGAGTACTTAAATTTGAGGCCTCCGTATGAAAAACTCATTGAATATAAAATATCGAAATGTAAATTCTTAAAAATGTACGTTTTATGCTAAAAATGTCATACGCGAATTGTCCAGGTCCATCTCGCCATTATGGTTCAATTAACTCTTAAAATGTCTGACGCAGCCCGAAATCGCCAAAAATTTACTAAAAACTGCCTATTTCGGAGGTTCAAGGTCATTCAAGGTCATCAACGTAGACACCAATAAAAGGCTTGTTACTTTTGTTTGTTATGATAAGCAGCATGTCTGTGCCTATCTGGAACCGTTTTCACGCTACACGAGATGATTTCGGTAAAATAACCATTTTTTAGGAGAGCCGTTTTTGACGCCCGCTTGCAACGGTTTCTTTGAACCTAAGAAGTCGGGACCTAGACTGCTAATATCTACGTTTAATGCTAAAAATTTCGTACGCAGGTTGTCATGTTTCCAGCCATTTCGTCGCAATTCAGTGTTGAAACCATGGTTGAAACGTGCGCTGCATCCAAAAATTGCGAAAAATTCACTAAAAGCCCCTTATGGGAGTTCAAGGTCGTTCAAAGTCATAGATGTTGATAAATCTAAAATGTCTGTTACACACTTGTTATGATAAGCAACATGTGTGTACCTATCTCATTTGCAGCCGTTTTCACGCTAAAAGAGCCAACAGGGTCAAAATAACGTCTTTTAGAGGGAAGGTACCACTCTTTGACGCCCTCGTTCAAGGAGAACCCCCGCATCCAGGGGCACGAAATTTTGTCACGAAAAACTAGAGACCGTGAGTCAGCCCACGGTGGAAATTTTGTGATTTTAGCTTGCACCGTTTTGACACTGTGAATATGAATATACTGTACGCGCTACTGACGTAATTGAATTCGCGTGAATATTATGGTGTAGTGTTTATGGGTTATGGTTAGGGTTAGGGTTAGCGTTTTAAAAAGATAAGCTTATTAGCTTAGGAACTGGCGACGCCAGACTCAGCGTAAAAATTGCGGCCAAACCGCTGCAGATTGACAACCTGTAAGAAGCCGCCAGCACCCTATTTGATAGTACCATCGCCGACCCCTTACGACTTACCGTATAGCCACAATACATCCGTGACAGACAGACGACGGACGGACGACAGACGACAACTGTCCCATATAGACGCGCATATCATACACTGCAGTCGCCGGCGGTCATGGTTATCGATTGATGAGTTATAGGCCTACATGTAGGCCCTACCGGTAGCTGTAACACGTCAAAAACCGTTAGTAAAAAGTGAGTAAGTATAACTAGAAACACAAATATCGACAGAAGTGGATAAACTTCGTCGCCATTAGGCTAAACTTCAAGTTAGTATGCCTGTCATACACGACTGTATCGGTTTGAAAAAATTGATATAGCCCATCACTAACCTGCAGGTGCCCGTGCATAGGGCCGGCAGACGCCATCTTTTGTTTAGTGTCTATGTTTTTGATAGTTGATTGTCAGTAATATTGTCATAATTTTGTTCCAATGTGATGTCACGAATTCAAGAGAAAGAAGCGAATTTTGCAGACGTAGATGAAGGCAAACGGAGGTTAATATTAGCATACAGCCCATGATTTGTGCGCTAAAATGCACAACTGAGTCAGTACTGGCAGTCGGGGTTATTATTTACTTCACCGGCCTCGTTATAACTCCATGAATAGTGAATAGAGTTATTTTCCGTCCGCGCGTATGAAGAAAACGGCGAAAAATACGCAGATTTTTGTCCTCGAGTGTACTTATCCGTGACTAATGGACGGAAAATGGGCCCCCACAGAAAATAGATTCCGTTTTAATTTTATTTATAAGCCACTGTTGGTTTTCAGTCATCGCAGGCTCACAGGAACTGATTATGTTGATAGGCGATTTAACGGTAAAGGTCAAGGTCGTCAATTTGTATAGCGCATCGTTGCGAAAATGTGCACGCCTCTAATGTTCTTTCATCACTAACCAGAGCCGCCTGCCGCATGGCCACTGTGTGCAGCCTGCAGACACAGGCTGGCGCAGCGGCTGGCTAGGCAACCCCAGTCAGCTGTACCAAGGTCCCCACCTTCCGTAACCCATGTAAATGAGTTACTACTCATTTTACCGTCCCATGGAGGGTAGAAGGCTGAGTCGACCTAGCTGGCAGG
>Ga0056128_1010405_pt1 | contig 11603 bp, 4 predicted proteins | sample WorMetLIZISLAND2_FD_71113 | JGI IMG/M metagenome (GOLD analysis project Ga0056128, IMG submission 71113) | Marine gutless worms symbiont microbial communities from Max Planck institute for Marine Microbiology, Germany - Olavius geniculatus... ... | reverse complement strand
GTTGGTTGAGTTTTTGAATCGCAAAGCGCCTGATTTCATGCTCCCGTGTTGCTTATTGCTGATATGATGAAAATTTTTCATCAATGAACCAGATAAAATTCACCATCGAAGCAGAGTAACGAGGGACAGCACCAGTTGAGACAAGCAAGCCTGTATTCACGATGCATTATGACCTCAGCATTACATCACGACTAGCAAAGAATATTTAAATAACAGCCATATTTTGTCCATATATTTTGAATTAGCATTTCTTCAGCTACATCTGGTAAAAATTTCGTGTAAATTGATCATCATTTGAGTGAATTATGAAAGAAATAAAAAGGGTGCTCGTTTTTTGAAACACAGTGTACTTGCGTCACTTGCTGTGTAACTGACAGGAACTCACAAGGTGGAGTGCGTGGGATACGACGGTCGTGGCAGACGAACTGTCACCGAGTCAGCTACGTATCCGTTCGGCCTCGCGTTCCACGACGGCATTCTCTACTGGACCGACTGGGAGAGGTTAAGGCAACGCTGCTTTTTTAAATGTAATAAACGTTAGGAAAAAGCTTTATTAAATCGTTGAAATGGGTTCATGTGTGAAAAAAGTAATTAAAAACGTTTGTAGACGTGTAACAAAAATCGTGACCCTCGTTGTACTTGGCTTGTTGTATAAATCCGTTGTTTTGGGATACACTTTTTTGTTTTTCGTACTTACGAAATTTTTTTATCGTTATACATAATTTGAAGACGTTCCCATACACGACGCCCAAATCATGCAGACGTTCATCGGCTTTATTTTTAGTTTAATATATTTTGTTTTCAGAGATTTCTATTTAGATTTTTTTTAGTTTTGCCTAGTTGTCATCCTACGTTAGGCCTATAATTTTATGTGTTAATTATATTTTTTGTCTATTGATCTAGATTTATTTTTGTATATACACTGTGTCAGGTAAAAAAGTAAACCCCTAGACATTGTACAATAGAAATGTCAAATCTGAACAAATCTAAATATAACTTCGTGCACTTAATCTGCAATAAATTGCTGAAGTGACCACTGAATTTCGTTAAAAAATATTGTTTCTTAGCGAAGTTATTAATTGTTGAATATCGATAACAAAATATCTCCGTTACCAACATGGCGTTACGTAAGTAAACCGCTGTACATTCGCATAACTCCAATAAATAAATCCGATTTTAGCAAAATTTTGCATTAACAATACATCATCTATTGGCAGTCAAAGCGTCAAATTTCAGTTATATTTACCAACGCAAACAATAGTTACAGTGAGTTTTGTGAGGTCACCCCAAAACGTGAAGTGTCCAGTGTTAAACAAATTTTGATTTATCCTCACAGTGTCCACGGATTGCTGGGAAAATCTGCGATAAACTTTTCAGCACCATACACTTTCTGTTGTCTCAACAGTTTAATTAAAACACGACCGTCTGCAGAAAAATATCACTTTGTTATTGTTTACGTTAATTGCATCAACAAACGTCACTTTCGATCGAGCGACTGCAGTAGGCTATGTAACGCCATGTTGGTAACGGAGATATTTTGTTATCGATATTCAATTATTAATAACTCCAGTAAAAAATAAACTTTTTCAACGAAATTTGGTGGTCGATTTAGCAATTTATTGCGGATTAAGCACATGGAATTTTATTCATATTTGTTCAGATTTGACATTTCTATTGTACAATGTTTAGGGGTTTACTTTTTTACCGGACACAGTGTAGTAGTCGGTGGCACTCTGTAAGCCGATTATTAAGTCTTCGATCGATTGATTATAATGATTAGCAAATCAAGCACTGTGATATTATGACCAGCTTCATACTGCAGAAATTAATTAATACAGTGGCATGCGATGTTTTACGTTTACAGGGAGACTCTGCCAAATGTCAACAAGGTGCGATCGCAGTCGGCAAATGAAGATTTGACTCTGCCCGAGGGCGCTAACGGTCGTTTGTACGGCATCGGAGTCGTGAGGAGCACATGTCCACCAGGTAGGCTAGATCCGTGAAGCCTGCTTGTATTTTGTACTAGTGTTCGTTAACAGAGCTCTGTGTGGAATTTTTGGCCGACTGTTAAATCGAACCTTGGGTACGATGTGTCGTCTGTCTGTCTGTCCGTATGTCTGTCATCTGTCGTCAGTAACACATGTATTGTGGCTAAACGATACGTTGTAGAGTTTGGCGATGGTACCGTTGGATAGAGGGATGACGAGTTTTTAAAGGCTAAACCATATCTTTATCTGCAGCGGTTTGGCCGCGATTTTGAATGCAAAGTTTCTGCCTGCAGCCATCACCCATGTGCGCCGAATTACCTAATCGTGCCCTGGCGTTCGAAACAGCGTCATCATAACGTGTAGTGCCTCTAGAAAATCGCTCTTTTCCACGACCGGAAGTCAGACGCTGGCCTTAGAATATAGGCCGTACGGTCGGCTCACCCTGGCGACAGCTGTGCTTTTTGTTTGAATCGTTGACACGTGCTGCAAGTGAGAATAATTTATTTCGTTTTGTCTGGTATGTCTGAGTTGACTAAAGTCAGAAGGCGCAATTTCGTGGATTATCACATTGAGACTGACACATACAGAGTTACTGAAACTGTTCATTGCAAATTTGTTCCTGCAGACGCCTGCAGCGTCACGTTATGATTTTGCGTTTGTATCCGTGCTTATATGTTTCAGTTTTTAGCTTTCTGCAAGTAACTTCCGTACTCAGAGAGCATTGTTCATTTCTACAAAATTCTTTTTTTAAAAACCGCTGATGTATTGAGTGAGTTGGCGAACTGTTTCAGGGTCCAACCCATGCGCGTACAACAACGGCGGTTGTCGATTCCTGTGTCTGCCGACGTCTAAGGGCGGTCGAACTTGCACGTGCCCCGACGACATCGACCCGGAGGAGTGCAATCGCATTTCACTGCTCTGATCTGTCCATCACGTGTACGGATTATTGTTTCTCGGATAGAATATTATTCAGCTGGATTGTGTTTATTTATTAAATCATTTATTCATTCAGCAATGGTCTTGAAAGCAGGCCAGACTGTGCAAGTATGAATTTAAACAAAATGTTTTGTGGATTGATTTTTCGACGACGTTTAAAGGAATTTTTACTGGTTCATTGCGGGCAAGGGCGGGGATTTTCAGTAAGCATTGGGGGGACGGACTAGGGGGTTTGGGAACGGAAGTCCCCCAGCGGGGTCCAGGGACAGGGCTAAACACTTTTTAGGAAAAGGATATAGACAATTTAGCAGCCATTTTTGCATGGAAATGTTTAAGAAGTAGCGTAAAGTACTAAAGTACAGAGTTAGAAATTCAAGTACAGGTATATGTAAAACACACAAAAGTTAGGCCTACAATGAAATGAATGCGTTTGGCTATTACTTGAACGCACTGAACTCGGATTTTAAGTTAGGGCGCGTGAAGTAACGGGGTCTGGAAAACAGACGTTTTCTAGTGGGGTCCAGGGATAAAGCCATGAAAAAAGAGTCTGGAGGACGTTGTGTCCCAGCAGCTGAAGTTTTTTTGTGTATAATTGCATGCATTTTATCTTTTTTTCTTCCTTCCCTATTCTCCTTTTTTCCTCCCTTTTTCTTTTTTGCTTTTCCTCTCATTTTTTCATCCTTACCTCTCTATTTAGCTTTTTTTCATTTCCTTTTACTTATTTCCCTTTTTCCCTGGCTTTAGAAGAACTCCAAAATTCAAGTTATAGCGACTGGGGGAGTATTGTGGGCTTCCCCAGCGGGTTCTGGGGCAGAACCCCAGCCGAAATCAAATTTCGTGCATTAGGGCTTATAGCCTTAAAATGAGATCTGGTGCAACAATTTCAACTATTTTCCTGAGAATTCAACTGACCACATTTAGTGCAGTTTAAACAACAGGCCTAAAGACAAACAAAGGTGGCGCCACAAACTTAAAATTAGGGTTGCAAATAATCTGCGAGCGAAGTGAGCAGAAAAAAATTGACCTGTTTTAGGTGCAGAAATGTCGCCTTGGCTTGATTTGAAACACATAGTTGAAATTTAAAACTAAAACTTGATCGTTTTGGAGCAAATAATGGGAGGCAACTTGTATGTTGTCCCCCTGCCCAAATATTGGAGGGGACATATCCCCCTCATCCCCCCGGGATCGCCGCCCATGATTGCGAGCAGACACCCAGTTTTTTGCGACAGCTGAGTTTCCTGTTTTCTCCAACATTATGTAGAGTAGGCCGTATCGTAGTATCATGTAGATTTGTGAAAGTCGATCTTTGCGTGCATTTGTTTTCCAGACTCGTGGCGCAAAATCTATCGTCTGATGGCGACAGTGAATAATGAAAATTGACACTAACTGCGTCCATCGACGTGTATAACGTATTCGTCATCAGTTAATTACTTCACACCGTGACTAAACTACCTATAACGTGTAACATACTGCGAGCACATATAGCCGCTTTGTGACTTGGCCTATATATACTACAGTGACTTGCTCTTGACATTTAAAAGCATGTATAGTTTCATTAACTGTCGTCGTCGTTAGTATCAGAAACTGCATAATTAGGCTACAGGCCTAGTAGACTAGTAGTGATCTATAGACCTACAGTTATATTCAATATAACACGTGGAACGTATATCGTAACGTAAGCCTAACGTTTCTGTAGAACGACTTTTTACCTAGTTTAGTTTGAAGAACTTTTAACCGTAGACTATTGTAGCGTCAAATGCACTGTATTTGGCTTTTATCTGCAATCGTTTTCAGGCAGTTTCAGCGAAATTGCCAGATCTAGCTGTCAAGTAAATTAATCCACGGTTATGTCGGCCGTCGCTGCTGGGCAGGCAAAATATCAGCGTTTAGTTGTTATAACGAGTATTTTATGCTAAAAGATTCTGTAGCTGTTTAAGCACCTGTTTATAGTTTTAATTGTTTATTGTGCACACTTTATATTTGTATACACTGTGTCTCAAAAAACATCCCCGACATTTTCGACTGTAACTTGAAAACCAATTACCAGATTTTGATAATTTTTGGAAGAAATATTTCCAACACAACTTGCCAACAAATGACTATTCAGTTCCTCACCTCACCTAACGTTTGTTTCTGCACTAACTAAGGAAAACACAACCGGCGATATATCACTTTTTTATCCAATGTGATATGATTACTTAATTAACATAACATGCAAGAACACATTTTGTTCACATTTTGACACTTTGGCTGACATTTTGTTCAGTTGTCCATTTTTAACTGCCTGCAGTAAAATTGCTTGAAGTGTTGGCCCAGTATGTGAACACAGGCAAGGAGACACTTTCTCCATTCATTGACAGCAGTATCGATAATGTTCTGCTCCGGACCAATCCAGGCTGTACCAGTCACTTCTTGACTTCACAAACATTCCTAAACGTCATCTGATAGACACGCTGCTGCTGCATGACAGTCAAACCTTGTAATAGACCTGCTGTCAGGGCCCACAGATTAGGATAGACGGAATTTATTGACGTTTTTCATTCATTTTAACACGTATTATGCTTGGTTTTCTTTGCCCAGGTAGTGCAAAAGCAGACGTTCGGTGAGGTGGAGACTAAAACACTTATTTAATAGTCAGTTGTGTCGGAAATATTTCTGCCCAAAATTATTAAAATCTTGTAATGTTTGTTCAAGTTACAATCGGCAATGTCGGGGATGTTTTTTCAGGTTTTCTGTTTATCTCAACACATATGTCGCTTGATCTGATTTCTTTAGGTAGTGCAGAAACATACATTGGGTAAGGTGGAAAACTAAACTGTACTTTGATGGCAAGTTGTGTCAGGAATATTCGTACTAAAAATTATTTAAATCTGGTAATTTGTTTTGAACTTACAGTCACAAATGTCAGAAATGTTTTTATGAGACACAGTGTACATTGTATCACTGAAATGTCCCACTTTGTGATTGTCCATATCGTCGCCAAATATTGACTAATGATAATTTTTTTTACCGCCGCACTGTCAAAAAATTGCAGTGTCATTATTGAATGTCTCTTCACACGTTACTCGTGTCGCTACACTATCTTGTGAAATTCGTTTCCGACTTATGGCGCTATGAAATGTGTTTTGAATGATTGATTGATTGATTGTAATTAAAAAAAAAATCATTATTAGCTAAACTTACATTCACATTCTTGCTCGTGTTCTGGTCTTGATGTTGAGTTATGAGCTCAAGTCAAAGCGTTTATTTTCGTTTTATACGAAACTCTTCGATCGGATGCAGTCTGCAAGCAGGTAGATTCCCAGGAATGTAGTTGAACCGTGAACATATAATCGATTCTCCGTTGCTTTAGGAACAGTAATACCCCGTTTACACGATCGAGCAAACATCGAGCAGACATCGAGCTAACTTCGAGCAAACATCAAGCAGGCCTGATGGAACCCCGCACCTGGCTCAAATGTAGGCCTAGGTTTAGCCCACAGCTGATCACGTGTTATATAGGCTTTCAAACTACAATTCGCCCGCCCGCCCTCCTAATTAGCATGCTAATTACCATAGCTCGTCGAGCTAGCTGGATGAATGCTAGCAAACATCGAAAACTGTAACGCAAACATCGAGCAGACGTCAAGCAAACGCCGAACAATTAGCACGTATATTTTGAATACATTTGCTCGACGTTTGCTCGATGTTTGCTCGGTCGTGTAAACGGGGTATAAATTACAGCCAGCCGTGCTGCGGCGGTGCTGCTGTTGGCACAATGACTTGGTTGATGCTATCAACATGCGCTAGCAATCGATATGGATCCAGCAATTCTACAATGCCCGGTTCTACATGCATGTTATAGCTGTGTATAGTTGTCGGTCGTCGTCCAGCGTTTATTGTCATAACGCTGGTCGTCCGTGAAATAATACATCAGTTGATTGGCGGCGGCGGCGCGGTGACAGCACTTGGCGACACATTGGTCTGTATACTTGCTAGCTATGGTCTGTGCTGTTTTAGTCCCTTTTTCAGTTTAAACTTTAGTTAGGCCTAAGTTAAAGTTATAGTTGTTTTAAGGTGTCTAAATTTTATATTAACGTTTTAGTTACTATTGCGTCTATTTTAAGTTCGGGAGAGAGTCAACCGGTATGTGAAGCTTGCCATTCTCTGCTCACAGTTAAGCACATTTTGGTAGACTGCACCCGTTACAGTGCAGCACTTCAGAGATATTTTGGAGTGGACACACTCAAGGACGTTTTTGAAAATGTTGCATCTCGCAACGTCATCGCTTATGTTAAAGATATCAACTTTTACAATCGTATATAATGTTGTTTTTACATTAGCTTAATAGCCTTGATCTTAACAAGTATTTTTACTTTGCTTTTAATACATATATTAACTGCTTTTAACTAATTTTAACCACGTATGGCACTGAACGGCCTATTTTGTGCCGATGTGCCGTTAAGAAACTACTCACTCACTCACTCACTCTATTTTAAGTTAAAGTTTCAGTTTCAAAAGTGCACAAAAGCCACAAATAAACATAAACTAAAAATGCGTTCTGTGTAAGGCTGTTCCATTGACAATATAGCCACACTATACATATTAATCCATATTTAGGCGATCGAAGCGAGATTACAATTAATAGCCATATGTGTCAAACATTTAAACATCGCCCCAGTTTCCACATGGAGTGCACTGATCTCCATTTTTACGCGTGAAAGCAGCTACTGCTTTCAGCGCGTCTTAACCATCGCAATTCTGTCTGTCTGCCTCTCTGTCACAAGGATGGATCAGTCAAAAACGGTGCAAGCTAGAATCACCAAATCTTCACCGTCGGCTGCCTGAAAGACTCTAGTTTCAGGAACCCTAAAGCTTTTCGAAGGGAGTTACCCCGAACGTAGGCGCTAAATAAGAGGGGGTGGCAAAATTTGCAATTTTTGGCCAATAAGTCGCTGTATCTCAGTAACGGTGCAAGATAGGGTCTAGGTTACTATTAATCACTAATAGGAAGTCGTACACTGGCTCTCGATTGGCGCCAAATTCAATGACCTTGAATGACCCTGAACGCCAAAATAGGGGGTTTTATGGATTTTTTTGTTCATTTCGGACTGCGACACAAGTCTATATCATTCACAAGGTGGCGCCACGGAACTATCGTTATCCGACCCAGATAGACAATTTGGTATTTGTATATTAACTTAACGTGAACACCTCAATTTTTAGCTAAACTACTGAACCGGAACTGCTATAGGCTTTCGCGCGTCTCGTGAGCATTAGCTCAAATTTCTTGTTGTGTTCAGAGGCAAAACGGTTCTTTTTTTAGCATTTTTACGCGCGATAGCAGAAGGCTTCGCGCGTCTTAGCTATGGCCTAGGAGTGTGTTCGTCCGTCACACTGCTGTATTGTGTCAAAACGGTGCAAGCTAGGATCACGAATTCCTTATGTGACAAAATTTTGTGCCCCTGGGTGTGGGGGTTCCCCTCGAACGCAAGCGTCAAAGAGGGGTACCCCCCTAAAAAGACGTTATTTTGCCGTATTTGGCAACGGTTGCAGATAGCTACAGCAGACATGCTGCTTATAATAACAAGCACTGGTGACAAGCTTTTTAGATTTACCAACATCGATGACCTGTAACGACCTTGAACCCCAAAAAGGGTTTTTAGTAGATTTTTTCGCAATTGTTGGATGCAGCGCTCATTTCAACGCTGAATTGCGACGAAATGGTTGGAGATAGATCAAGTCTACTTGCACATAAAATTTTCAGCATTAAACGTAGATTTTAGAAGTTCAAGTCCCGACCCCCTACGTTCTAGGAGGCCGGCGCAGGCGGGCGTCAAAGACGGCTACCCTCTAAAAAGTAGTTATTTTACCACAATTATCTTGTGTAGCGTGAAATCGGTTGCAGATAGGCACAGACATGCTGCTTATCATAACAAGCAATAGTGACAAGCTTTTAATTGGTGTCAACGTCGATGACCTTGAATGACCTTGAACCCTCAAAATGAGGGTTTTTAGCGAATTTCTTTTTTGCGATTTCCGGCTGCGACACACATTAAGAGTGAATTACACCGAAATGGCTGGAGATGAACCTGGACAACCTGCGTATGACATTTTTAGCATAGAATGTACATTTTTAAGAATCTAAGTTTCGATCTCTTAAATTGAAGGAGTCTTCCGTACGGAAGCCTCATATTTTAGTACTCTTTCAAGATGCATTATTATCTTATTGCTATAGGCCTAGGCCTACATTGATTGCGAAAGTGGCAGGACCGCTGGTATCGCGCGTCACGTGAGCTTTGCTCAAATTACTTGTCAACATTTGTCGTCGTTATTAATTTATTAACCGCCATAATCTGTCAGCAGGCAGTGTTTAAAGTTGAACTTCACAGGTTTAGACTAACGATGCGTTGTGGTACCGTAATGAACATTTTCATCAAAATCGAACAGCAAAAAGGTCGACAGCATGCAGGAGTGCGGACAAACGGACGGGACATAGGCCTACAGGTTACAGAGGAAGGCAAAATGATTCTTGCTGTGCGATGCACGTTGTGCAAAAGCGCGGTAGTGTCACCGTAAGTTGTCCGTCCGTCTGTAACACTGGCGTATCGTGGCCATATAGGTTGGACTGGGTTATATCTACGAGTATAGAAATTAACTATATTTATACGACAACTAGCTTAGGGAATATCTTAAATTTTGGTATAGGCTGCAACTGTGAACGGCTATTTCAGCAGATAACTCACAAATACAGTTGTCAGAAAAAAACACCGGTACCGTATCGATATGTGCCGACTCGCTGTCCTCTGTATTAATATCCTATCGTCGGAGCGAAAGTGTTTTGTATCGCGTCCAGACGCTGTAATAATTTCTAGCGGTGTCCTAACGTTTTTGCCGGCGTTCTTGTCGATCATATTGCTGCAGGCAAGTTTTCCGTCCATGCACAAATGACCACATCCGATATTAGTATATTCTGCGTTCGTTTTCGCGGTGGTTGAAAGAAATTAGTAGACCTATAGGCTATGTTACCGAACGATAGGCCTACTACGTACGAGTCGCAAGTCTGAATATTTCGCGTATTTTTGCACAAGACGTGGTTAAGGCGGCGCCCGCATTGTAGGATAAAACTGAAAGCTAAAGCAAGATTGCATTCGATTTTATTCTTGTTTTGATTTATTTAAAACTAAAAGTGTTTTATGCCATGTATAGACCAAAATTGTAGGAACCACCTAATGCGCGCGTTGCGTTTTGTTAAAAAATGTATCTTGACCACGTGAAGAACAAAGGCAACGGGAAGCTCAAAATGACAACACCTAAAACAATTATAAAGCGATGAATAAATTGCTATATTAGCATGTTTAGTCTGTGCATTAAAAACACACAGCTAGATTAGACTTGATATTAAGCGTGCTGGTAACCATGCTGTAAACCTATTTCGTATCACCCACATGTAGATTCGCTTCTCTTTCATTTTATGCCAATAGGCTATAAACTGTGAAACTTTGCCACACGATCCTTATCGGCAAAAGCAGCAATGATATCTGATTTTGAAACTGCCCCCTAAAAGCAGTGTTCGAATTGTGAAAAATTAGCTGGGGGTTAAACTTTTCGACGGTCGGAGACCGAACAAATTTGTGATGTAAATCGCATGTATACAGTATATATCTGACCCCCCCTGTACATAATTTGACAGCGTGTTAGGGAGATTGAGAAAATTGTTGGGGGGTTTAACCCCCCGGCAATTTAAACACTGCCCAAAAGACGTTGAAACGGAACCTGATTTTCGAAGTGTCTCGAACAGGGCGTTGCAGCTTTATTGCGATACTATTTCGTAATTTTGGTAACGTACGTCGGCCTATTATGTGCAAAATCAGGCTACAAAAAGTGAAAACAATTTTTTGAACTAAAATAACAACCGCGACACGTAAAACATTGACAGAAGAAAAAAACAAACCAGAATCGCAAAAATTTTGCGTTTTATATTTCGCGAGATATGAAATGACAACTTATCGTGATGTCGGACAGAGAGCGATGAAGACGAACGGTCCTTCGGCAGCATCAGCAGCTGCAGCAGCAGTAGCCGGCATCCTGGCGCATCCAGCACGACGAGCCACCCCCGAGACACTGTCAGTGGACAGCACCATCACACACCAGCCTACTGTCACCACTGACAACGCCGAGCCTGGAAATACCGCGCAGTCTCAGGTATGCGCTATATACCACGCATTCTTCGTGCACATTTCAACCGGCATGATAGGCAAGTATCAAGAACAATTATTACTAGGCCTAATCCAGATCCGTTTTCTGTTTTGTGAGCTTTTGGATCGCAATACTGCAGTTATTCTTCACTCAAAAATTGATCGGTACTCAATAGCGCATTACAGGTTAATTTTAACGTTATGCCCTATATAAATGCATGTTTTACTTACTTACTTACTTACTTACTTAGTAGCGGCAAGGCTGGGGCAAAGACAACGGTCCCTTTCTGTAAATATTTTAGCCTGTTGCAAAAAAATTCTTCTTATCTTAAAATTATCTTTTAAAATTACAACACGTAAGCTTTAAGTCTCCCATTTTCGAAATCACAGGCTGAACGGTAGTTCAAGCCCTGTGTTAACGGCGACTTCTCTTTCTTATGGGAAAGCCAAAAATTCGACCCCCCACAGAATCAAAACCCCTGATCCGATTGAGATAAAATTT
>Ga0056128_1010403_pt1 | contig 11603 bp, 7 predicted proteins | sample WorMetLIZISLAND2_FD_71113 | JGI IMG/M metagenome (GOLD analysis project Ga0056128, IMG submission 71113) | Marine gutless worms symbiont microbial communities from Max Planck institute for Marine Microbiology, Germany - Olavius geniculatus... ... | reverse complement strand
CTTTTGCACTTTTCTTTTTTTCTTTCTTTTTTCTTTTTTTTATCTTTGGATATTGTATCACTGATTATTTATAGTTACTATGGGCGGCCAGCGTTGATGAGCGTTTGCTTTTTTGGTAGCTTGCCTACATTGTCTAGTATTGTACGACAATATTGTATTTTATGTTTTTGGCAAATAAATACTCTCTCTCTCTCACACAATACATCCGTTACAAACAGACAGACTAACACGCAGACGACGACAGACGACAACGGTTGAACCATACCCAGAGCTCGACCGTTACTTAAGTACGATCGGTTAAAAATGCGGAAAATGCAGGTACCAAAAATAAACACAGCATGTAAACTAAAAATATAGGTCTACCTTAAGAAAATTAACTTGGATAAATTTTGTTAGCCTATTAATTATTTCTAAAGGTGCGTTCTCACTGCGCGCGTCAACGCGCCGTACGCGCGGCGTCGTATACGGCGCGGCGTACGGCGCGTTGACGCGCGCAGTGAAAACGCACCTTAATTCAATTGGGTGTTTACACGATCAAGCATTCATCCAGCTAGCTGGAAGTTCTATGGTAATTATATATAAAAAAACTGCAAGCAATTCATTAATGTTGTATAAGCGCTGATGTAAAACGGCAAAAATCAAAAAGTATAAGCATGAACTAATGTATTAGCTTAGACATAGCTAACCACCAAATTTCGTTGAAAAATATTATTTCGTAGCCGAGGCCTAAAACGTTGCTGCTAGACTGGAAGTGACGTCATAGGCCTACAAAGATAAGAGAAGTGAGAAGTTGAGAAATAAGCCTTAACTTATACTTCATCACTCGGTAGCTCCGTGGCCAGCCAACTATTTTACAAGTTTACAAAGTTTACAAAGATAAGCCTATGATTTTTCCAGAAAAGATGAGTAGGCTAGGCATATTTTAGTGAAGTGTTGGTGCAAAAAGATTGAAATTGCTATGAAGAGGTGATCACCAGTGGCGGTACTAGCTCGCAACATGGGGGGGAGGCACGGCCCCATGGCAAGCACGGTAGCGCGAGCCTATAACGGGGGTCTTGGGTCCAAGAGCAGAGCTCTGGTCAGGGGGTCAGGGGGCGGAGCCCCCGTGAAGCTGAAGCACTTTTGATATTTGGACGTTCAATGAAAGCTGCAAATTTGCCCAATTTTGTACAATTTGGAACCCCAAAGAAATAGAATATTTGTGTTATATCTGCCAAAAAATCATAGGTGGCCACGAAACTGGGGAGGGGGAGGGGGCTGAAGCAAAACTGGGGGATGCTGTGCCCCCGGCCCGGGCTTAAAATCATAGATGTGATAAACGTCAAAAATTATAATAAACGTTAATAAACGCGTTTATTAGAAAAAAGATTGTAAACGTTTGTAAACTAAAAGTAGGCCTAACGTAGGCCTACACAAAGCGTAAGTTTAAATATTAGGCCTATTATTTGAATAATTCCAAATTCCAATAAAAGTTTTTTCATTGTCAAAGTGGCACGGTGAGACTGCGCGTTGCTCAATCGTCCTCTAGACGTCTGCTCTGTAGGAGGTGCTCCATCATGAGACAGCTGTTTACCGTCACTAGCACCGTGACCCAATGAACTCTATCAGTGATCGAACGCAATGCACTATAGCTTGGCTTCCTGTCATAATTTTGCTTCGTTTCGATCATGTGATTTTTATTGAGATAAACGTTGACAAAATAATAAACGCGTTTACAAAGATTTTTTTTTTTGTAAACGTTGTATACGTAATTTCCCATCAAGCATGCAGTAGGGGCCTATACGCTGTTTGGAGACTGGATTTAAAAACAATGTTGCGAGTTGCGACTTCACTTTTCAAGAGAACCACGCGCCTCCTGCACACCGCAGGGGCGTGAGAAGTTGAGAAATAAGCCTTAACTTATACTTCATCAATCGGTAGCTCCGTGGCCAGCCAACTATTTCTGACATTCAGATCTGGGGGAAGCAAAAACGTGTGTAGGCTACTGCAGCCGGATTCACGACGTCGACCAGCTGAAGTTGCGCCTGATCGAAGAGTGGGAACATAATTTTCCAGCACGACCAGCAGGCGTCCATCGATGGAGCGACCATGAAGGCAGTGACGCCACGTCTTGGAACTTGCATTCGCAGGGGCGTATTTAGGATTTCAAGTTGAAACTGAAGCTTTTTGTGTGTATAAAAGCGCATTTTTTGCTCTTTGGAGGACAAAATAAAATATTATGTCTATCTAGTTGATGCATTTTGGAGACGTTATTACATCACAGCTGTCCGACATGGGATAGGGGGGGGGCTGTTTGAGTAGGCCTATATGTGCACAGGAGGAATTATGCATTAACCACGGCGTAGCACACTAAACGATTCCTCGAGTAGCAGAACAAAGGCGGATGCTAGCAACTGAGTGGACAGTGGCGTGCGTATTCCAAGAAATCTGCACTAGACTTAATGTTTGCCGAGTTTAGGCGAGGGGGGGCGCCGCGCGCCCCCCTTTGAATACGCGCCCCTGATTCGGGCACGCACAGGACGTCCTGACAGATGCGCCTACAGTGTCGCTGCCATTTGATCAGCTTCACGACGTAAGCCTACGCGGCGCTTCGCCACTCGGTGATTTTTTCCCATGTAAGTATAAATAGCCTATAATTAATTACAGCTCCGTGGATTTTTTCCACAGAGGCGAATCGCACAGTCGAAACTTGGGTATTTTCGAGAGTAATCAAATCTGGAAATTTTCGTTATTCGAAATTTGGTTTTTCCGTTGGTTTCAGTTCGATTCTACGGCGAAGGTGATAAAAATTTCGATTTCGTTAGAAACGTTGCAAAGTAACACGGAAAACTTGCAATTTCACCGAAGTTACAAAACTGGAGGTTTGTATATTATTCAGATTGGGGAAAATTTTTGCAGGCTTTATTATAAGTAAAACACAACAATGTAGACTCGTAATGTTACTTTTGCTCGCTGATCTTCACCGCAATGACGTGCGCTTTACTAAATGTTTCCAGCTGTGAGAGGATGATATTACCTAAGATCTGGTATGTTACAAAGTCATGATCGTTATTTACTGAAAATTTCTACCCGGGGTTAGAACCAGTGTTTGAATTGTGAAAAATTAGCTGGGGGTTGAACTTTTCGACGTTCAGAGCCCAACCAAAATTGTGATGTAGATCCTAAGTATTACAGTACATAGCTGACCCCTCAGTGCATAATTTGACAGGGTGTTGGGGGTTGAGAAAACAGTTGGGGGGTTGAACCCCCCCAGCAATTCCAACACTGGTTAGAACTAAGAGCAGGTTACCGCAACTTGCCGAGACTCCTTGCTTGACATTGACACTGACACTGAGTACTTGCAGCTTGAAAGCACCATGTGTTGGGACCTGTAAACCAGTTATAGGCGATGATGCAATTGCAGGATATTATATCGCATATTTTGTGGCAATTTCTATATCACATATTTTCTGCATACCAGTATAATAAATATTTTTTGCTTAAGTCCATGGAATAGTTAGTGCATTTCATTTGCATTTGTTCTGCATACAGGCCTACGTCAGAGATGTGCGGATGTGGACGCGTTCGTAGACGGGATGCGCACCCGCAAAAGCATTCTGCAGATGCGGTCGTGGATGCGGACGCTTTCTGACAAAAAATCAAATTCCTTTACTGCAACGTTTCTACTTTCTATTAACAATAATACTGCAAATTTTCATTTGCATTTGCAGTTTTTTTGGCACATGCCACATTAATTAACGCTGGCTCTGAGGCTCAATTGATTTTTAACATTATCATCATTGCTGGCAGTGCAGACGTGGTCGTGGACGTCTGACAGATTAGTTTTGCGAACACAGTCGCGGACACAGGTGCAAAGTCCAGGATCCGCACATCTCTGGCTTACATATATATGCTACCTGTTTAATGCACATTCTGACATTAAATTACAAGCACATTTCCATGCAATTTCTGCATCTGAACAAAGCACATATTTAGACAAAATTGCATCATTGTTCATTTGTTGTGTACGGTTTCTGTTCTGTATGTGACTAGCATTATGGCCAAGAAGTTTCCATCTTCCAGTGTCAGCAATACTGACTGCAAAGATATTGTGAGAATTCCCAGGTCGGAGTACATGCAGGCAACTGCTCAGATGAAACAGCTTAAGACACAGCTCACTGCAGCTTCTAACTTGCACCGACTGATTCACGAAAAAGACAAGGAGATGATGGCTTGCAAGGAAAAAAATGAACAGCTGCAGCTGGCTTTGTATCAGGTTGAAACACGACTAAGCAGCATGATTCAACTACAGAATGCTACTTCTACTAGGAATAGTCTGGAAGAAGACGATGCTGTTGCAGCAATTGGAACTATGCTCTCTGATGTGGAAACTGATGGTGAACCTGTTAAACATCCAGCACATTTACCTAGCAGCCATACCAAGGTGGAAAAACTGACAAACAAGGCAGTAGTTACATTAGGCAGCCCAGTAGCCTCTACTGAGCTGCCGACTTCGTCGTTTACAGACACGTGTCCTACTTGCTCTTCGTCAACTGTTACTGTTTCTTCGTTGCCAGTATCATCATCTATAACCTCTTTGCCAGTGTCGTCAGTAGCTAATTTCCACTCTGAAGATCTGCTGGATAAAGTCTTACAGCAGAATGTGCGACTGAAGAAGACGCTGCGAGATTTTCTCAGTCAAAAGGGATTGTCCGTTTCAATGTACTTGGTATGTTGTTCTGTTGCCAAGATCAGCTTTAGAATTATATGCATTATGCAGTAGTCATATTCGTAATTAACACTGGCGGAACTATTTCGGAAAAATGTGCAGTTGTCTAATTTTTATTCGTATGTTGTTATGTGTTTCAACTACTAAGATGATGATGCTGATGAAGGACGAATAAACTTTAGCATGGCGTTAAGTCCTAAGACTACATTCAAGGACACGTAACAATAAGTCTAAACAGTGAAGTCACGTAATAGTAGTCAGTGCAATGAGACGTTCTTATGAGACTATGATATTGCACAAAAGTTGCTGTTATTTTTGGTTGTGATAATGCATTTTGTTTAGGTAGGTAGTTGCAGCGGCGGTGTAACAGGAGTTAATAATAACATCTTGTTTTATATTCTGTCGGTATTTTTTGTGAAGTTGTCATATATATCCACACATTGGTGATTGACAGCCATGGTTTTTAGGATTGATTGTCACATTGCAAAATAGTTATCACTTGCCATATCAGATTTTGAATAGCCAAGTTTTCATTTGGAGCTTTTCTACAATCTGTTTCAGCACATCCCACCCCATTTCCCATCCAAGTGTTATCTGATGTCAGTATCATTGTTTAATTTTAGTAGCACAGCAGCAGTATGTACGTCAGAGGCACGTTTCACACTTTTTTCTCTGACAATCTCTGAGAATCTCAGAAATTCTATCTTAGAGGCGCGTTTCGCACTTTCTACTTCTCTGAGATTCTCTGAGAAATTGTGAGCAAGATTTTCCTTTGCTACGTTATGCTAGCTCCGTCCACTTGCTTGTGAGTTACGTCATCCAAATAGATAAAATTGGCTAGCGTAGAATTCTATGTTAGAATTCTCGTAGAATTATTACTTGCGCGTTTCACACTTTTCGTGAGAACTAGTGAGAACTACTGAGCCATAGAAGTGAGATTCTCAGGGAAAAAAGTGCGAAACGTGCCTCTGTTCTATTGGGTAGTATGTGATGTGAGTGATGTCAGCACATGGCAGTTATAAACATTAGTAGACTGTGAAGTACTGCTTTACTGGTAGGCCTCACAAGAACAGTTGATGACAAATCAGATCTTGTATTCACTTGCTCGTAAATTGTTTATGCGTGGGTGTCACAGGACAGGCAGGAGTATGAAGATGCTGCAGAGATACTACGGCATGACCTTGCCGATGCACAGAAACGCATTAGACAGCTCAAGTCAGTTATAGCAAGCAGAGATAATGGCGATGTGGACAGACTTGCTCAGCAGTGTGCACAACTTGCGGACAAAGTGAGCAAAACCTTTCACATTTTCCTGACATTGTTCACATGATTTATTCACTAAAATTGGTTGATAGTGAAAGAAAGACATTAGTATTAGACTTCAATCAGTTAATCAGTCAATCAATCAGTATTGCCTTATTAGCAGAGCTACTTCAAGGTTAGACAGATAATAGAAAAGTTTAGAGGATAATGTCCGGATATGACTTTCTGAAGAGCCAGGTTTTAAGGTGACGACAAAACATTGTGAGTGACTGAGATGTTGTTACGTCCTCCGGTAAAGTGTTCCAGACACGAGGTCCAGCAACCGTGAAAGCCCGGTTACCGACAGTTGAGAGTCTGACAGGTGGTACCAGCAGGCGATTGGTGCCAGCGGAGCACAATGTCCGACTGCTGGGCAGATCGGCAACAGGAACGAGTGGACCCAAATGTTGCGGTGCACTTCTGTGAAGAATATTGTACGTCAGAACGGCGACTTTGTACTCAATCCACTCTGGGACGTGCAGCCAGTGAAGACTGGCAAGCGCGTCAGTGATGTGGTCTGCGGATCTTATGTGGTAGATGAGCCCTGCTGCCGCATATAGTACTGTCTGAAGACGACGTACCAGATAAGCTGGAAGACCGATCAGTACAGCGTTTCCGTAGTCCAGTCTGGACAGCACCAAGGTGACCACTAAAGACAGGAACGTGGCTGGCGGTACTGAGCTGCGGATCTGACGTAATTGTCGGAGTGCTGCAAAGCAATGCGACATGGTTCTTTTAACACGCGTCCTCATGATCTGGTCACCATCAATGTGAATGCCCAGGTCACGGACAGACTTCGCTGGGTCAACTGCGGCCCCCCGATTAGCAGTGCGGTGGTCGGCAGTTGATGCAGACGATGGCTGGTTGCGCACCACAAAAGCTCTGCCTTGTCTGGATTCGACTGCAGCCTGTTTGACTTCATCCAGCCAGACGTTTCTTCCACGCTGCTGGTAAGTTTTGTTGAGAATGGAGCTACACCAGCAGGCCGACACGATCCGTGAACCTGCTTGTCGTCAGCGTAGAGATGAGCCGATAGGCCGTGTGACATTGCTTTTATTTGAATTCTGATTGTGATAATGTGTTATTATGTTATGTGATTGGTAAAGTTATTTTTTGTTGTGATCGGTTAATACAGAGTTGTTTGATTGTTTACAGTTCAGTCATATGTGTAGTAGTAGTAACTGACCATTCAGGTCATTTTTTATTGTTAAGATAGTCGGTTGCCACATCTATTGCTAAGGAAGTAAGGGCGTTATTGTATGATATAGTGGGAGGCCGTGTTTATGACTTTCAGTATGCTGGCTTATCAAGCTATGTGTGATAGGGTGCTTAAGTGAACAGAAGTAAAGAGCTAGTCTCTTGCAGTCATTATATCTAAATAAGACATTTTCTGTTTTTTTATATATATGGTGTTTACTTTGTATTTGCTGTCGCTGGGTGAAGGTGATACATTCAACGATATTTTGTCTTAAATTTTTATCAGCTTTTAACAGTGACATGAATATCGTCCGCATTGTGTTAGGTTGCAGTTTTGGAGCGGAAACTTGCAATATCACAGGCGTATGCAGATGCTCTGAAGCGGGCACATGACAGATGCAGACAGGAAGGCTCTCATGTAGATACCAGCAGCAAACCAAGTGCCAATTATGCTCAGGTTCATTTATTAACTACACAGCAATTGTTGTTGTTTTTTCCTGTTGCATAATGCCGATGCTAATGAAACTTATATGCTGGTATCTTAAAATGTTAGGCAAGTGCTGAAGTTACAATTAGAAATTCTCAGAACCAAGGCTGATCATGTAAGAAAAAATGAAAAAATATTTTTCAAGTTGTAGCTATGCAATTTACATTCATTACAAGAGCACCCAAACATAGATTTATTTCATGATCGGTAAAACGGATATTTTAGCATCATTTTCTCTGGATTCCTGGATGTCTCATTTACCTGTCTGCAGTCATCTGCTGTTGCCAGTTGATTGGTTTTACGACATGATGTTTGTACTGCAAAGCTCTGTAACTCAGTCAGTTCTGCGGCCATCAGTTCTATCCTTCTCTTTGTGACATTTCTCGTTATGAAAGTAGTTAAGTAAGAAAACTTGAAAAGTACTAATTCAGTTATGTTTTGTAGCACGTTCCTATTTCTACTGTCGATGACCAGTAGGGCCCACAGTTTTCCGCGGTAAATTTTGCCAAATTCCGCGGGCCAGTTCGCAAAATTCCATCTCTCACTGTGGCAAAATTGTCCAAATTCCGCGGCTTACCGTGGTCTTCCGTTTGTGCATATATTAAGCTTTGTTCCGTTTAAAAAAAACTTAAGTTTTTGGATGCTGGCGTGGTGCTCAGTTATGCTAGCAACATACAAAGGAAATTATCAATCTTTTTTCTGTTCAAAAGTGCAGTTTATCAGTTAGTTGCATTGTGTTAATTTACGATTGTGCTGTATACGATGGTAATTATTTTAGTAGGGATGCAGTTTTAGGCAGCTCAGTTTGATTTTTCTCCGTGATATAGTTAGTTTAAAGCCGACGATTGTACTAATCATCAGTCATTTCTTAACTTCTGTAAAATTCCGCGGCAATATCAGAATTCTGTGGAAAAGGGCAAATTCCGCGGCTTGGCTCGAAATTCCACGGCCTGCGGAAAACTGTGGGTCCTAATGATCAGCTGCATTTAATGATTGATTTGTACTTTGCATCTGCAGGTCCTTGAGGAGTTGGAGAAAGTGAAAGGTCACTGTAAGGATTACGAAGCGAAGAACAGGGTACTGCTGACTGAGAAAGAAGCATTGGAGCAACAGCTCAGGGTGATGATATTTCAGCTATGGATGAATGCTACAAGATAGAATAAATACTGTTTCTGTTCATAACTAGCATATCATTAACCATTGCTGTCATTGTCTGGCGGGCCATGTTTAATGGCAACGTTTGGACATAAGCTGTACTAGATTACAAGCTAGCCAAGTGGCGAGTGCAGATATGCTGACCGTCTCAGAAATGTTTTAGCAGTGATCTCTTGAATTGCTGTGTGTATTAGACATGGTTCTGTTGTTTGTTCACTGCATTTACAGACAAGCGAAGAGTTATTGCGTGAGATTGATAATCTGAAGTGTGAGAATCAACAACTTGTTGAAGAACGACAGTTAAATAAAGCTCAAGTATGTTTCAGTTTGCACTGTATTAGGTCATTGATGAAATAGGCTTCTCGCAGACCTTTTAGTCTGTCTGCATATTTTTCTGCATTATTTTATTACAGTTTTGTGTAGACTGGTGCAGTAGTCTTTTGTCTATCATTTGCAACTAAAATTTCTGGCATTGTAATATTAGTATAGTTTTATGCATGCGTAGTTTAATTTGAAATTATTTCATCTAAATATCTGAGTTGTATGGCAATTGTTGCCACGTTTGTCGGTACAGTGGAATTGTATTTTTTTCATATTCATTTGTAATGTGTTAATATTCTACTAGTAAACTAGTAATATACTGTGATAATGACATACTAGTTATTGGAATTTAGATTGCTGCATATGAAGAAGACTTTAAACTGGAGCAGACAGAGAAACAACGACAGCGAAACAAATATGAGATAGATATTGCTAAACATCAGGAATGGGTACGAAGGCTGGCCATCGAAGTACGTACATTTATAAGATTTGTGACTGTAGTCTACATGATGGGATATATTTCGTGATAAACTAGATGTTTGTTTATTGGAATGTTTTTTGTGGTTAATGATATTTCTGCTTTTGTGCTGCAGTAGCTAAGGCTTACTTGTAACAGATAAGCAAAGTTTAACAAGCAGCCCTTTCATATAATAGAACTTAATAGGGCACCCCACATTCGTAGAACATGGGTGCCATAATACACAACTGTTGTAGAAATATGCAGTGATAGAAACGAAATGAAAAATTAAACAAAAACCAGATGCTTTTAAAAATTCAGCGATTTGAAAGTTTTGCCAACATGCAGAAAGTCAATCAGCTTTTCCCAGTTTTTCCAGTTTTGGTCATATGGTCTTACCTGAAGTAACTCGTGAAAAATGGCTAGTTGAACAAAAATCGTTCATTGTAAGAGATGAAGAATAAATGATGTTTGATATTTGGTAATTTTTAGGCTCAGAAATGTCGAGCATCATGGCAGGAGGAGATTGCCAACAGGGAAGACCTGAAGAAGACAATTAAGAGCCTTCAGTCATCAGGTTCATCGGGTGTGTGGTCTGCTACCTCAAAGTGCAGTTCGCCACCCATTCTGGAACTCACATCATTACATCTGACTGATGTTGGAGCAGATGGACCACCAGAATCTGGCGTGGATAGTGAACGGTTGACAAACGACCCCCTTGTGTGTCCGCGATGTGAACGGGAGTTTCCGTATACGGACAGATCCCGATGGGAGTTGCACTGCAAGCGTTGCACGGATGAGTAACGTTCCTAAAGTCTGAAAGTCAACAGAGGTGATCACAGTCCAGCATTGTCGAAGCCACCTAACGCGTGATCGTTCACACTTGATTTTCACAACTACACATCGAAAAGAATTATACTCAGTAAAACATTTGCAAACCTTTTCATTGGAGGTATTGTACACAATTTGTAACTTAAATTTTGGAACTTTTAAAAATATTTAGTGTTCAGAAAATCGGCCACACTGAAAAGATAAAAAATACTTGGGTAAGACTCAACGTGATGCTGATTTTGTTACACAGGAATTGCATGTAATCGTGTTGGTGTGCAAGTTTGTAGTAATTTCTGAAATGATCATAATTTGTCATTACACACTCTTTCATTCTTAATAGCTTTCGGATTTGGCCACGTGTGTGGGTGGCTTATCCTTTTAGTGGCATGATACAAGATCACGCATCTAGACATGATGCAGTGATACTGTGATACAGAGTCAGTCAGTAGCTCAGTACAAGTCCAATGATCTTTGCTGATTCTGCAAGGAATACAGAGGAGGAAGTGTTTGGGCCTGCCGTGGTAGGTACAACGTGCGATGCAGGAGCCCAGTGTGCTCTGTTCACAGACACTGAAGGAATGGTCAGCATAGCTACTGCTGCAATAAGACCAATGACAATGGACTTTGAATTAACACATGCATATATACTGTTAGTTTGTAAATACTTGTTAACTATGTAAAAAGTTGGTTTTAGGACTGTGATGTTGATGAAGGAGCATGCATAAAAGTTTTGATGTTGCAAGCATATTAAGTGAAATGCAGTGGAACTGTCCTAGGAAGCAGCTTGCGACATGACGTAATGCCACTTGTATGCAGAGTGGAGTCAACATGTCAAGCTTGTATGTCATTGGATTTATTGATTTTTGGGATTTGCTGCAGCAGTTGCAGTATAATGATTTTTGATAGAAGCTGTAAGAAATGCAGAATGAGATACTGACAGCTTAAACATCATTGATGCACTGCAGTCACTACAGCACGTTCTGCTGCAAGGCAAAAGGATGACAGATAATTCCATGAACTGTTACATGGAATGGTGCATTGCATTTGTGCATTTCTTCACGTCTAACCTTTTGACCATTTTTTGCATCTGCTTGTTTCTTTCACAGTTTATAAAGTCATTTGGTGCTTATGATAGTGTTATGGAA
>Ga0056128_1010402_pt1 | contig 11604 bp, 10 predicted proteins | sample WorMetLIZISLAND2_FD_71113 | JGI IMG/M metagenome (GOLD analysis project Ga0056128, IMG submission 71113) | Marine gutless worms symbiont microbial communities from Max Planck institute for Marine Microbiology, Germany - Olavius geniculatus... ... | reverse complement strand
CACATACGTAGCGCGCAACGCCGCGCAGCGCACAGAACTGGCTGCGGACCAATTGTCCAGATTTCATCACCAAAGACCAGTGGCCTCCAAATTCGCCGGATATGAACCCAACGGACTATCATGTGTAAAATGCAATGTTGGAAGCTTACCGCAAGCTTAAAACAAAGCCGAAGACAATCGCTGAACTTAAGCAAGCGCTTCAGGTTATCTGGAGCAACCTGCCACAGGGACCGATCGACAAATCTGTGAAAGACTTCTCAAAGCGATTGAAGGCTTGTGTTGGAGCTGGTGGTGAACACTTCGAACATTTGCTTTGACAATGGAATTCTGGCATTTGATCATTAGTTAACTGTGTTGTTTCAACGATGTTATTAAATTGGCGTTGAAGCCAAAACATTTTTGAATGCTAAAAAATCGGTAGGCGGTCAGGTTAAAAAGTCTATAACTTTGTCACTTTTTAACAGAATTAAATTTTGTTCGGCAGTTAGATGTGACAGGTTTCAGCAAATAAATGTGTAAAATTTCAAATTAAAATTCCAAGCGGTTGCTGAGAAAACAGCGAAAAACTTTAGGGGGCTACTTTTTTTGCCGCACCCTGTACAGCTAAACATCACATTGCAGGAGATAGTGCAGCAGCACATTTCAAAGTAAAATTGTAATATTTATTTCAGGCTCTCCAGCCTTTACCGCAATCTGTCAATAGAAAAGAAAGAGTAAAATTAATGTTACATTTACACTACTTTTCTGTCAAAACCATACCTTGCTGGCAGGAAAGTCGATCTTTTTCGTTGATGATTCTAACGTAAGAGGATCACCAGCCTTTGTTATTCTTGCAATCAGTTGATCAGATACAATTCGCCAGCCATTGTTTTCAACTCTCTTGTACCAACTTGAAATATCTGTAAATCACAAAAATAATGATAAAAGCAATAATATCTCTAGACTTTAACAGGCAAACTGATTATTATGAACATTATATGGTAAGTTTATTTCTAAATAGGCCAATCGCAACGACACTGTATCAAACTACCCGTTGCCTGAATATACATGGTGGTTTAGAGAAAATGTTGCAGTTTATTTAGATTTACTTATCAAAACTTAACCGACTGAGACAAGCCAGCAACAGCTGTTGTAAGCTTAGTCCTCTCACCTTCTGCAAGTTTGCGCCGTTCGGTTTTGTTGTGGACGTCACGGGCAGGTGGCCTTCTGAAATCCGGACTTGTATAGTCGCACGGTGAAAATGCTCCGACGTCTTGTATTGGGCGGTGAGTAAACACTTTGTAGTAAACGTGAGGTGGGAAACGGTCCTTGACAGCAAACACAAAGTAGTTGAATAAGAATGCTCCACAGTTAATATTAATTTAAATATACTAGCAACTGCACTCAAAACCGTGAAACGGGCTAGCAAACACAAATGTAGGCTAATTTATTTACTGCACTGTATCATCAATTCATCACAGGCCTATTTGATTTTCGCTTAATCAGTCCATTTTAATGGGTGGGGGGCTACAGTTACTTCAGGAATCAGGTTAGACTAGGTCCCAAAAAGTTGAATTTTGTAAACTACTAATGCCATTTGTATCGCCCAACAAGCAGAATGTAAGCATAGAGGGTGAGTGCAAGATGCACTTTCTGTTACCGAAACAGCATCAAAGCACCGAAGGAAGACACAGTTACATACTTGCAGTCCAGACATCTAAACATGGTTAGTACAAAAAGGTCAAAAAGTATGCAACTTCAACAGTAACATAAAAGTATTACTCTGCAACAGAAATATCACATAATATTTTTTTCAAAAATTGTTAACGACGTTTTCAAAGAGCACATCCAGACAGACGGACAACATGCGTAACGCCGGAGATAGGACGATAATTTGAAAAACCAAAACCAGTGGTTTATCATTATCACGATAATCAGTTTGGCCTGCTTACCCCTGCCAGACGGAACTTCACATGAATGCCAGCAGCTGCATCGATGAGTTTGGCTTCAGTTGGATTGATGCATCTCAACATCACGGCCGGGTCGCCCTTCTGACGAAAGTTGATGAGGTCCCGGTAGTATTGGTATATGTTCCTGTCCTTCACAAACCAGAAATCAGCAACTTCTTCTACTAGCCTATACTGTAATGTATTCTGCCGGCCAATCGTTTCCATCTGCAAATTGAAACTTTCTAAGATGCACATCCTGCTACCAATGACTCATACAGATCTTCGCTGAAACTGAACAAGAACACTCATTTGCATATTCATCACGTTAACCAACAATAAGAAATTTAACAAAACGATTAACTGTTTTTATAGACAGAAAAATACAATTTAATTTAACTTAGTTATTTTGAAGCGCCATCAAATTATTTATTCTGGTAAAAGGATTTTTTTAGAAACTGTGAAAAAATGACAATAACTTTTGTTGGCTTGAAATGAGACATAATTTACTAAGGGAGATGACGGCATCGTGTTATGCATCGATAGATGTGCTACCTGGCAAAACGCACACAAAAGCAAATACAATTAAATAAAAATTTAACGAAAAATGGCAAATTAAAAAAAATAATATTTTAAAAAACTGGAAAAGACGTACCAAAATTGTTCTCCACCATCTCTGCAACAAAATGGCTGCTTGAACACTAGTCAGTCTTGTCTGCTTCATTTTATTCTCTTCACACACAAACACCTAACAATATGTAAGCAAAAACAATAAAAACACATAGCAAATATTATAAATGAACAGAATCAACGTTTTAGCGAAATGGCACAGATGATGAGTGACGCGGCACATCGAATTGCAACGTCGTACAATAAATAACACGATTTTACTAGCTGAACGTAGGAATTTCGTGATCCATATGCGCACAAACAAAAATGAAAAGATTACCAACTGACAAAACTTTTCGCAAAAAAGTTACAACGTTAGCACACTTTTGTTTACAGACGTTTCCGCGGTAACAACATCGGTTGCTGATGACGGATTGATTATATTATCAAAGAGACGCGAGTGACGTCATCATTCCCGCTCTGCTGCTCTTTCAAGTGAGTAGCGCAAGACACGGACCTCAGTAAATAATGGCAAAAGACGAAATCGCTCTTCGTTTGTGTTCGTCATATAGCAGCATATAGGACTGACACTTTGGCTGCAATCTGGAATTGTCGCTGGAATTTGCAATCGTGCGTTTCAACTGAAGTTTCAACCACCCAAAAATCCTTTTCCGGTGGGGAGTTTGGGACCCCATTTAACACAATGCGTCACTGGACCTCACAACTTTCACAAGTGCACTTGTCAAATGGCATCTAAATTTGTCGACGGTTTAAGCAGGAGCACGAATGTGACAGACGATAGACAGACAGACGGAGAAATACGGAAATACGGAGAAATACGGAGAAATGTGTGGGAATAGCCGGAATCGCTTCAGCTGCAAGAGCGACTCCGCCTAACGATAGGCCTAATGCTTGTCAGCCTGTGTCAATAATTTATTTTAACAAAACACAACTTTTTAGTTCTGCTAGGTTTGGTCTTCAGCGCGCAATGCACATGTCTATAAAAATTATTATCAAAAATCAAAATGTATCGTGCTAATTTTGTATTTTATAAGTAGTTTTTGCTATTATAGGTCCTAATTTACGGCGCCTAAGAGTCGAGGTTGAGCCGCCTTGAGACCGACTGCGCTATAGCAAATGATTTTGACATTATAATGATGATAATTCATTATGTCGGTAATTTCTCTGTGCATCCGCCTATAACATTAATGATTTGCAGTCACATATATTTGGAGTTCTAACGGCGACGTTCTTTAGTATACCTGGTTGCCATTTTTTAAACTAAATTCGGGAGGGGTAGTGGATGCAAAAGTGGCAGAAAATATGCACAGTATCTGCATGGAATGGGGCAAGGTAGAACCATAGCATTTGGCTGTTTTGAGAACCTGACTATCGGAGACTCAGACCAACATCGACACATCAGCTCCTGTTGTCTGAACACGCCTTTATTTATAGAAATTCTCTTACACCACAAAGTGGTATACTGACAAAAAAAACAACAAAAAGTAGTAACATGTTTACTTTATTGTGCAGCAAAAGCCAAAATCTACACCGTAGTGGTCCTCAAAAACGTGCCACTCTTATTTTTTGAATAGCTCCGTGAAACACTGACCGATTTGAATAATTTTTGGAGTGCAACATCAAGAAAAAACTTGACTTGACTGTAGTTTTGACCACCTTATCTTAATACTGTTGCTACACTACCTTGTAAAATAAAGGTTATTGAACCCGCTGTTAACGAGTAGTGTCAACGTCTACCGCTTGCATTCGTGCTAGATGAGGACATTTCGAGCACTTGCTGTAATAGAAACGATGTAATATGACACGTATGACTTTTTAAGACACAATAATTGCCAATTGTGTTTGTCGCTATTCACTTAATCATATCTGAGCCAATGTGTGCGCTATTTAGTATGAATTCATTGTTGTAATCGGTCAAACTACGACTTCTGCATTTCACAAGGTAGTGTAGCGACAGTATTAAAGTGAGGTGGTCAAAACTATAGTCGTTTCCATCGAGTTTTTTTAATGTTGCATGCCAAAAATTATTAAAATCGGCCAATGTTTCATGGAGCTATTCAAAAAATAAAAGTGGTGCGTTTTATGGACCACGGTGTACAACGACAGCATGATACAGCTTTCAGCACGTGACATCAGTAGTTGTAGATATATAGAAAACATTCTTGTAGACGCTGGCAAAAGTGTCATTGCATAGCCTACACAATGCATAATAAAACTATAATTATACAGAGACAGATAACGCAACACATCGTTCATATTAAAAGCAAAGTTGGCCACTTAAACTGAAATGAATATTTTGGCACACATAAATGACGAAGCAAACTACACCGTGACTCAAAAAACAGTCAAAATTGTTTTTGGCATAACTTTGTCAAATTTCTATGTACTTTGATAATTTTTGGCAAGAAGAAAGCCAAGACGATAATATTACGTACAGTGTACTCATTTACCACGTCACTTAATTTATGTCAACGCACTACCATGTGAAACACAGATGCTCCAAATTGTTACATTACACGGCGATTATTTGTATCAAATGGCTCACCTTTGCATCATCAATTCGACAGAGGGTGCAACGTGGTTTAATAATTTTGTGGTATGAAATATTTTATGCTAAAAACAGCAAACAACAAAATAGCTGGCTGATGAGCTTAAAACCTGTCTAATCGATGAGTTAATGCATTTGATCAGTCGATCATTGACTTTTCTATCAGCCATTGGCATTGCATCTAAGCCGCTGCGTCTTTGTATGCAGAGCACACTTTGGCATAAATTCTAATTTGCAAGCGAGTTGTTATACAAACTTATAATTCTGTCAAATAATTCACATTTTAGTGTATTTTGTGCCTAATTAACTCAATACAGCATTTACTTGAGACAACAACTCAGCATTATGCAACAATTTGGAGCATCTATGTCTCACACGGTAGTGCACTGACATAAATTAGTTTAGGTGGAAAATGAGTGCACTTTACATAATTTCGTCGTCTTAGCCATCAACGTGCCAAAAGTTATTACAGTTAGTAAAAATTTGACAAAGTTATTACAAAAATAATTTTGACTTTTTTTCTGAGACATGGTGTACAAAGAATAAGGTGACGCATCAATTCGTTAATCAAAGTCACGCATGAAATCAGCAGCAACAGCAGATAAAAATAACTATAGCAAAAAATGATAGAAAGCAATACAATTTGGCACTGTCTTGTTATACAACTTTCCACTATTAAATCTATTCATTAAAAATGACAAAAAAACCTGATTACTGTATTAACTCACAGTATGCAATATAGCTTGTAATCAAAAACTGTTTTTTTTCTTTCAGACATCTCTTGGGGAAATTTTGTCCAATGTATCTAGTTTTGTTCAAAGTGCTCTAATAAGCAACTGATAATGAGATAAAATCAGTCACGTTACATTTGAAGTATCAAATTTTCAGCAGTCACCTGCCAGGGGAGCTTACAGCACTGCCCCAGACCCCCTATCTGATTGAGAGGCAAAACCCCCCCCACCATTTTCAGCCTTTGGTGTTGATTTTTGGCTGTTTCCCTCCCTTTAATGCTTTGGCAACTGCATAACACACTCTACATAAAAATGACTAAGCTTAAACAGTAGAATAAATAGTAATAAAATACACACAAAAACAGCCATACACACAAATTACTAGTAAAACTTATACATGCAATCACACCATAGGCCTAAGCCACTAAATTTCATAATGTCATCAAAAATAATCTATTCCATGGTATAGTATAGGAACCAAAAACAGATAATAACCAGTTACAAAATTATTTCACCAGCACAATCTGTGTCAGTTTGCAGTACACTGATCACTAAAAATTAGAGCTGACAAAGCGTTAATTTTTTAACATGTTAACACATTGCGTTAATTTTGTTAATGCATAATTAACGCATTATTAACGACAGAAAGCACAAGGGGTAAGTTACCTCGAGCCCCGCAACGCTTGGGGGCCCCATGTGTGGAATATAGAAAGTTAGAAACACATTTTTCAACAATAACTGACGTCACCGCTCGCATAAAAATCTATTAGAATGTAATCTAAATAACACTTATTTACACTAGTGATGGAACAGCAACTATAGTTTAAATGCTTGAATTCGTTCGATTGTCAAATAACCGCAGTTTAACGGAATATTGGAACTTTTGCTTCAAAGAATTTAGTAAATAATCAATTTACGTATGTGTATTAATTTTTTGAAACTTTCATTAATGTTTTAACATGCGATAATTTATTAACGTGTTAATACATTAATTTGACAGCTCTACTAAAGATGCCACCACATTTTGACACGTCACTACAGTACACTATCTTATAAAAATTAGTACATAAAAACTAGCAATAAGATTTCACAATATTGTTTTCAGATTATTGATGCATTTAAGGAATGGTGTGAATTTTTGTGATCGTTAACAGTTAACAGTTAGCTACAAATTTTCTGCTACATCTTACATTACCGTACTCAAAATACTAAAAATACTCAAAATAAGCTAATATTTAAAAGCACTGCAATAAAAATTTGGTGTCTTACAAGAACGACACTGTAAACACATTGCATAAAAAGCTTCATTAAAAGTATTATCTCACTAAGTGTGATTAAAGATAACAAACACAAATGTTTTGTTTACGACTACCACACTCCTTCCGATGCATAATCTATCCACTCCATGCTAAAAACAAATATCAAGTCAGACACTTTCTGCGGTTGAGATATTCTAGTTGTAAGAACAACAATAAGCGCAAAACATCATATAACTGCAGTGTGCGGTAGACAAGCCAATGACATTCTTTATGCATTCTCGGAGGTGCAGGTGGCTTCATATGCTTTGTTGCGCTCAGCTTCATTCTGGAATGTGTCCAGACGACTTTGCTGTAGTGACAATCAGTGCAAGATATCGAAAAGTATTCTAGCACCATGTAGAAAAAAAACTTTTTTACATACACTTACAAATTACATACGTTGCAGACACTGCCTCCTGGTGTTTTCCTCAAACGTTTTCCTCAGTGCATTGATGCTGTTGGTTAGGCAACAGAAAAAACACAAAACCTGTAATTCAACCAGTCTTAGATAGAAGAAAAAGAAAAAAAGTAGATTATCTATCTTTCAAGATTTTAAGCTTGAAGACAGAAACCAAAACTTTGAAGTTTAAAACCAACACTGAGACAAAGTCCCAATGGATCAAGACCAGGAACTAAATCGATTCTCAAGCAACAAGGACTGCTTAATTAATACTGTAAGTTTAAAATTTTGGAAAACGAATATTAACAAAACATACTGTATTTAGAAATTTTGGCATTTTCCACAGTGAAGATGATGTCTTATCTTCTGTAACTTTTGCTGAACGACACTGGCGCAGCTGGTAAGTTCGGTTTTCACGAAAAACACCAGGAGGCAGTGTCTGCAACGCATACGAGTACAAAGCAAATGACGACAAAAGCCACAATGTGTAAACAATGCACATACAAACTATAAAATGCCATGTTATATCAGAAAAAAATTATTTATGACCCATTAAAAGAAATATAACTTGCTACAGTAAAACTCGTGATATGCCTGAAGTATGTTTGAAAGCATCGGTGTTTTAATGCTGTTTGCTACAAGAAAGAAGGCTGTGAAAATGTGCACACATCACAGAATTAAATAGGCAGAAAAGTTGTGCATGGAAATGAAAGAATTAGCACTATTTACTACTTAGTACTATTTAGTACTCATTACCTCCGCCAAGGAGGTAATGTTTTTGCCGGTTTTTGTTTGTCTGTTTATTTGTCTGTGTGTCAGAAAGATAACTCAAAAAGTTATGGATGGACCTTTCTGAAAGTTTGAGGGTATGTCGGGCATGGCATAAACTACCAGTGATTCAATTTTGGGCATGATCCAGCAGGAATCCTGGATTCTGGATTACTTTGAAATTTTTGTTACCACTGCGTTAAAAGGGGCATAAGGGAACCACTGGCAAAACGAAGATGGTGACGTTACCTGGCGAATAGCTTTGCCTTGGCAGAGGTACCTGCGGGCTTCAACTGCTTTCTAGTTTTAAAATGAAAACAGTTCGTTAACTGTAATATGAACTACAGATAGCCAGGTCCATTTGTTACACAAAATGGTTTGTCTAACTGTTTGATAACCGGGTGACAACAGACTGTCATCAACACCACTGAAACTCTCAACCAATGCTTCCAGCTCTTGTCCTGCTTTAGTATTATCATTTATCATTTAGTGAGTAAACAGACTTGATGAAAATACAGTAAGTTTGTTCAAAATGACGTAGACATTGTATCACACACCTTGGCTTGTTCTTCCTTCAATTTGGCACGAGCAGCCTGTTGCTGCTGTTTAATCCAATCATCTTGGAACTTGAACTGCAATACCTCTGCAATTGGAGTCGATGGCCTAGCATATACATAAATAAAAATAATCTAATATGCTATCTTTGTAAACACTTATGCATCTCAAGTCATGCAAAGGACAAATAACAAAAGTAAATGTTGCTCTAACAATATATATTTGCACTAAAATTTAATTAAGTCACTAACCACTTGTCTACAAATGAGGAGCGCCATAGCAAACAACATAAAATATGATATGATATGATATGATTATCTTTCTTGTTTTTGTGACCACAGTAGCAGTATATCTTTATTATGAATTATTATAAAAATGTCAAATTAACCTGGCTGGTACACCACAGTACTTGTTTGCAGGCTGTGTCTTAACCAATTTGTGACGACGTGCAGTCTTAGATTTCTCCATCAGCGGATCAGGAACATCATCCCATATCATGCCTGCATGAATAAGAAACATAAGATGTTCTGCTTAACTGCATAATAACTACACATATTGCAAGAACTGTATTGTCTGAAATTTGAAGTAAATAAAAAGCAATAATATATCCAAATATAGCAAAAAGTAGCTAATTACAATATTTTTGCTATATTCCGACATAAAACTTTCTATATTTATTACTAGATTTTGGCTTGGTTATCAAACTATAGAAATTTCCTCCAAAAACTGACTTCTAGTCAGTTAATACAGAACAAATCACTTACATTCTCTGACAGCATAGCTGCTTTGTGGGTCATTAGGCATGCCATAAGAAATTGTGTTTCTTGAATAACCAGTGTAACCACGCCTTTTTGTTCTTGCAAGCTCACTCTGTTCAGTCAACAAAAACAAACAGAAATTTCTGATTCTCGCATTCTCAAATGCTACCTGGTTGTTTCATCAACAATCGATTCATCGCAGGTTGATTCACCACGGTCGGTTCATCCTGTGGACGGTTCATTACAGGTCAATTCATCGCAGGTTGATTCATCACAAAGCACGATAAACAATTTTTTGTTGGTGCGGTTCTAGCCAGCTTTGTCATTGGTGGTCATATGATGTTTGTAAGCCTAACTTGTGCATTTCTGCAAAAGATGAAAAATGCCGATGGCACCACAGTTACTTTACAGTCAATAACGAAAAAGAAGAAAAGAACAGACAAGTCTTAAGTTTAATCTTAAATGTTTGCAAGCGCTTTGTAAGAAGTCAATTCTGATGGCAGACTGTTCCAAGTTCTTGCTGCGACAACAGGGAATGCTTGGTGGCTAATCAGGAAGAGCGATGTCATTGGTACAGCCAGTGCTGAAGTCAATGACAAGCGTAGACGTTGTTGAGCAAAAAGTCCAGCAAGAGACTGTAGGGCAATGAAAACAATGTTGGACAGGTCACTTAGAGATGTTGCCACTTTCAGGTAATAAAATACCTGGCAACGTTTAAGACAGTTAGCACAATCACATGCTTTCATCGTATACTCACTTGCGTGACTTCATTTGAATATAACGATTTTATCTTTATGACAATTTTAATTTTAAAGTTTAGCTTGAACATCAGAACAATCACGTAAACATTTTTGTGATAATAATCACATGCATCATGCATTTTACTGAACGACATATTAAACATGATTAGATGTGCAGGGGCCTACATAACAGTTTTTGTGATGAATCGACCCGTGCTGAATTGACTTTGTGATGAACCATCCATGTGATGAATCGACCGTGTTGAATCGATCTATGATCAATCAACTGGTGATGAACCGACCGGCCACCTCTCAATCCACTAGACTAAAATAGTTGTGTACAAATAATCAACTGCATGTTCGTTTTGAGCGCATGCTAAAATAAACTGCATTGTATATTTGTATAATTTCACTGATGAAAAAATGAAACCAAATCCAATGTGGCCGACATACTGCTCAAGAAGCAATACCAAGTATATCTTACGTTCATTATAAACGAGACAAACAAATCACTGATCCATCAGAAGAAGATGGATATCACCAGAATATATTCTGGTGATATCCATCTTCTGTTCTGTTTTTCATTTTTTCATGCAAAAAGCAAAATTTGCCTTGACAAAAAGTTTGATTTCCCTACTCAGTCAGCTATTGCTGCTTATGCCCCAAATTAGCTATTGTCTATCGGTGATGTAATATACCTCATTTTTGTATGTATAAGTAAAATGTAGGCCTACTGCAACAGGGAAAAAGTAATCTACAACTTTTTACCCTGAGAAGTAGTTCATTGTCGAGCATAGTTTCGCGCTTATCTCCGAGTACTCCTGTTGCTGTATATTCGAACCGTTTACGAGCTTTTGCCATTATTTTTAATGTCGCTTTTTACAAAGTTAAGTTCGGTTGTTTACATAAACCAGTGTTACCATGGCGACATCGCGCACTTGTTCCATAGATAACAGAAAACCCGTACGGGTATGCAATAAATAAGTAAGTAAATTGCCTTTATTGCTATTGCATAGCATGATTAGCGACGTTAGCGTGCAGACTGCAGGCTGCAGAGTACTGCAGACATATTTTTATTGTCCCATTGCCATAGCATAGCATGGGACAGATTATAAAATCACTTGCGTCTGTCTGTCATTCTGTCAGTCTGTCTGTAAACACTCCTACGGCCGCAATTTTGATTCGATTTTGATGAAATTTTGCACAGTGATTCGGGGCCCGAAAAGTAAGATCGAGTTTGTTTGCGATAAA
>Ga0056128_1010399_pt1 | contig 11605 bp, 5 predicted proteins | sample WorMetLIZISLAND2_FD_71113 | JGI IMG/M metagenome (GOLD analysis project Ga0056128, IMG submission 71113) | Marine gutless worms symbiont microbial communities from Max Planck institute for Marine Microbiology, Germany - Olavius geniculatus... ... | reverse complement strand
GTGAGCGAGAGAAGATTAGACAGAAAGAAAATGAGGTACGGGTTAAGTGTGAGTATTGTTGAGAGGCAGTGTGATACAAGGAAAGTGAGAAACGGAGGCAGATGAAGATGATAACGTGTCATGATGATGTGACAATGACGTTATGATGAGAAAGGTGATGAGACAGGCGAGCAGATGCATGATGAATGATGATATGTTTGTCACTGTTCGAGTTTTTCGAAGTATAAAAGTTCTAGCTGATCAGCTTTAAAAAGCCCTTATACAGTTACAACTGTGTCTCAAAAATCGTCGCCCTTATTTTTCTTAGTCCGCCCGGAAACGATAGTTTTCGGAGCGACTTAAATTTTGCTGGCGTTTTTCTTTTTTTCCAGTTGCGAGATATCCGAGCTTCGTCTGCCGATGCTCGGAATTGTGTTCGAATCCCGGTCCAAAATTTCGAGGGGGCACCCCCAAAAAATTTTAGGCCAAAAACATGAAAAATTTGAAAACTTCGACGGCGAATATCTCCGGAACGGATGAAGATAATCAAAATTGTCCAAGTGCGTCAACGACCGCTGACTCTCCCGCTTTCGGCGAAGTGAAAGTCCGGTGAACATTGGTCCATTACTTACAGAGATCTCGATGTGGAATCATACCCACCGAAATCGACTTTTTCAGAATACCATATTTCGGCCCCTAGGGAATGCTGCGCCCGCAAATTTTACATGTGCTAGGAAATGACCATGTCTTACTAGCGCACCCCCAACTGGAGAAGGGTGTCCCCTTACAATTTTTTTCAATGGGGTCAAAAATTGACTAAAACTTTAGCAAATGCTCGCCTATAACTTTGGGGGTAGTAGAAATAGCCCCACCAGTTTTCCACCCGACGTGCCCCTGCATGGGGGCGATAATGGGGGTACAATTTTTGGGGGGCAGCACCCCCTTAAAATTTGGGAGGACAAAAAAATGACCAAAATTCGGCGTGCTGTAGAACAACTTTTGACTTGGACCGCGAGTATCTCTGGAACGCATACAGATATCAACAAGTGAAAAACGACGTTATCAAAGATGATCCTTCCCGCGCTGAACAAAAAAATTGAACTTTGGTCCACTAACAAAAAAGTTATAGGCGCACATGTTGACCCGTCCTCAGTCGAAAATGCGCATTTTGCATACACTATAGCATTTGATATCGGGCCACGTGACTGCTGCGTGAGGAATTTCACCCCCAAATTCCCCCCCCAATTGGACTTGGGCGGACTCACGTTGGGCTTTGCCCCAAATTTCAAGTTACATATGTTATAATTTGGGTGCCATCCAATTTTGCCAATTCTTCGCACAAATATACTGCCGGAAATTTGGAACAAACACAGATGCACAACCCACCACAACTACTTTCATATGTTTGTACTGTACCTTGCAAAATCTAGCAACAATTTTTATGGCATATACAGTATGCCTTCAGCATCAAACATGAAGTCTGCCCACAAAAGTTGAATTGTCACATCAAGCAACTGGTGAAATCTGACAAAAATAACACACAAAAATTCTTGACGTTTTTTTCTGAGATACAACGTATATCGGTATCTTGATTGTATCTGCCAAGTTAAATGTGCTTTACGGTATTGTACCTTAGTTGATTCTGCCTCAATGACGAGCTTAACGTACATGCCTTGTCACGACTGTGGCTTGAGATAATGACATACTGCTACCAATTAGCAAGCACTCGCTGGCTTTCCCACATACAGCAGTGATTCTGTATAACTGACCAAGATGCTACTGCTTTTCTCAACTTGCAACTAAATATTTAAATAAATTAAAAATAAAAACAATTTTGTGTACTTTTTAAACATTGAAATAAATCAAACAATAAGAGATTAATTGCGGAAAATCCTTAAAATGTTGCATTAGTTATCTTGAACAAAAATTTTCAAAACACATTCTCCCTATAAATATTTTTAGACTAAACAAATGAATAAAGCCGAGTTGCTGGCTAGCAGTACCAAAAATACAGCTAAACAAAAGTAAGTACTCTAAATAACTGGATAACAACTGATAATTTATTTTTTTTGAAAACAGCAATTTCTTCATACTTCTAGCCAGAAATTGTTATCTACCACAAACTAATAGCTTCATCTAGGTGTTGTTTCTTACATAGTCAATAATAAATAGACAAACCAGGAGCAAGTGTAATTTTAACAGCTGTGACAACACAATACATTTCACCATCACAAAACATCCTTACGCAGTTCCTGTGCTTTTTTTGAGTAACATATCTACAATAGCAAAAGGATGAAATGTGAAGCTACAACTTAATCATTAGTTTAGCATGCTCTGCTATTGATACATTCTGATCCATTATCCTATCAACAGAAACAGAGAACACTGTAAAAAATCTTACACTAGAGTTCATCATGATAGCATAATGTAATTGCCTGCCTGCTTTCTTTGCAAGCGTTGAATTTTTTTGAATGGTAGCATAACAAATTTTTTTTCCAGATTACATCAGATTAGACTATCCACCATAAGCAAAAAAAAAAATCAGTTACCAGAAATATATTTCAATTTTGCAATACCAGCAAACTGCAGAAGCATCTGAATCTAGACCCTCGTAGCAAGCAGCAAACAGTCGATGTTTGACAGTAACAGTACAACAATTAATGTGCAGAACTGCAGATTAGCAGACAGGAACATGGAACTAAAGGGATGTAGACAAGGCAGGCATCTATCGCCAATACAGTATCTATCTGCCACTGACAACAGCTAGCAAGACAGTGTCTACAGCTGGCTGTAGAGAAGCTGAACGGCTTTGGCAAAGCCGATGTCGGTGTAGATGAAATAGAACAAGCTGCCCAATGCACTGACGGACAGAAGCATGACAGCCACACGACCAATCTTGGGCAGAACTTCCCCGTGAATGTAATCCTGGACGACTCCAGATAAGCGCCTGCAAGCATATCAACAATGCACCATAGAATAATCAAAATTTTTCAAAGCACAACCTGGCAGCTATCAATACATGTAGATATATATTTTAAAAACTGCAAGCAATTCATTTAGGGCGCGCAGCACCAACGTCATTCATGATCTCGGTTCAGCTGAACCTAGATCAAAAGTTGAACCAGTTCTAGCAGTCCAAACCGTTTATAAATCCGGTCAGTAGTTTTGCTAAAAATTGGGATGTTCATGCTAAGTGAATATACAAATACCGATCTCTATCTCCATCGCATAACCAGTTAGTTGCATGGTGCCCTCTGGCAAACGCTGTAGACTTACCTTACGCCCAGCGTAGACAGACACACAGACGGATGGACCGACGAACGGACAGAGAGAATTACTGTAGCTAATATGCGCTATAGCCAGCTATGAGCTCTCGCGCGTAAAAAGCAGTCCTAAAGCGGTCATCAACGAAAACCTCTGATACTATTGTTATTGTTACTATAAACTTAGCCAACAGACGAACAGACACAGACAGATCTTCTTCAACAGAGTTAATTAAGAAGAGAAGAAAGAAACTAAAGAGATAAAACTATTAAGTAAGAAAAATCCAGAAAAAAATGAAGAGAAGGCTAAGGCAGCTGGAGCCGTATGCATAACAACGTCGTAACTTTACTTCCAAACTAAAATCGAATTATGCTGGACGTAGTGCTAAGTCGGTATGCATAACAACGACGTGGCACTAGTCAGACGCCTACGTCCGAACTAACTCTAGTCGCTCCAGCGACCTGTCGTAAATATTTAGTCCGTCGTTGTCAATGTAAATTAACGTCACTAAAGAGAATCTGCAATCACGTCATGCGTCGTAAAGGACTTCTGGTAAATCAATTACACTATTGAAACTAATTGCAGCAATAAAAGTTGCCGAATAAAACGTTTAGCATTCGATAAATTTCATTTATTCGCATCGCACATTCTTACTTAGCCCATGGAGCTGTAACTAGACTCGAGCACGCCCGAGACTGCAGCAGACGACAAGTCAGGCCATATCTATTATTAGCTGCAGGACGGTTGAGGCAGAGTGCGTTTAGCCAGGAAATTCCAGAGTCAAACTACCCGACGTCAACTACGTCGGTAGTAGTTAGTCGCTCGCTACGACAGCATTTTGCATGCCATCGAATGCAACTTTCTAGTTTGGAAGTAGTTAGTCACGACGTAGACCTTATGTCCAAACTAATCTACGACGTTGTTATGCATACTGCCCCTGATACAGATGAGAGGTTATGACAAATGCAAACAGTGGAAACTGTAACAGCTGCTAAGTTCGGAAACTTGCTGACCAGTGAGTGTGCAAGCACATGGCGGACACAAGCGCACAATCCAAGGCTGGATGAGGGTAAGCTAGAGCTGCCGGGATGATAGGGATCAGAGCGATTGCCACATAACGCTCATTAGTCCAGTGATGCACCTCATCAACTTTCTCATGCTCCTCCTCTGCACCCACACAGCACAGTCATGACTTGGCTCTGCTAACATGTCTCACAGTCAAAACAAGAAAGCCTAGCTAATGCAAAGGAAAGTGCACGACAGCAGTGCATGTATATTGATGGCTCGCTAAGAACAAATCTTAGCTCACCAATCCTAGCAATTGACATTCAACACGATGATGATAATGAAGACTGAAATATGTAAAATCGCCAAAACAATTCAATAAAACCCCTATTATTTTGATGTTAAAGGTCATCCAAGAATCAAGATCACTGCTTTCGATGCCAATCGAAAAATGCACATTCACAACTTACTATTAGTGATCAATAGTAACCTTGGCTCTATCTAGCACAGTGACTTACTGGTTGAAAATCACAAATTTTCCCAACCCCCCCTCTCACTTAACACCCTAGCTCGAGGTGACCCCTTTAGCGTTTATGGAAAAGCTTTACAGATCCTGAAACTAGAGTCTTCCAGGGAGCCAACAGTTAAGATTGGATGATTCTGGCTTGCATCATTTTTGACTGATCCCCCAGTGTTAGATGGGCAGTGAGTTTGCAAGATTACCAGTGGAGAAAATAATACACAAACAGACTATGTTCTATTAACAGATGACGTCACAATAATAACTCCAGCATATACGCTGTCAAATGCTAACAAGACATGCATTTCGCAACAACTAGAGTTCATATATCTTAATTCTTTACTCGAACAAATTATTGTCCAATTTTAACAAAACACTGCCCCCCCCCAAAAAAATTACATAATTAATTAAATTAAGTCTACACTCTACACTCTACAACCTAGAACAATTTTGCCTGAAAAGACAGGTTTTAACACCTGGTAAAATGTGACACTGTTAAATATTCATTATCACAAATAACACTAACCTACAGTATGCAAAATGTGCAATCAGCATTTTGCTGGTGCCAAAACTGATATAATGATAATAATAATCATCAAAAGCATTTAGAGATCTCAAGTCACTGCCACAAATAGTGCTGCCACCTGGTGAATATGAGGGTCGTTTGATAAGTTTACACAATGGCACTATTCGATCAATTCTCAAAATAGGAAAAGTCCAAAATATTCATTTTGTAGGAAATTTAATTCTGAGTAAAGCTTATAAGTTTTATAAAGATGACGTCACTGTGATGTCATTTATAAACAATAAATATGGCGACGTTTGCACTGAAATTGTCTCGTAATGAACAGTGTGTCGTTATAGTTTTTTTTGTGGGCAAAAAGACTTAATGCAAGTCAGATTTGCGATGCATCCAGTGTATCACGACAAGTGTTTTAAGAAGCTAACAGTACAAGTTTGGTGTAAGAAAATGTTAGATGGGCAAAAATTTGCATCAGACACCGAGGTGCAGTCAGCCGTTTGTCAGCGGCTCGGACAGCAGCCAGCATCGTTTTTTGCATCGGGCATTCAGAAACTTGTTGACAGATAAAGATAAGACAGACAAGTTTGAACAAACTTGCACGAGAGGTTGGAAAACAAAACAGTAATGATTAATGTGTAAAAAAGTGATATTAACTTATTAAGTTTATTCATTTTTTCGTTCATCTGCTGGTTGTCACTTGTGAGTTTGCAAGATTACCAGTGGAGAAAATAATACACAAATAGACTATGTTCTATTAACAGATGACGTCACGATAATAACTCCAGCATCGAAAAAATTCCACGTATGGTCAAAATTAAACTCCCAACAAAACATATATTTCCGATTTTTCCTATTTTAAAAATTAATGAAATGGCACCATTTTGTAAACTTATTTAATGAACAACCCTCGTACAAATGACAATACAGCTCAGCTGGTAAGTGACAATGGTGAAAAAACAAGATAATGTTCCAGAATTCACAAAAAAATCCACAATGCTGCCAAAATTGCATACGAACCATTCATAATTTTCAATAACGCAGCTTAGAAGCAAGAGAAACCCCAAAATGTAACCTCCTTCATTGCTTTGCTTTAGTGGAGGTAAAATAATGCTAATAACACTAACAACACAAGATAATGTTCATATAAACACGTAGTCTGTCCAATGCATTTCGACAGTTTACAGTATATGTTGGTATAAATATAATCAGTGAGCTGTTTAGACCGGTAGAAAAAATCAAACAGTTTAATTTCAAATTGTACAGCAGCAATGATCCTTCCATTCTTCTGTATTATTTAAACTAAACAATAAACATTGTCAGTTACGAGACCATTCGATTCGTCACAAGCGCTTTACTATAAAAGGTCCATCATCACCATGTGTCTATCTTGCACCATTACAGAGATATGGCACATCAAATATTGGACGCACAGATGTGGACACAGAAAGAAAGATGGAAGAAGGGAAAGAGTAAGAGGAAGGGAGAGGGAAAGGAAAAAGAAAGGCAAAATGAATGGAAAATACTCTGTCAAATGCTATGCATAGCATTAGACAGACAATAAACAATATAACAATATAACGATAACTAACCAGGTCCATAGTGTCTCTTGTTAAGAGCTGAGGACAATGTCAGTGACTTTCGTGGCACAATAGTGGCTGCTGCTGCAGTATTCACCCTTTGTGCCAAAAATGTGCCTTGAGCAGCAGACCCTGAAATTCATTCAGCAACATATTAACATACATTGTATCATTACCTTCCAAGCAGATTCTAAAGAATGAAGATATTTACAATATGATACACAATGCATGTGTTAAATGACTAAAATAGAACCAAATATCTGTTTGCCTTAATGTCAGTCAGCTGAGACGGAAAACTCCCAGTGACATCAAAGTGAACGGTGTGATTACGGTGCACAGCCTGATGTGGCGATGCTAAAATATGCAGCTAGGCAGGCAATGCAGGCACGGGCAGTGGTGCCAGAATCACCAAACAAGTAACGCAATCACTGGTGGGGCAGTCATCACTTCATTGTAACCTTCTTTCTGATAGTTCTCAGAATCTTCCGAGGTTTGGAAATTGAAATGCGTGAGATCGACCCAGTCCCCTCCCCATCTCCTTCCACCCTTTCCTTCCCTTCATTTTTTCTTTTCTGCCCTATTCTCCCTTTTTCTTATGCCGTCCCTCCAATTTCCCTCCTGTTTTTCTTCTTTGCCCCTCCTATCCTTTGCTTCAAAATCTACCTAAGGGCTTTGCGAAGTGCTCTAGCAGGGTCCGGAACGAGGCGAAGCCCAGTAGCCAAAACATTTTTGTGCATTCTTAGCTCCAAAAATGCACCTGGTGAAAACAATTTTTTGTCGCTTTGCGGCAGTGTAAGTAATTTATGCAAATTATTTCGTATTGACCACTACTGCTGTACAAAACTATGTGCAACAGACAGGAAATGAAAAAAATTAAAATGTGTGAGATAAACTCACGCAGGCAGAAAAACGTGAAATGACTGAAAATGTGTGAGACTCGTGCGAGATGCGTGAGACTTAGTAGGGCTGAGTTCTCTCTGATTTTTGACATCTACTTTTCCTGGGTTTGTGAGCCATCTTATCTTGTCAGTCCATATGTGCACCAGTGAACCATTGCAGAAAGCAACTAAACCCTGCTTTGGATTTATCTTACTCAGAAACATCTTGAGCAATCAACGTTGTAAAAAAACCTTGGTTTTTAAAAAGCCCAACCTTGTAGATTTTTTTTGGTTTTATTGGGTTTGGGGACGCTATTTTCCGTCCGTGCGGATGGAGATCTATGTTCTCAAAGTGCTATTTTCTGTCCCTAGGGACGAAAAAGTGAGCAAGCCTGAGGCTATTTTCTGTCCGCCACGAACAAAAAAGAAAACCATGCGGATACTATTTTCCATCCACGCGAACGGAAATCTATGTGCTCAAAGCGATTGCAATTTCTGTTGTCTGTTTGCTTAACGTTGTCGCTCACAAGCAGTGCGCCATGGCATACTTAGGTTTATTTCATATCCAGCAATGCAATGCAGTACACTAAAAAATACAACACAAAAAGAATATAATCAAAACGCCACTCGGTATAGACATTTTAGTATATAGTCTCATACATAACGTCACATTACTTAAATGCATGCGTATTGCATAAGGCTGTGCATTATACCAAAAAAATTAAGCATTCATTTTCCATCAGTCAATCTTCATATATCCATGGTGGAAAAAAAATAACATCATACTCTTTTTAGATACATAACTCTTTTTAGTTAGTGGTGGATGGAAAATAGCTGCAGGCTTGCTTACTTTTCCATCCACATGGGTGGAAAATAGTGTCCGCATGGTCTTCTTTTCCATCCGTGGCGAACAGAAAATAGCCTCAGGCTTGCTCACTTTTCCGTCCCTAGGGACGGAAAATAGCGCTTTGAGCACATAGATTTCCGTCCGCACGGACGAAAAATGGCATCCGTGGCAGATGGAAAATAGCCTCACGTTTGCTTACTTTTCCGTGCCTGCGAACAAAAAATAACACCAAGCTCTAGTAACGTACGCAACTCTTGCCAAATCAAACTCTTTTGAAACATTAGTTTATACCCTCTCACTACCTCTAACCCTATTGATATCCTGCCATGAACGTAACAAACACGACTCTGGTGCATCTGTTATTTTTACACAAAATAACGTTACTGGCCCTAATCATCACCAGCCGAAACCTTAGCCCTGATGCTGATCTTGAATTGTAATGCTAACCCTGATCTTACGTTTATCCCGGCCATAATTGCACTAGATGCACCTAGACGCACAAGACACATTTTACCCACACCCGAACAAGTGCGTTAAGAATAAGTTACAAGATAGGTCGGCACTTAGCTAAGTAGTAAGTAGTAGGTAAGTAAGTAGATATAAAAAGAGAGAGGTAGGTAGGCAGGAAGCAGGTAAACAGGAGAAAGTGTCACATTGGACATGAACTTTTTCAGACTTTTTGCCCTGAAAAATATATCTAAACTCCATTTTCCTATACAGTCCCTACCAAAAATTTAATGCCCTTTTTTAAATCGCCAGCTAACGAACATTCTGTGAAAATTTGAGTGAAGTTCCGATACGGAATTTTTTCCGAATGTTTTTTCTATAGCCAGCCGAAAAAGGGTGTTGGTAATTTGCGGAAATGCGGAATGCGGAAAGTAATTTGCGGAATGAAATCTGCGGAAATAGGCTGCAGAACAGTGGGTAATATGCGGAATGCGGAATGACCAACCGAGCGATCGATAACGCCCCCGGCCGCACTCGGCATTTATTGCCACTAATTACCAAGCAACATAGGCTACTGTATGCGATATCTCATGCTTACATTAAAATACGCCGCTGTCATATCTCATCTTTGTCATTTTAAATTCTTTTAAAGTAATTTATTGATTGCTTGCTAATTGTTTGAATTATAGGCCTATATGTTTCTAAACTGTTATGCTATTTTACTTTATTTCATTTTGATATTTATTTTTTGTAATATTTTACTTCTAAATATAAAATTTCATGTTTATGTTTATTATTTATTTATTTCATGTATGTATTTTTTTGTTAATTTAATCAAATAATCGATTAAAATCGCTAATTATTGTGTAATTTATGCTTTAATGTATGAACTTCGGATTAATAATAGCCTAATAGACGACACCAAGTCATTTTACGTGAAACAGCAGTGTTACATTACTATAAGCCTAAATAAAAATACACTGACCATCATCATTGCAACTCAAGACATACAAATTATATAAAAATGTATATACATACTAGTCCTACTTAAAATACTTAAAATAATGCCTAGTTTAATGAAAACTGAAAAACACATCAATACAAAAAATCCTATGGAAGTTACATCGCCTAAAAAACAAAAATATCAAAATACATGTACATATGTCATATTCAAACATCAAAAGATGTTCGTCGTTTTCCATTGTTAGCTACAGCAATTCCGCACCATAAATTCCGCAAATTACCACCACGTCAAGCTCGGAAGGAAGGCAGTAATTTGCGGAATCGGGCTGATCACGTGATCATGCCCGTCAACCAATCATCTTCATTCCGCAGATTTCGTTCCGCAAATTACTTTCCGCATTCCGCAAATTACCCATACCCGCCGAAAAAGGGTCGGCGACGCGGCGGAGGGTGCCGCAGCTTAGGGGTCTAGTAACATTCTTCCCGATAGCAACTTCACGGACTACAAATCCGCATTTGTAAATTTGTGAATTGCAAACAGTATATTACCACACTCAACGACAGAAAAAAAATCAATAATTACTGGCTGCCATTCGAAATATCATTGAAGACAACATTTTTAATGATACACCCTAAATCAACCTTGGTGACCTTAACGTTAGCGTCCTATCGCAATACGTTAAGAACTTAAGTTCCACCCACATTATGGTTTCTGGTCGGCAGTGGTATGGCCAGTTCGCGCGCACAGTGCGCCACTGTGCCTTGGCGACGTTCCAGTCCAGCCATACAAGAAATCTGAGATAATGCTCATGAGACGCGCGAGAGGTTATAGCAGTTTCTGTTCGCAGGTAATCTTGGTCTATCTCTATCCATTTCGTCGAAATTCACTCTTTTGCAGCAAAAATCGACAAAAAATCAGTAAAACCCCTATTTTTAGGGTTCGAGGTCATACAAGGTCATCGATATGTTGACATTCCTAAGAAGCTCGTCGCCAGTGGTGCTTGTTATGATAAGCAGCATGTCTGTGCCTATTTGCAACCATTTTCACGTTAGACGAGCCAATAGCGTAGAATAACGCCTTTTAAGGGGAGTGCCACTCTTTCGCCCCTCGTTCGTGGGGACCCCCGTCAGCTAGAGGCATGAAATTTTGTCACGTAATACTAGAGACTCTAAGCTATCATACGGTGAAAACCAGAATGCTCTATCTCACCTAGTCTTTGAACGGTACCGGGATAACACCCGAACGGACAGACGGACAGACAGAATTACCGTAGCTAATGTAAGAACAGGGCTGGGCTGGTAGAAACTGGCAGTTTTTTAATTGCCGGGGGGATTTAGGGGTTGAACCCCCCCAACTGTTTTCTCAACCCTCCTCACTGTCAAATTATGTTCTGGGGGGGTCAGCTATATACTAAGGGATAAATGTACAACTACAAAACATTAGTTTATAGGGCCTATACACTTGTTAACGGCGACATGCAATGAGTGACACTTCGAAAACACCAAAAATCATAAAAAGGTGATACCACTCACCATATCGCATCGTCTAACTGTCAATCTGCTGTTGAATAATCACCTTTTTATGATTTTTGCTGTTTTTGC
>Ga0056128_1010397_pt1 | contig 11605 bp, 7 predicted proteins | sample WorMetLIZISLAND2_FD_71113 | JGI IMG/M metagenome (GOLD analysis project Ga0056128, IMG submission 71113) | Marine gutless worms symbiont microbial communities from Max Planck institute for Marine Microbiology, Germany - Olavius geniculatus... ... | reverse complement strand
ACATTTAAACGATCTCGCTGATCGGAGTATAATGCCCAAGTACTTAATCTGCTCTACATAAGCAAGTTCTGAACCATTTAATACCAGTGGCATACAACTATATTTATACCGCGGGCCAATCGCAATGGATTTTACAGTATTAAATGTGAAGTCCAGAACTATGCGTATAATATTAACTGAGGATTCATTATTATATGGGAGTATTATATTATACATTACACCGGTCGTAACGTTGCAACACTCGACACATTTAGGCTTATAGATCCGGCAACGGCTGAGGCTGTGTGGAATAAGCTTACTGGATATGGAGACAAATTGTGTACTCACAGTAGCACCACTTGCGAATTTAAATTCGTAGCAATTTGAACATCAGCAGATTATGCTTCATGAAGATTACAGACCTGGGTTGACCGACATAACTTCAAATCTAAATGTGATTAATTACGCTGCTTATTTATTTTTGTTATTCAGAATGCGTATGCAGTGCGTAACCTGCTTTTTGACACTGCAGTAACATCTGTCCAACCACTAGACTATTTCGTATACTGATGTTTCACCGTATGGCATTTTGGAATAATTTATCGTAAATCAAAAGATTTTCTGCAGCATCGGTTTTGGCGACATGTAGCCTACTTACCTGCCCATGACATCAGAAACTTTCGCTTATTTTGACATTGAGTTCGGTAGTAGAAGTTTTATCCGACTGTACTTAAGTAACGGTCGAGCGGTTGTCATGGTTGTCGTCCGTCCGTCATCTGTCCGTAACGGATGTATTAGGCCTACGGCTAAACGGTGCGAGATAAGGCCGAAATTGCTATTGATCATTGACAGGAAGTCGCATACTGGCTTTCAAATGAAATGCAAATCATCGACCTTGGATGACTTTCAAGGTCACTGACAACCAGTACGGTTGACTATCCTAGCGATAGCTGGGCTTCTTGTTTTATACCGTAAATCGCCCATCACTATATGTGCATATACTGCTGGTAGTGTGGGGATCAGTGTGAAGTGGGTCGGGTGAACATCCGTCGACTGTCGACGAGCGAATAAAATCCAATTACGCGGAACTGTAGAGTAACTGCAGTCAGTGGATGGTCGACAGAAGGGGATCGACCGATCGATCGATCGATCAGTTGGCACCGCTAGCACACTGCTCGTGTTATAGCTGAGTTGACCGCGAAGCGTTTTATTGCCATTCGGCGAAGTCGTTCGTCTCACGTCTATGAACAGTTTGCGACCTGCAGCGCTGCTTATGTCTGCTGCTGCTGAATCAGTGACGTCACGCCGATGCTGTGACGTCATGACCGCCGCAAGCTCGTCTGCCGTGACGCGATATCGCTCAACAACATTCGTCTTTCCACGACAGAATTTAATTTCTCACAACTTACCAATTTCGCCACTTTACCAGGCGCTACGAAACGCCCTGAAAATGGCACATAGGTCATTTAAGGTCAACCATTTGGGAGCCACTGAAAAGCCGATAATATATTCATGACGCCGCAAAATAATGTCAGGTTCCGTTGTAAAGGTTCAGAAAATGTGGCGAACAACATTACAACATGTTTAATAATTATAGGCCTAACTGCAAACAACGCATGCATCGTGCTGCATTGAAACAGTAACGCAGCAGTCTTCATCTGCTAATTCCTGGAGACCACGATTGACGTTAAGATGTGTGTAACGTCCGCCGAATAAAGAAACCTCTGTAACGAAATATCAAAATCTGGATAGAGAGCAAATTGCACTAATAAACAAACAAGATAATAGCTTAAGAACTGGCAACGCCACGCTCAACGTAAAAATTGCTGCCAAACCGTTGCAGATTGAGACATGGTTACGACGGCTAAGCGCATTAGAGGTTAATTTTTAACGACAATGCGCTATACAAATTGACGTTTTACTTACTTACTTACTTACTATTAACAGCCTATAAGAAGTTGCCAGCACCCTATTCGATAGTACCATCGCCGAACCCTTACGACTTACCGTTTAGCCACAATACATCGTGACAGACGACGGACGAACGAACGACAGACGACAACTGCCCCATAGACGCGCTATACAGCATGTCGCTGTAGCACGTTAAAAACCGACAGTGAGTAAGTATAACTAGAAACACAGATACCGACAGAGGCTGATAAACTTTGTCGCCATTAGGCTAAACGTCAAGTTAGTACGCCTGTCAGACATGACTGAAATTAATTAAAGAGTAAGACCCAAGCTCCACTACTTCGTTTTTGTGGACTTTGTTGTACTGCATATGTTGCATAATAAATCGAAGCAGGTGGGACATGGGTGACGAACGGTGTGTGCATACTTTGTAGGCCCTTATGACTGTTCTGAGTATTACGACAGACAGATAAATGAAACAGGAATTGTGGCTTGACAGAAGAGTGAGGACGGAACTCTCTTAGATCCGGACACCCATAACTGCAGGTCGCCGACTGGCATCTGTAAACATAAACTGTCCTTGTCTGCTTGTAATAATAGTGGAGTAATATATCAGCGAGGCTCGGTGGCGATGGCACAACGTGCCGCGCACAAAGCTGACAGAACAGTTACAGCTGCCAGCTGCTAGAGCGACCCATTGCACGACAAACGGGGTGGTAGGATGTGAAGTGCGGCCGAAGGGGTGCAGCAGCAGCAGAACTGTGTGCTGCAGTCCCGAGGCAGACACACGCCAGGGCAGACCCAAGGGATAGGCTTTCTGCTATAGTTTCTGCCTAAGAACTAGAATGGCTTAAAGCACAAGTGCGTCGCCAATTAACAAAGTGACACTTAGCTGTACGTTTAGATATTTAAAAGTAACACTGGCTTACAGGTGACGTTGAGGAAGGCATCAGCTGACGGCGGCGGTCCAAGTCCGTTGGTCGGTTGACATCGGTACCAGCCGGTGTCTGTGCGCTGTACGCTGCTGATGATGAAGCTACCGTCGCCATAGACGCCCGCCCGCGCCATCAGTCCCGTGACCAGGTGCACGTCGATGCCGTCGTGGAACCACTGGTAGGTGATGTTGTTGGGATGAGCTTCGGCCTGACAGACGAGCCTGACGCGCGTCCCTTCCAACGCCGTCGTGTTCTTTGGCGCCACCATGATGTACGCGTTCGCTGCAACAGTTAACCACATCTGCCTGCACCAGACCCGTCGAGAGCCACGGGAGGGCCCGGGGAAACAGTCTCGCCCCCCTGGAAAGAAAATCCTTGAATTTTTTTTTCAAAACGGCACACTTTGGCGTACTTTATATTTTTGAGCGACGGCGGGCCCCCGGGGTAACTTACACCCCCCCTACTCCCACTCTCGACGGACCTGGCGTGCACAGTCACCAAATGTGTTATCTGCGTTTATCCCCCATTCCCCCGTCAGCACCAAGAAGCAATCTTCCCTAAGTCGCACTTACACTTAAACTAAATCTTCAAAACCCAGAAACGCAAAGCAGTATGTCACGCATAAAAAAGTAAAAACCGCTAACAGAAAACTGGAAATAACGTGAACGCAAAGCTTGCAACGCCACACAAAGCAATTTTAACGACAACCGTTAGAATTACGAATAAAAATCTCATCGACGAAATAATAGGTTATGCAACCACAAAACCACGAAAATATATTAATCCAATGACTCGATATTATGAAATAGAAAACTGATGAACTCACGAGAACTGACGTAGTCGGTACCTGTAAACAAAACAGAACTGTTTTGAGTGTTTGCTGAGAAAAACGATACTTAAGCTAAGTCGTAAAAAGCCCAGCTGCCGCTAGGATAACCGACCGTACTGATTGTCAGTGACCTTCAGGGTCATCCAAGGTCGATAATTTTCATTTCGTTTTATCTGAAAGGACGTATGCCACTTTGTATTAGTGATTAATAGTAGCCTAACTTTGACTGTATCTCTCACCATTCTCGAGATATGGCCAATTTTCCGTTAAAAACGCTCATTTTTTACCCGCCCCTCTTCCATTTAACCCCGAATTTGAAAATGTTTCCCCTCTACTAGATCGCTGAAATTTTGCATGCCTAGGTTTAAGACACAGAACTAATTACTCGTGTGAAAATTTTTCCCTACGACTTAACGCTTAGTCACAATACATCCGTTACAGACGACGACAGACAGAAGACGACAACTCATACCATAAGCTCGACCGTTACGTAAGTAGGCCCTACAGTCGGCTAAAAATAAAACGTCCTGTAAATCCTTTACCGCGCATACGTGAAACGCAGTATATGTTACTGCAATTAGTCCAGACTTGTCCAAATTGTCAAGCATATCGTACGTTGTGTTGCAATAGCTAATTTTTTTCCGGCATCAAATCTGCATCGATGCATAAAGATTATTCATATACGGTCTGCGAACTGTTGCGAAGTGCAAAAAATGCATAGACCTGCGTCGCCTACAGTAGGATACGTAACCGTAAGCAACAGTTGGAGGAATTAACTCACACATGTTAAACATTGTAGGCCTACAAAACGACCATGTCTGTCGTTACAAAATGTGATCTAATAAGTTATAATAAATTCATCAAATTACAACCTTTTATTAATGTTTTTGTTGACGTTTCGTCACAGACCACGCCATCTCTCTCAACCACATCATAGACTGGGACCGCGCCAAGGTGATCGACAGAGAAAGCAACAGGATGGACCGGTGGATCAGGGAAGCGATACACATCAGGAAAGAACAAGACAAGTCGATGAATCGAGACGAGGGGTCCTACCAACTTCCACACATCTATGAGTACTTACTGTCCGCCACAGCGACACCTGGTGGACACTCGTTCCGACGAAGGCAGCAGCGGTAGCCGAAACGTCAAAAAATATAATGAATTTATCATAACTTATTGAGTTACGTTTCAACGTAGCCTATGAGTCTATTCAAAGAAAATGTGATGTAGTTATGGGATGGGAAGGGATCTGGGGAGGGGACTCCACTCCACAGAAAATTTTCGGATTTTGTATGTGACAATTACGCATTTTGCTGCATTTTGGCACTATTTTGAATAACTGAGTAGGCTCCTAGGGGGAGGGGACACGTGCCCCCAATGCCCCACCCTTTATAGCTGAGCCAGTGATCCGCTGTCAGTCATCGTCCGCATGAAATCCTGCGGATCTGCGTCCGCGGACGAACGCGTCCGCAGTCCGCACATCTCTGGCATACGGTCGATCTGCGCTCGAGTCAGCAGGTTTATTCGCATTCGGGAGGTGGCAGCATCTGCCGTTCATCCATCAGAGCACAGTGCGATGTGGCGAAATTGTTCTATTTTTGGCCTACACAGCGTCAGTAATCAGTGTCAGTGTCAGTGCGATGTCCAGCATAGCTGGTTGCTGATTAGTCCGATAAATTAATTATACGAATCCGAGAAAAACTGTTTTTCTGGTTGCTCATTGCACCTATTTAATGAAATTCATGGGTATGGTGGCCCTCATGGGTGCTGTGAAAGACAGTCTGCATTTGTATGCATCTTCATTCGTATCAACCTTCAAGAGCAGTAAAAAATAAAAATGTATAAATTATGTACACCGTGTCTCAAAAAACAGTCAAAATTGTTTTTGTCATAACTCTGTCAAATTTAAACCAACTATGATATTTTAGGCATAAAGATGGCTAAGACGATAAAATTATGCAAGATGCGCTAATTTTTCACCTCACCCAATCTATGTCAACGCACTACCGCGTGAAACACAGATGCTCCAGACTGTTACATCACACGGTTGTTATTTGTATCAGACTGCTCACTTTTGCATCATCAATTTGACAGAGGGTGCCACGTGGTTTAATAATTTTCTGGTATTAAATATTTCACGGAAAAAATAGCAAATAACAAAATAGCTGACTGATGAGCTTAAAATACGTCTAATCAATGAGTAAATGCCGTTTGATCAGTTGATCATCGGTTCCGCCATCATCCAGTGGCCTTGCATCTAAGCCATTGTGTCTTTGTATGCATGTCACACTTTGAGCATAAATTTTGATAATTTACCAAGTGAGTGGTTATATAGGCCTAAGTTGATAATTCCGCTAAATAATTCTTATTTAAGTTTTTTTGTGCTGAATGAATTTCTTACAACGTTTACTTGAGACAACAACTCAGCGTTATGCAACAATTGCGAGCATCTATGTTTTACAAGGTAGTGCATTAACAGAAATTAGGTTAGGTGGCAAATGAGTACATCTTACATAATTATATCGTTTTGGCCATATTTGTGCCAAAAATTATCAATGTTAGTTGAAATTTGACAAAGTTATGACAAAAACAATTTTGACTGTTTTTTTCTGAGACACGATGTATTAAGACACAATGATGGTGGAAGTGACGATCGAGCGACCTTTGACGACGACTCTGATGTCGTGCGACACTTGAGCGACAGGGTTCTTGAAGAGGCACGAGTAGATGCCGGCGTCAGCGATTACGATGCCCTTGATGGTCACCTTGTTGTCGGGTGATATCGAGACGCGAGCCGACCTGGTCAGCTCCTGTCCGTCCTTGAGCCACGACAGTGTTGGTGCCGGGATGCCGGTCGCCTCGCACGACAGCTCGACCGTGGCGCCCTCGCGCTCAATCATGAAGCTGGGAGACGCCTCTCCCAACTCCGGCGGAGCTGCAAACAACACGTTGTGCCAGTGCGTCAGGCCGAACTATTTCTCAGTTGAATAATACCACTTTTACAGTCACACGATCGAGCAAACATCGAGCTGGTTCGTCCAGCTAACATATAGCAGCTCGTCGAGCTAGCTCGTTAAGCCAGCTTGATCGTGTAAACGGGGTATGGTGTGACGGTAGGGTGTCCGACTTACGATCGCGAGGTCATGGGTTCCACTCGCTGTCTGGCCACTATCAAATGGTTACTACGATGAGTGCATGACTGTCGGGAGACAAATGAACCGTCTAGGTACGTGCATAACCAACACCAAGGTCAACTCAGCCTGCCATCCTTACGGGGTAAGTATCAGCCTGCTGCTGTACGGCTGGGATTGGGGTTAAGGCATGCAGAGCGTGTTCACCTGTGTCGCTGCGTGATTATATCTGGCAGGTGACGCTCCGTAGCTCTGTGATGGGTTTCCTGTTAAGAGCTATACATTACATTTACCTTGGCTTTTATAGACACCGCTTAGGCTCGCACTCCACTTGCTAATTTGACTTGCTGCGGATTGTGTATAAAATGTTGCACAACATTCTGCACACCTATTCTACAGCAAATCCACAACAAAAATCGATAACAAGTTCCAGAACAAACAGCAAGATCCGTGCACCAAGTTCGACAACTTGTTGTAGGCCTACAACAAGTCCCACCACGGCAAATCGAAACAATAGAGTCCGAGGTTTATATTTTAAGCCAACAGGCTAAATAATTTTTTTCAGCATGGGACATTTGCTAGCGCGAATTCGTGTGCCTGATGGTCTTGCTCGATTTTGTACAATTATGTTACTCTAGTATTTTCTGTATATCTTTATGACGACTAATCAACTATTGATAGATAATACTGAGCGTTCCAAACAGTTCGTGCAGTCCGTCTGGTCGTGAGTAGCGGCAAATACGTGATGAGAAAGATGAGATGCGACTGCTAACCCATATATGCCTAGCATCCTTTGTAAAAGATACCTACTTTAACGCTACATCATAAAATAACTTCGGCACATATGGGTCAATACTGTTGCTACACTACCTTGCGAAATTCAGAAGTCGTATTTTGGCTGTTTACAACAATGAATTCATACTGGGTAACGCCTGCGTCGGCTTGCATAATTATTTGTTCTCACATTTTCCAGTGATATGTTGTGGATTTTCAGTAGGCAAGCGAACAGCGCGTTGGTCGCTGGTGCGATGAAGCGAATAGAACGAGCGCTGAACAAAATAATGACGGTCCACCTGGCGTCCGACATCGAGCAATCCATCCTTTGCAGCAACCAGCGTCCGTGTCGGTCCGATGGCTTCCGCGACACGATTGGACACAGCTAGCGAGCGTTAAGTTGTTACGACTGACCGGCAATAAAAGCCATCACCGAAGAAAGTAGCATTCGAACAATTAGCCGCTTGGACGACAGTCGAGCTGAGAAAACCCGCGATGGCTAACCGTTGAAGCTTGTCCGAATATATACGCCTGATTCATATATACTGACACTTTTGTTCACGCTGTAATTTCGCACGCCGTAGCCTAATGATTTTGCAGTCTTTTTCCATCCGCTTAACTCTTAACTTTTCATTGCTGACTGCACATCTTTTATTCTTGTCGGTAAAATTAATTTAAATGCCTTTAAAAAGAATTTAAATAAATAATACGAAATAAGGAAACTTACGACAGCTTTTCGCACGATATAGTTAAGCATAAATAAAATTTCACGCACTAGTCATTATCCCACGTGTCGCGAAAAAAAGCACATTAGTCATAAACATACTAATAACTAGAAGGCGCTCGCAAGAGTGTATATCTCCGTCAAGTGAAGTAATTTAAACATTACAACGACGACTACTATACTACTACACCTACACTTACACCTACAACTACTACATCTACAACTACATCTTAAGATAATGGGGTCACGACCTTGACCTTTCGGGGTCGCGTGACGTCATCGGTCAAGTGACCATTCGACTCGCTGTGGTCGACTTCTTATGGGTGGTCCATTTTGACACTGTTATAGAGATACGGCGTCGCAAAGTGCATGTACACACACAAACGAACACACAAACGGGCAGAACGATTAATCACGTAACCTCCTCCAATGTTCACTACGTTCACCTTGGCGGAGATAATAATAGAAGTAACAGAGTTTGTGTCAAAAGCAACGCTCGCTGAAACCTCAATACGTCCAAGTGCGACGCAAGCACTGCCACAGAAGTAAACAAACATTTCTTCGCGTCAGAACGACGGTCAGCCAGCCAGACAAAGCATGATGGCCATTGTCGCGACGTCGTCAGCCACTTAAATATATTGCGATGGCTGCGGCTGGCTGCGGTTTGCGGGCTGCAAGGATTCCTGCTACAGGGAAGAACGAGAAAGCGAGCGGCGTCGACAAACGTATCTAAGAGCTAGCTGGCCAGCGAGCGAGCCTCGCAGACGTCGTCAGATTTATAGGGTGTTTACATGATCGAGCAAACATCGAGCAGCTAGTTCGACGTTCTGTGGTAATTAGCATGCTAATTAGGCGGGCGGGCGGGTTGTAATTGGAAGGCCTATATAACACGTGATCAGCTGTGGGCTAAGCCTAGGCCTACACCTGAGCCAGGGGGCGGGGTTCCAATAGGCCTGCTTGAGCCAGCTCGATGTTTGCTCGATCGTATAAACACCCCATTACAGTCGCCCGACTTTGACGCCGCAAGCTCCTCGGCCGAGGTCAGCATGTCGCCGGCCATTGTGCTTGCGTCACGTGTCCGTCCATCACGAGCGTCGACGAGATTAAATATGGCCGTCGTCTGTCTGTCCGAGCGAACGATTGAACAAGAGAGCATGAGGCCGCAGGGTTCCAACGACAGAGTCACGACTTCAGTCAGGATTGTGGACGGACGAGCACTAGGCTACCACTTGGACATGAAACGGTGATTGCTATAGGTGGAACAAGACGGCTTGCATCGCATCGTATCACATTAACCCATACGTGCCGGAGTTATTTTGTGATGTAGCGTTAAAGTACGTAGGTGTCATTTATAAAGGATGCTATAGGCATAGATGGATTAAGGTGAAGTAAGCGAAACTATACAGTCGTTTACGTCAAGTTTCTTCGCCATGTTGCATGCAAGAAATTATGAAAATCGGCCACCATTTCACAAAGACATTAACAAAACTAAAGTGACTTGTTTTTTTAAAAACACGTTATATTACGCTTAGGGCCTAATAAGGATTACTTTATTAAGGACAGGGCTATACATATATCGCTGTCGTTTACTTTTCATCGTCTGCACTTTCAACGAACCATTCGCAACTTCCAGTGATTCGACGCACTTGAAATTGCGCTGTCCTCCTTTCTGCTATCGGCTGACGAAGTGCCACTCATAGGCCTACGCCCAGTAACTGCAGCAGCGTCGACGAAGACATGGCAGCAAGCCGCTCCCAAAGTTGGAAATCGCTGTCACGTGAGGAGACTAAAAGCTAATTTAGCCTTTCCACGAAATCTAATGGACGCGCTGTCACACGCAGCTTGGCAAGGCCACAACATGGGAGAGACTACGACTATATAGGTTATGTACAGTCAGTCGTAGGGTGGAAACGAATGAAACTGTTCCTGGAGATAATCTCCCATTCTGAAAGCCATATCTAAGACAAAATCCCCCACTAGGATGGAACATAATTTTCAATTACGTTAATGTGCGTCTCAGCAAGCTCATGAAAAGACACCTATTCTTAGTTTTAACAAGTCGTTGTATTCGAATATGACGGCCTGTAATCGCAAGACCATCACTTATACACATTACCTGCTTTTGTTGTTCACCCGAGCAAACTGCTCAATGACTATGAACTACGTCTATACACAAACCCCCTTTAATGTGCCTACCTGCTGAATTCAAGGCCAACTGCACTCAAGTGCATAGTTCCATTTTTATTCACGAAATCTGGCAAGTCGGGTGCCGACAGCGAACTGCAGTAATCGCCCAAGATTCTCTGAGCTACCTGTCGCGGTGGTTACGACACTGTTTATTATAACTGCTGCAGAGCTGAAACGTGATCAAGTTTAGCCAAAAACCAATCGATTACATGTTAATGGCGATCCGAACCATGATCCAAATCCAGAAATTGTGAAGAATTTTTTGTTTACTGATCATAAATTTATTTCTCTTACAAGCAGCCAAGTCGGAACTCTGAGCATCGTTATATACGACATCATATTTATTTATATAAAATATCGTTATCGCCGTAAGAGTCGAAAACGGAAGACGATATTGATTGCAGATCACTGCCAGTAAAATACAAATCAGCTGGATGCTCGGTGACAGACGACAAAAGAGTGCAGTCTCCGCAGCCTGCATCACTATGTCGTCGTTTGTTTTTATTACAGTGAAGTGACGTCGTCGCTCGCTGAATAATTCACGTACGGCTGGCTGGCTAGCTCGGCATGACGTCACAGGCGGGCTGCTGATGCTGCGTCGTCTGCCATTATAACCGCGACGCCCTGGCCGGTGCCCCATTCTAGGATCACCCCCACCCAGAAAAGTCTCTCCCCCCCGATCGACAATTTACCGGCAAAAATCCGCCCCGCCCGGCGGCCACCCAGGTGGGACGGATTTTTACCGGTAAATTGTCGGCGAGGGGAAAGACTTTTCTGAAAGGCGATCCTATAATAGAGAGACTTTTTATGGGGTCTACGCCGGTGATTATCTCTCCCCCGGCGGATTTTTCACGAGGGAGACATTTCAATGTGACGCCCCGGCTGCCGCTGCTGCAGATAAATCTGACGACCATTAACGTCTTTCTGCCTGTCTCGACGCCGCCAGTCCAAGCTAGATGTATGAACGGCGACCACGTGCTGATTCCATTGCAGCGTCATCGCAGCAGGTCTCCCGGCTCTAATACTCAATCTTTCACATCACTGCAGACTGCGAATATCACGACGACACCTGTACCCTCTGTGAGCACAATCAGTGGCGGTTCTAGCCCACAAAATCTGGGGGCACGGCCCC
>Ga0056128_1010396_pt1 | contig 11607 bp, 8 predicted proteins | sample WorMetLIZISLAND2_FD_71113 | JGI IMG/M metagenome (GOLD analysis project Ga0056128, IMG submission 71113) | Marine gutless worms symbiont microbial communities from Max Planck institute for Marine Microbiology, Germany - Olavius geniculatus... ... | reverse complement strand
CCTGCAGGAGTTAAGCCACGCTGCCCTAGATAGGCAGCGGTGGGCAGCGATAGTAAGAATGGCGTCAGACACCAACGGGCATTGAGCCCACGGTTGTCGATGATGATGATGATGATCATTCTTGGAGTGTGCGTTGCAGCTGAAGATAGCAAAAATCAATAAAAAAACCCCTATTTCAGAAGTTTAGAGTCTTTCAAAGTCATCGATGTTCTGATAAGCTCGTCACTAGTGCTTGTTGTGATAAGCAGCATGCCCATGCTTATCTGCAACCGTTTTCACGAAAGACTGGCCAACAACAGTGAAATAACGACTTTTATGAGGGTACCGATTTTGATGCTGTAGTGCCCAAGTTTCCTCGAACCTAGAAAATCAAGACTTGGACTGTCAAAATGTACGTTCAATGCTGAAAATTTCATATGCAGCTTTTCCATGTCTATCTCAATTGATTTCTGCACAATTCGCTCTTGAAATGTGTCTCGCAGCCCGAAATCACCAAAAAATCCATAAACACTGCTATTTTAGCGTTCAAGGTCATCCAAGGTCATTGAATTCAGTGGCAACCAAGACCCAGTGTACGACTTCCTATTAGTGATTAATAGTAACCTAGGCTCTATCTTGCACCGTTATTGAGATACAGCGACTTATTGGCTAAAAATCGCATATCTTTCCCACCAGCTCTCATTTGGCGCCCTAGTTTGGGGTGACCTCTCTTCGAATTTATGGAAAAGCTCTACAGTTCCTGAAACTAGAGTCTTCCAGGCAGCTGACAGTGAAGATTTGGTGATCCTAACTTGCACCGTTTTTGACCGATCCACCTGTGTGATGGATGGATAAACGGACGGACAGACAGACGAACGGACAGAATTGCGATGGCTAAGACGCACTGAAAGCATTAGCTGCTTTGGCGCGTAAAAATACTGCATGCACTGATCATTCCCAACCTTACACTGTATGTCGCAACAAATCTAAATCTAATCAATGTACCTGCTAAAACAGTGAACTCTTATCTACTCTATCCACAACTGTATTGCACAACCAGTCTACAACTAATAAGAAATGTACAGCAATGGAATTAACAGATAACTGTAAAAACATACGGCCAGCCTTTCATTGTTGTTGATCATCTGCAAGTCCTCATCTTCAACGTGAAAAGGAGCCGCTGTTGCCGGTTCCACAAAATCTACAACAATGTTAATATTAACAACAATAATAGTAACAAGGACAAATAACACATTTAATTTAAAAAATCATACACATAGTAAATAATTTCAAATTTTAACTTTTAGTCAGTAACATCCCCACTTCTGGATCTTCACACAAACATGACATTAAATGGCTTTTTTTTGCAGATGCAGTTAATAAGAAATCTGGCTTAACATCTTTCACATATGTGAACATATGTTCTTTGTACATGCTCTGACATGGCTAAGTTACAAAAAAGATGTCTGCCTGTAAATGTGCAAAAACCTGCTGCAACAATGGCCTTATGTTGAGGAAATAATTCCTTAAAAGTATTCTGAGCAGAGCAAAAATACCAGAAAACCAGCAAAAATGGCATTAAAATATTCATAATGACAATAATAAAACTGTGCATCACCGACTATATGGCAAGCAAAATGAACTCACCAACGTAACCTTTCACACGTCTCTCCTGCAGTTTTTGCTGCTGAAGCTGCTTTGTTTCATCTCGCCAATCTTTCACCATCTCTTTATGCCTACAACAGCGGTAATGGGCGACTTAATTTTCTGACTTAGACTTTTGCTGAACGCTAAAGTCTGTACATAGACCACAGTTCAACTAAACTTTGATTTAAGTCTACTGACTTGGACCAAAATGATTAAAAATGGCGGAAAAACCGGTAAACCTAACAGGAAATAAATCAACCGGTTACGTTTAGACTTGCTTACTTAATTGCACCACGCATGCAAACAACATAATTACATAATGTCTTACGTCATTGTGTAGCCATTACGGCATTTATTTTTGGTACCAGACTAATCTATCCATACGTATAGGACTGTAAATAGTCGCCATGTTTTCGCTCAGCTAAAGTCAAAAGTTGAAGTGGATTCCAGCTGAGTGAAAGTTTAGCCCTTAGGGCTAAAGCTATCTCTTCCATGCAAATCGAACTGACTTTAGCCAGGTTAGTTCAGCTCAACTTTTGGTCTAAGTAGATACTTAGACCAAAGTTTAGGCTCAGCGAAAGTCTCAGCGAAAGTCTAAGGTCCCGTTTTTCCACGCACATTTAATGGCCGATCAAATTGATCTCTGATTGACTTTGGGACTTGATCGGAGATCATCTCAATGATCGTTTTTCCATCGCCAATTAGCGACTAATCATCCATCATATCTCCCATCAAGTTGATGGCCGAATATTGGCCGATCAAGTCAGATAATTGATGATTAAGCATGACAATCTGCAGTTCATTGCTTATTTGCACCAGAAACATCGCTTCACTTCGCCAGTCAGAATGTTAATTTATGTATTAACATAAAGTTCCAGGCATAACAATCGATCACTGATCAATTTATACTGTGTACAGTGTTTTGTGAAGAAATAAAATGGATAGATGCTCCCGTATTGATTTGTGATAGAATATATTTTTGACAGCAGACGATATCATTGATATCGTTGCTATGATGACGTTTACCAGCTATGGCGTCCACTCGCAGCACATGCTGGGTAATTTAGCACAATACTGCAAATCGAGGTCAGCTGTCAGCCAATCAGACTGGCCTAAAGCAAGCTCAGTTGATGACAGATCAGCTAATCGCCAATCACGTAATTGGAGATCGAAAATGCATGAAAAAACGAAACACAGTTGATTGACGATCAATTCTGAACATCAAGTTAATCGGAGATCAGTAAATTGGAGATCAAATTTAATTTGATTGGCGATGGAAAAACCGGACCTAAGTCAAAAAGTGAAGTCACCCAATGTATCGATAATTGATCCAAAGGTTCGACAATCTGCGGGTTCAATAATCTGAGCCACAGAGCCACCACCACACCACGTGGTGTGGTGGTGGCTCTGTGGTGGCCTACAGCTAAAGTCAGAGTTAAGAATAAAGTTAGGATTAAACTAAAGTTTAATAATTAAAAATCAGAGTTAAGAATTGGGCAAAATAGACAATTGGATCATTGATCCCTCAAACTACTGAATTCTCAAATTATCAACCTATAATCAGAAAAGCACCACTGCCAGTAAATAGCAGACACAGTAATTTTTTTCACAAAACTAACAAATGATGCAAACACAATTTTTAGACACATACGTACTATTGTAACTACTGTAACTAATTTAACTCGAGTTCCTTTCTAAAAACTATGTAATGCCAGAAAGAATTGTTCGTTAACCAAAAAATTTCTTCCGATCCCACAAATGACTAACAAAATGAATACTTAGTCTAAAAACCACTATAATTAATGTCTCGTTATCATTTCTTTGCTCAATGCTACCAATATTTCAGAGGCTTCAAAATAGCTTGCTATGCAGATGTTTGGTAATAGCAGTAACGTCTGTGTGTTTGTCTCAGTGCGCTGACGTTAAACTGCTGTACTGTGTCAAAATGATGCAAACTAAAATCATGAAATCTTTAACACCAGCTCCACAAAAAAAACTCTAGTGATACTGCTGAAAAATACTTAAAGCCTAACAATATGTACAATTAAATATTGTATGTAAAGGCAACTAGACTAAAAATGAAACAGTTTGACTAAATAAGAAGTCAGCAGCCAGTAGTATAGCAGATGTACAGAACATGTCAATCATAGCACTTCCCACTGCCATCAAAGACAAACCAGGTGATGCAAATGCATCAACTTCAGAATTAAAATTATTACAGCGAAAAAATATCAAGGTTCAAGGTATCAACAAATTTAGACAAAAACAGTGTCAATTGCCACCTCCTGTCGTCAATGATCTTGTCCTGCTTGATCTTCATCCTGCGTATTCGGTCTCGTTTCCTGTCCGCACAGAACTTTGCCTGAACTTTCTCGTCAGAAATCAGGTCATCACCAGGAGGCAAATATCGCTCGGACTGCGTCAGGTGCTTCTTACTGCATCACACAATCACATGCAGGCTGGCTGGCACATAAAAAACTCAAACATAGCCTATATGCATTATTTTATAGGGCTGCTACCAATTAAAATTTCTTTAACTGATTAATTTCCACAACCAATTTGGATTGGTAAATTGGTGGATCAATTTCCACTAATTTTTGCGTTCAAGAAAGACAACAAAAATGCAGAATTCAACTACTAATTGTTGTTATTTTTTGCAAACTAAGGCAAAATCAAAAAGTGATGATAATGCAGTAGCCTGCACAAATTGTGTAGTCAAAGCTCACAAGTGCAGACTGTTGAAATAACACTGTGCAGCTACAGAACAAATTTAATGACATGACCTACATAAAAAATCAGATAACAGACGTTGATCATCAGTCATTTCAGGCAGTTAGAAAGTCAAAAAATTTTGACGAAATTCTTAATTGGTTAAAAAAACTTTTAACCGATTACTTTTAAAAACGATTAATCAATAAATCAATCGTTAATTTCTGCAGCACTGGTGCATTATATTATGTAAGCCAAGCAAACAGGCAACTTCAAAAACGATTAGCCTTAATCACTGCCGTATATTCTACACTGTCTCAAAAAAAATGTCCCACTTTGTAACTGTCCATATCTTTAACAAATATTAACCGATTTTCGAAATTCTTTCACTGGCACACTCTTGGACAATTTGCAACAAAGCAGTTATTGAATATCCCACCACACCATAATTGCGTCGCTACACTACCTTGTGAAATACAAATGCAAGAAAAACTAGCAATACTAGACAACAGGCGTGTTGAAAGAGAAAAGACACTTCAGACCAAAACTGCGACGAGTGATCTGTACAGTGCTACGCTGTATTAGACCTGTCTTTGTGGATATCTGGCATGTTATACTAGGTGTTTGTTTCTGGCCTTCGTGGATTAGTAAGGCTACCAGTTCATCCACAGTGGTCAGTACATGCATGCTTCAATCTTCCGCTCTCATGCTTTTGTTCAGCGTTTCCTGTTGTCCAAATCTTTTTAGTAATGTGTCCCTGTCCTTCCCTGTTTCTGTTTATCTTCAGAAATTTTGCCAGTACTCTTTGTGAACTGCATTTTTTGAACTCATAAAAGGTCTTAGTTTAAGCCTTGTCCCCATTGCTAAATGCACGTTACATTACCGATGTGTTGTCACTGCATGAAAAATTATTTTCACAATAATATCATCTACTTTTGTTTAAAAACACAAGAAATGCATCAAAAACTAAACATTATTAGCTATTAATATAAAAATTGTTGAAAAATTGTTTTTTAGAAAATAATGCTTGCATATGTATTACTAGGATTTTAGACATTTTTGACAATTTAAGTTTCACATGGTAGTGTAGAGACGTAGTTAAGATGTAGTGGTATGTTTAATATTAACACTAATGCTACATGTCCACAAAGTGTGCCAGTGAAAAAATTCTGAAAATCGATCAATGGACAATCACAAAGTGGGACGTTTTTTTGAGACACAGTGTACAAACCCTTCGGCAGTCGAGCTGACAGAAACACATCGTAGACTGGGATCAGAGTGCCGTGGTTTGCCATCAACGCTGTGGTAGGAAGCAACAGAACTCCATCGACTACTGCGATGACGGAGCCTTCCAGACTTGGACCTCTTGCCCTCTGCAGCCTCCTTATCTCCAGTACTACCGCTGGAGTCATACGATACCGTCACATCAGCCTGCTCACCGCCACCTGGATGACATGCACGATTACTAGTAAATAAGTAAGTAACTAACAAATTAAGTAAAAAAAAAATAAGTAAGCTGAAGAGCCGTGCATCAATTCCAGAACAACAGCTTGCAATGTGCTGCATACAGTAATAATCCATAAAGTGTCTTAAGTAATTCTACAAAGATGAAGATGGTGTGAACAGGACCATGCGAATGTCTTGGCAGTGAGTTTCATGTGATTGGGCCAGCAACAGAAAAAAGCCCAATGTCCACATAAGCTGTGTCGGTAAGATGGCAGTCTACCAGCTAATGACTTACAGTGGAACATATTGACTTTGCAGCAGTCAAACTGCAATAAAGTGCAAAATACTGAGGAACATGCAGTGCCATTCACTTAGCTGCTACAACAACTACTGATTTCCACTTATCTGCTGAATTTAGAATATTCATTAATAGTCAACCTGCTTGTAGTGCTTCGCTTTTTGCCTGGAGCAGACGTCGCATGAAAGACAAGATCTTTCTCGTTCCCTTCTCAAGAACCTCGGAAGGTGGGAATTCCAGTGGATTGCTTCGTATGTTTAGACCATCCAATGTCCGAACCAGACCTGGTATTGCACACCAATATTCACACCAGCAAACAACACAAAAAACACTCGCAAATTGCCAAAATGTAGTCTAGCATTCCATCAATTCGTTGCAAACATAAGTACTGGTAATAGTTATAAACACTGATATAAGGATATAACGAGTGCCGAAATAAAATAACAAAAAGTCATTGAAATCACTAAAAACGATCTAGGCAGTAATATTACTGCCACTACCAATATGAATTTGTTTAACCACCCAGTTTTTTCTGAGTTAAGCAGGTAAGACATTTACCCCAAAATGGACTTTTTCACTTAGGACGTAATGCTCTACACATAAGTAAAATTTTACCTAATTCAAGTGGCAGCGTATGAAGCTGGTTTCCTTCGAGGAGAATAGTCTGCAAATTCTGATGACTTCGAAGATATATGCTCGGAATAACGACAAGTTTGTTGTGCCTCAAGTCCAACCATTTCAGGCTCGGAAACCGTTGGAAGAAATCCTCAGGTAAACGTGTTAGATGATTGCCTTCCAGATATAAATACTAGAAATACATTGCACACAAATAGAGCAAAATACAGGTTGAGACTACACACTTAAACCAAGTTGTCAGTAAACTGATATTCTAAACTGCGACATTTACATTTGGTTTAGTTTAACTGTTCTACTTTTCCAAAGTTACAGTAAGTTACGCCACAGTTCTTAGTAAACCTTACATCACAAAACAGATTCTTGCCACCCACCAAACTGTCCAATATCCATCCAACTTCACCTTTTCTAAACAGAATTATGATTAGTGTATCAAAATTCAGCTTAAGTTTAGGGCTCTGAGCACATTTTTCTATTATAAGTCATGCAAATAACATCATTAGTTGACTGCACACAATGCAAATGAATACATTTATTATGTAACTATCCTGATGGCCTGCAACACATGTGAAAGTTTGTCAGTTCTGTACAGGTTCCTAGCTTGAAAACAACATGGTGTACAATAACCGATCATACAGGGTGGGCCAAAAAATGTAGCACTTTACTTTTGTGCATATCTTCACCAATTATTGGTCGATTTTCACAATTTTTTCACCAGCACCCTCTGCAGACAATATGCTATAACGTGATTATTACACATCCCACCTCACTGTCAATGCGTCTTTACGCAACCTTGTGAAATTTCAACAAAATATGCATACATATCAATAATAGCAAACAAACATTTTAGTAAAATTTAAAAAAAACACTTCAGACCAACATTGCAGTGAATGGTCTGTATGACACTAAACTGTGTGGGTCTAACACAGTCTAGTGTCATACAGATCATTCATCAGAATGTTGGTTTGAAGTGTTTTTTTCATTTACCTAAACTTTTGTTATTATCATTAGTTTTTGCTTACAAGGTAGTGTAAAAATGCATTTACCATGTGGTGGGATATATAATAATCACATTATTGCAAACCGTCTGCAGACTGCACCAGTGAAAGAATTTTAAAAATCAGTCAATAATCGGCAAAAAATTCTGACAAAAGTAAAGAGCCACATTTTTATGGTCTAAGGTGTATTTTTCCACTTAATTGCAACCACCCAACACAACCATGTAATTTATCTGTCTAGATCTGTCAGTCTGTGCTAAAACATAATCTTACCAACCAAGCAGCCATGGCCAATGCAGTCTAGCAAAACATGTATAATAAAATCACCTGTAAATGTGACAGCTTGAGAAGCCTTTGACCCAGCAATTGTAAACCATGTCTGGAGAGGTCCAGAGCCACTGAGCTGGTCTGCTGACAGTGGATTATCAGCCTGTGAACTGGGTTATCATCTGCCAAACCATCGCCACAGCCATCGTCTGAGTCAGAATCAGCCACTTTCTCGCAGTCACCATTCTCTGACATACGACCATTCGCGATGTTACTGTTGTTAGCTTGCAGCGGATAATCCACGTTATCCGAGCATGCAGGTGACAATTTACCATCGAGATCATCATCGTCAGATTCTGCAGAAACTGGACTGCAGGTTGGCGCACTGTTCATGATGACGCGAAGTCAGAATGTCTGGAAAACTTCTGCAAACACCAAACTTCTCCGATAATTAACACAAAAATGACAGCTGATAACTTTGGTCAATTAACTTAAGCTGTACCACAGCTGCTAGGCAGAAAAGCACTCTCCTAATAAGGGTCTTCCTGCTCCTCTTTTCCCTCTTTTTTGGCGTATGGTCAAATTCCAACAAGTTGAAGACTACTGACCAGCAGTGATTGTGTACATGCCAGCAGTGCTGAGAGCAGAATCATAAATGTCCAGGTGCAGATAAAAAAAAATCAGTGTCTCTGGCTCGGTAGGATTAAATACGAAAATGTCAGTGCTAGCGGTAGACTGGCGATCTCGCACTAGATAGCAGAAAATTACTAGCGGTAGATCGCCATTCATCTAATTACATTTATCTCATTGTTAATGTAAGAATGCAGCCACATTTCTTCACTGCATTGCTAAGACTGTGGTTGGAACTGAAATGTTATCAATTACCAAGAATTAAATAAAGTTTATTCAAAAACACTATAGTTCTAAGTCCATGTTACAAAAAAACAGCTTTGGCTTAAAATGCACTCTGATATAATACTGAACAAGCCTGATTTAAATACACGACAGTGTTGTGGCATGGTTTATGGACTTTCTATGTCTAACAGGCATATAAGTTCATCTTCCCAATAATGTATCTACCCGATCTACCTCTAGCAATTTTCCAGTGCTTACAGCAAGATTGCCGATCTACTGCTAGAATTATTAATACGAAAAACTACCAATAACAACTGAAAACAACAGAAAACTACTAAAATCCACCGAAAACAACCAACTTGTATTCCGTAGTTTTGGTTAGGGTTAAAGTTATGGTGTAAGTTAGGGTTACAAATACTTTTTCAGTACCAAAAACTACAGAAAACGTTTCAGTAGTTTTCGGTATTCAGTGCCACCCCCTCTAGCTCCTCACGCATTTTTCGATTACAAAACGTACAAATAAACAAATCTCCAGAATATGTGTTACTCAGAGAGAAAGTCCAAAAACCTCTCCTACGGCACACCAAATTATGGAACTTTCGTTCCCACGTACTTTTGATACCACGTACTTTCGCTCCCAGGAATGAAAGTTCCATAGGTGGAACGTTCGCTCCCTGGAACTTTCGCTCCATGGAACTTTCATTCCCACAGTTAACGTAACGTGGTTTCGCTCCCCAACACAAATTATGATTACATAATTGTCAAACTAATGGTATTAAGGCGTTATAGCTTGTTTGTATCTTTGTACAGCTTCATTGTAGTAAAAGATGGCAGAATCTAGCAAATTATTTTATTAATTAATTTATGTTAAATTTATTGTTCTTCAAATACTTCCTCAAATTATATCTGTTTATAAATTCACCTTTAAATTATATTGTTTGTCAATTTCTTATCATTATTTTAAATTCAAGTCTCTTCCCTAAACTTTAAACTCATCTTTCGGAAAACCTTTAATTATAGGCTAGCTGTAGCACGTCCCCTATCGACAGTTGAGCTTTCTTGTTTTGGACGTTGAGCATTTACACCGCATGCTGGCGTCCTTTGATTTCATCTGCTTCTATTAAGTGTGTAGGCCTACTCTGAGTTAGAAGCGAAAGTTTCACCTCATTTTCGCTCAGGAGAGCGAAAGTTCCATGTGTGGAACTTTCGTTCCCGGGAGCGAAAGTACGTGGGAACGAAAGTTCCTGTTACCCGTCACACCAAATCTACAGCAGCAAAACACAGCAAAAACTCATGTTTACAAACAAATACAACAGCTGACATTGTGAGCACGTGACCTGTGCTTAGCAACAGCTAAAAGCTTCAAAGTGACTTCTGGAAACAGGTTTTATAAAATTTTTACCAGGTTCTCTGCTCTTGCGTTTATAAGCCGCACAATAGTACCATAATTTACTAACAATTTGTAAGTGAAACAAATGTCCGATACTGGTATTCTTTACGAAATAAAGAATTGTTAAACTGAACGAGTGAAGCGAACGTTTGGCAATTAATTACTTACTTATATCATGTCATTTTTTTTCGTAAAATTCGATGTTATTCGTGTTCACTGACATAAAATATTGTTACAGTAGTAGTCTAATAGTATTTTCAGTGTTCGTGTTCTCATATTGTCTCTGTCAGTACGTCTGTTTGCCTGTTATTCGCCGGTAGGGACAGGTGAAGATGAATTATGGCTTTTTCGCTTTTGCCGGTTCGCCCCTGGCTTATTCGCCCCGCAAGGTGTTATCTGCCGTGAAAATTCACGGTAAATAAGTAAGCGTTTTTGCTATCTGCCGTGAAGATTCCGTCTAGACGGACTGTAGCCAGTAAGCTAGAGGTCCGTCTACATGATTGTGGCCCGCCACAGCCAAAGCCGCCGTGTCCCACGGCGGCTTTCGCTATGGCGACAACCGCGACTGACGACCTCGGCCGTAGCTTCACGGATCGCCAGTCCACCAACTAGCTGCTCAGGTCTAAGTAGACCATCACGGGCAGCCGTTGGCAATTTTTTTGTAGGCACTTGCACTGCCGTCGAACTTATAACATATATTGTACACTAATTTATGGTGTGCATTATTGTCACATAAATCTTTCAAAAATGCTAAACCTAACCCGATCGCTAACCCTAACACTAATCCTAACCCTAACCCTAAACCTTATCCCTAACCTTTATATGTGTAAGCGAAAACCGTAATTTCAATATTAAGTAGAGCTGTCACAGTTGACGCGTTAATTAACGCGTTAATGCGTTAATAAATTAACGCGCGTTAAAAAAATTAACGCACATGCGTAATCCTTGTATTATACAAGGATTACATCACAGCAATTATACATGTAAAACAAATTAGTTTAAGCAAAGTGGCATTAATTGTAAACGGAGGTCGTGGGCGACGTCCAGTGAAGACGTGAGAAGGACGTGCGTGCGACGTCGTCAAATGACGTCGCACGCTCGTCCTCCTCACGTCCAGTCAAGACGTCCAAAGGACGTCGGCGTGACGTCGCCACAGGACGTCCAAACAAGACGTGCTGCCTACGTAAGCCGTATGAGCAAAATGACATCCTCCGCATGTCGGCAAACTAAGTAAACACGACCAAACTGGACACATAGGCAAGACATTTATTTATTCACCAATCACAAATGAACAGACAGACATACAAACATACGCACGAAACTGACAAAAGACAGTAAGCAAGCAATTCGCGTAAGCGTAACCCAATAGAGTCCATCACAAAATG
>Ga0056128_1010394_pt1 | contig 11608 bp, 8 predicted proteins | sample WorMetLIZISLAND2_FD_71113 | JGI IMG/M metagenome (GOLD analysis project Ga0056128, IMG submission 71113) | Marine gutless worms symbiont microbial communities from Max Planck institute for Marine Microbiology, Germany - Olavius geniculatus... ... | reverse complement strand
TCTTAATGATCCCATCTCAGAGCTACGGAGCGTCACTTGTCATATGGGATCACACAGTGTTACCTGCCACCCGACAGAGGTGAACGCGCCCCGCCTTAACCCCAGCCAAATAGGCCGGTAGTCGATTTACCTACCCCGGAGGGATGGAAGGCTGAGTTGACCTAGGCGGTTGGTTACATCCGGAGATGGTTTACCTGCCCACAGGCAGTCACCCATCGCAGTATTAACTGGGCCCGGCGTACAGTAACTTCGCTGATTGGATCAGACGCGTTACCACTACACCACGCCGACCTACTTTGATTGCTGATAGCGTACATAAAATAGTTCCTAAATGATGATGAGAAGATTATTGAAGTTTAGCTTACACCTTGTAAAAACGCTATACTTTAATGCGTAAAAACTAGAAAATGTAAAATGTAAAATTCGTCTCGTGTTTCAAATTTGTAAAAATTTGCAATTTTTTTTAAATTGTCAAAATTCATAAAATGCGAATTTTCAGAAATAGGGTTTCACTTTTGTCAAACTTTTTATATAAATCAACAAGTTTACTAGGGCCAAAAAAGACAACATAAAACAGAGACTTGTCTCAGATATATTGGTAGCATTCGTCCACGTTAACAAATCATCTACCGGTAGGCCTACGTCAACAAGCGCCGCAAGCGACTGACCAAAGACGTGCGGATCTTGAATATTTCGATTTCTCGTTAGTCCACATTCCTGAATCGCAGATTTGTCGCATTCAAAGAGACTTAGCAATGTGCGTGTTCAGATATACACAGTTTACTGCAGTTTTGTAGCATTTTTCTGTGTAGAGGCACTCGGTTACTACAAACTTCCGCGAAAAAATAATTCTGAAGCCGGATCCGATTTCGATCAACTTGCTTCTTCAAAAGCATTTCGTTAAAATTCGAAAAATCATTTTTAATCCAAGCTGCCACCAAAATTTTTGTAGGAACGATCTGTCGTTTTTGATCACGTTTTTTGCTTATTAAACTTTTCAGAAAAATTTGTTAATAACTTTTTGGTTAATATATTGCGGACATACGAATAAAACAGTACTAGCAAACAAACAAAAACGTAACATTTGTTCAGGTAAAAGCACTGGCGTATTTAAGATTTGGCAAAGGGGCCATTACGAGCGCGCAGAGCGCGAGCCTATAACGGGGGTCTGGGGGCGGAGCCCCCAGCGGGGTCCAGGGGCAAAGACCCTGGTCGGAAGGTCAGGGGGGCGAAGCCCCCCTGAAGCTAAAACACTTTTTGCTTTTAAACGTTCAATGGAAGACGCAAATTTGCCCATTTTTCTGAAATTTGAAAACGCAAAAAAATCACAGCGTCATATCAGATGCAATCTCACATGGCATATTGTATCGGTATGAAAAAAGACCATCAAACATTGTTGAATTTTGCAATTTTTGCTGGAAAACGGCAAAAAACGCACTTTTTTATATAAAGTCGCCAGTAAAAAATTTTCATAGTTGTGCCAAAGGGGGGGGCATCGCACCGTGACCCCCCTAAATACGCCACTGGGTAAAAGTGACACATTTTAGTAGAAATTTGGACCAAAAATGGATTTTAACAAAACACGATATTTTGCAGTATCGGTAGCCAGTCCACGATCGCAGTGAGTTTGCAGATCGTTAAATTGCGGCGGATTCCAGTCTTTAAGTCCGCGAACCTCTTTGTCGGTAATAAAATCTTGTAGACATTGTCATACCGTAAATCTACTGTGCTCTGATGCTGCGACTCCATTGAATCTATGGCGTCTGGATCGTGTTTCAACATGCTGGTGGTTCAACAAAGCCAGCCAACAAATCGATAACAGATAAACCCTTAACAGATATTTTTTCGCCATTTTGCTGCGGTCAACTCAGAAAAAAAACCTGTCGAGAAATTTTCTTTGTGTCCAAAAATCGTCTTCCAAAAATACCAGATTTGGGGCTAAAAATCTCCCATTTTGGGAAAGTTTGCGGTACAAGTGATATTTGGACACTCATAATCTCCTTTGTTGGAAATTGCATCTCCCTTCCCGTTCCCTTTTTACGCGTAGCGTATTAGCTATAGTAATTTTGTCTGTCTGTCCGTCCATCTGTCTGTCACAACCCGATACCAATCGGAGCCTATGTGAGCTCGGAGACTAATCAGAGCTAAGTGCAGTTCTTAAGCAGAACATCGGGTTTTTAACATATGATAGCATGGTGTCTCTAGTATTACCTGACAAAATTTTCTGCCGCTGGGTAAAGAAAATTTCTTCAAACGAAGGAAAGAAAATGGAGCATCCCTCTCCCTTAAAAAGACGTTATTTTACCGCTATTGGCTTGTCTAGCGTGAAAAAGGTTGCAGATAGGCGCAGACATGCTGCTTATCATAACAAGCACTGGTAACGTGCGTTTTAGTGGTATCAACATCGACGACTTTGAATGACCTTGCACCCCCGTAATAAGGGGTTTTAGTGAACTTTTTTTGGCGATTTTGGGCTGCAGGAAATGGATGGAAATAGACCAAGACAACTTGCGAAAAGGAACAGTTATAGGCTCTCGCGCGTCTCATGAGCGTTAGCTCAGATTTCTTGTTTAATCTACGACGCCGCTGGTTGTAACAAGTCGATTAGCTTTACGACGTGAATGGTCGGACTGAAGGCTGTCAGAGTTGACGCGTAACCTTACAGACCATACCCGACGGACGACGACTGACCAATGACCAGCCAGTCCAGTCAGCGATCGTAGATTACTGTGTAGAACAACACATTGATGCTCAACCTGGTGTTCTAACATTGGCGACACTCTGCCCCGTCTCTCCCCGCGCCTCACCTCTCACTGGGGACAACACTCGCACCGAGCAGTGACGATAAATCGTCGAAAGTCAGTGATCGGTTCTCTCTCTGCGCCGAAAGTCCGCGCTTTCAATTTCCGGCGCATCGATCAGCGCAGGAATTCATCACCGCGGCGGTGATTCGGTCCGACGTTGTTATTGTGACACGTCCGCTACGTTAATGTGTCCGTGAACACGTGACTAATCAGAGCTAAGTGCAGTTCTTAAGCAGAATACATTGTGATTTATTTTGACAGATGTAGTTGCAGCTTAAGCAAGGGAATAAGTAAGTAAAATACCGCACGTCCCACGAGTGTGACTACTAAATTGCATGTCATTCCGTCCAACGCAGCTGCACGAGTGTGACAAACGGACAGAAGAACAGACCACGCTACAGTACGTCTGTCGCAATAGTCGGCGTTGCTGACTATTTTATTGATGTTGCCAATAAACCAGAACATCGGCGCCAACTTCGCAGGTGCACTATACACAGAAAAAAAATTTCTATGTGCGTCGCAGCCAGAAGAAGTTGCACTTTAAAAGGTAAAGATAAAGTCCGGTACTTGCTATAGCGCTTCTTACGTAAGATGGACTCAAAACCAGAACAGCTTCACAACCTCCGAAGTGGCAGCTGATTGGCATGAGCTGATGATACCGCAGTGCACTATGCGGCCATCCATTGCCCACCTAAGCGAACAATTGGACCCGTGGTCTGCAGCTAGCAGACATGATACCACCGCCCCAATCATCCACATTGGCTTTCACCCCGTAGCCCGTAAGCTACTACTCATTTCCCATCTCACAGAAAATAAAAGTCTGATTTGGCGTGAGCACACAGAAGGTTAGCAACTACTTAAACATGTTCATTTTGCGATATGCTATTTGTTGTTTTAGTGTCCATGTTCGACAGAAAATAACCATGATTTGCTGCCACGAAACGCGTTTCATCAATTTCTTGGCTCTCAATTCACACACAATCCATTAGCGGCAACACAAAAACGTACTTTTTTTCGAAACGTTGACGACAAATGTATTGAGCGCTTTAGACATTTTCTGAGTTTGCGCTGTGTAAGTTTACACTTTATTCGCACCGCTCGGAAAGCTAAGGCGCTTCGTCAGGCTTCTTAAGTCTGTTGGGGGACGATTGGGGGAAAGGCGCTTCGCGACAGAAAAAGTGGAAAGGAGAAGAGGAAATGAAAAGTGAAAGAAAATGGAAGGACCAACACGAAGGGCAAAAAGGTAAGAAAAAGAGGGAGAATAAGAAGCACAAAAGTAGAGATGATTTCAGAAAGAAAGGGATGATTTTGCACCAGAAGAAAAAAAACTGACACTGTTTTATGCCCACTTGTACGTGTGTGCGTTTTCAGTCGGCGAGGAGCAACCGGTAAGAATTAGACTCACTGACGTCAACGATGAACTTCCGGTCTTCCGCAATGTACCGCGACCTTTCCTGACGACCGTCTCTACTAGCGCTCCAGCTGGCACGAGTGTCTACCAGCTGCTGGCACAAGACGATGACGAGAACAGTGATGTCAGATACACCCTCGAGTCAGGTATAGGCTAAAACTGGAAAGAGATATTCAGTAATCAAACGCAATTATTGTGAAGAAAAAATGTGGCTAGGCATTCAAAAACGTACACTGTGAGGCATAAAAACACACACAAAAATTTTGCGATCATAACATAAAGGCGGATTATCGGATTTTAGTAATTTTTGGTACAACTATTCTGAACACAACTTGCCATCAAACGGTTATTGAAGTTTTCACCTCACCCAACATGCTTCTGCACTACCTGAGGAAATTAAAACACATGAAATCAACGATAAAATGAACAAAAAACGCTAAAAACCATCCATGACATTGCTGATAGAAACTTGGAGAAGGATAACGAGATTTTTTTTTAGTTTATGGTATAAAAAATTTTGACATAACTGGTCATTACATGGTTTTTCAAATTCCCAGCTCACCTAACGTGAGTTGCTGCATTACCTAGGGAAACAGAACAAGTGCAACATGAGATAAAAAAGAAAGAAAAACATCAGTAAATTTAATCATTTTAGATACGTAACAGCTCTGATCACAGTCCATTTAACAGTATTTGCAGTGTTATGCAGTAGCAAGTTTATGGGACGCTGTTTAAAAATATATATGTAAAAAACTTACCAGTTTACAACTGTGTGTAAAAACGATGTGATGATATCAGTCCTCTAGAACAGCAAAAATCATTTGGGTAACCTTAGATTGGGCTATGCATATGGCATATGAAATCACTGGTAGTCTATGCCATGCCCGACATGCCCTCAAAATTTCAGAAAGATCCGTCCATAACTTTTCGAGTTATCTTGTTGACACATAGACAAACAAACAAACAAGCAAACAGACAAACAAAAACCGGCAAAAACATTACCTCCTTGACGGAGGTAAAAATCTTGCAGAAATGTCTTATGCAAGCCGAGTTATAGCCAGTTTTGTTCTAAATTGTGTTGCCATGGCAACGGGGGTCGGTCGTTGAAAATGCAATTGGCAGCGTTCGATGGCCCATTCCCAAAACACCCCTATAGGCACAAAAATCTCGCCAAAATCTCTTACGCAAGCCGAGTTATAGCCATTTTTGTCCCAAATTTTGTTGCCATTGCAACAGGGGTCGGTCGGGAAAATGCAATTAACAGCATTCGATGACACATAAGCGAACACCCCCATGAGCGCAAAAATCTCGCAAAACTCTTACGCAAGCCAAGTTATAGCCAATTTTGTCCCAAATTTCGTTGCCATGGCAACGGGGGTCAACCGTGGGTAAATATAAATGTTACCGTTAATTAGGCCGAAACTGAAAACCATATTCTAAAACCAAAAATTACCACTCTATCTTGCACACAACGGAAGTTATGACAGTTTAAAGAATTTTTAAATTTTCCCCATAGGCCTAAGCGCCATTGTAATGTTTTTTCGAATTTTTCGAATAAATAAACCAAAAATTAAATTTTTATTTTTTAACATTAAAAAACATTTCCTTGCGCAGAACCGCGTCATTTGACGTATTAAGCGCAAAAATCGGTCTAACGGACTCGCCTGTAGGCGAGTTCAAGAATCAAAAACGTGTAGTGAATTTTGAACAGGAGGGGCGTATATTTTACCTATATGGGAAGCAAAAACCCCTACGCGGATTGAGCCCAATTTTTTTTGGTGGTAGGTGTCCACGACTTAATCACACCATTCAAATTTGGTGACGATCGGTTCAGAGATTTTTGGCTGGCTGAGGGTCAAAGTTTGCCTTTTCTCATAGACTTTAAAGGTCGTCCTTACAAAATTCACACTATCGTGTGAGGTGTGATCAATGAACTCAAAAAGCGACTGGTTGAAGTCTAAAGCAGAACATTATCAATACTGCTATTAGCGTATAGAGAATGCATCTCCCTATCTGCGTTTGCACAAATAGCCGATATTTCAAATATTTATTGTCAGCAGTTGCACAACTAAACAATTTGATAAACTCTCAATTGAAGTGCTAGAAATTTGGAAAAATGTGCCAAATGTGTATTATTCTAATTAAATAATGATATTGCATTAAATGAAAATGTAATATTTTGCTTGTTTTGTTTTCCCCAGGTAGTGCAGAAGCAGTTGTTGGGTGAGGTGGGAAACTGAACGGCCATTTGATGGTCAGTTGTGTCGTAAATATGTGTACCAAAAATTATTAAAATTGAATGACCCTTCTTCAAGTTATGGTAAAAAAAATTTGGGGGTGTTTTTTATGCCTCACAGTGTTGTTGCGAATGTTTAGGGGCCTAAATTTCTATCTTTCGACGACTGACTCTGATGTAGCCATAACAGTGGGTCACTGTTAATGGCACGTACCATCTCCGTCAAAAGCCTACTTGAACTTACTCAAAATATACGTGTAGTGCTGTAAAGTCACCAAAACACTTCATTTTCATACTAAAAAGTTCGAAAAATATTTGGAGATTGGGCACAGTCCCCTCTCCAAACCCTTTCCGCGGTGAAGAAGGGGCATCCTTCTTGACGCTGCACCCTAAAATGCCACGTACATTTATTTTAAATCCTGACTACACTACTGGACGTTGACCGATTTTTGATGCACTTTTAAATGGGTTGTTTGCAGCAATCCGAATTCTTTAGCAGTGACAATTTCAGTGCTTCTCAACAAGTTATAAATGGATTTTGATTTCTTGATGAAATTTGTCAAATAATTAATAATTAACAAAGCCAACAGCCAACGAGGATCCGGAAATTGTTTGACGATTTTTATAACTTTTTTACTAGGCCTACTGCAATTTCTACAAACGTTCAAGAATGAAACTCAGATTCGAAACTCTGTCATGGCCTAATGTGAAGACAGCAGCGACACGTAGCTGCCCATATGTGGGAGAGTGGTATCGTGACTAAATAAACTGCAAATGTTATTTTTTTCTACAAATGACACAAGACAGCTCTGAATTAACTTACTATCTAGGCCTATATATACAAGAGTTGTGTATAGTAGTGCCACATCTGCGTTTTTCATTGAGGCTACAGGCTGATATGTTGAATTGCTTGACCAGAGTGAGTGGTCAGTCATTGGTCATCCAGCTGGACATCGGTATTCATGCACATACAAGCGTCAGACACTGACCTTTCGAGCCAGCCAGGCAACTGACACTTAGCCTATTCACTGGCGACCAGAGTTCGACGAGAAGGAATCTTTTAAAAACGTAATCAAGTTTTCCAATCGGACGCGAGCGGGCAAATGGAGCGACACCGGCGGTGGCGGAAGCGCGACACAAATAAAATGTCGCAGTTTGTCGCAGTTAATTTTGAACATTCGAATCATTTTGCCATTGTAAACAGTTGGGACATAAAATGTCGCAGGCGTGGCAGTGGCAATGTATTCTTCATTGGTGATCAATTCACGCTATTCGCCGGCGGCGGGCAGCGAAAGGGCAACCAGATGACAGAGGTGCGAGGACCGGACTCGTCCGCTTGCAAACTCTGATCCGCTCGTAACAATATTATTTGCACTAAGCTTATTTGTGGACTGTTGGCGTATGTGACCACAGGTCAGCAACCATTTTTTAGATACCTGTATCTTTATTTACCAGACACTGATAACATACAATCATATAAAAAGTGAAAAACCTAGCTAGCATTAAATAGCGATTTAACTTATACAATCCACCAATAACGTACAGAGTAGGCTAACATGGCAAATTTCATATATCGTAAACATTTTGTTAGTGTTAGAGACAGACAGGGCATTTTATTAGTGAACAGGGACGTAACGACCACTCACGGGAATGTGGATACACTTATTTCCTAGGTCAATTCAGACTTTATCCCTCTGGGATACCTAAATCGAGTATTGGCCTATTTGGCTGGGGTAAGGCGGAGCGCGTTCACCTGTGTCGGGGGCAGGTAATATTGTGTGATTCCATGTGGCAGGTGACGTTCGATAGCTCTGAAGTGGGTTTCTTATAAAGAGCTAACCATTTAACTTTTATTTTACAGGCTAGTTCATTTTTTCACGTTTTAAGTTTTTTTCCATTTTGTTGCCACTACTGCATGACCAAAAAGTCATAGACGCATCCACAGTAGGCCTAGTTTTGATAAGATATCTACGCAAGAACACGCCACACAGTTTCAACTACGTGCTTACTAAAACTTTTTATCGACATTATTGGTTAATTTTTCAATGCGTGTTCTTATGCGGACTGTTGACAAAATTGCGGACTGGCAGTGGACCGGAACTGTGTGGTATCTGTGCACCTCAGCTAGGCGCCGTTTTCCTCGTTATTACAAACCGAGTTAGCGGCACTTTAGCGGCGCCAGTCGAGTCGCGCCGAGCGCAAATTAGATCTTCTGCCGACTCTCGGCGTGTCTGCCTGCAGTTATCTGATAAAGTCTTTGTGCTGCTTCTGGCTCGCGGCGAAACGTTCCATCCTCCTGCAGCTTTTTGTTGCTGCTGCTGCTCTTTCTTCCAATTCTGACCGATTCAATTCGTCACCCCAAGCACTAGCGACACGCGTAGCACTGCGTGGAGAAGGGAGGCTTCGTGCCACGAAATAGGAATAGGAATGAAGCCGTTGAAATGGGAGGTATTTGGTAATACTTCGTGGGTGGTCTAACAAGCACCTAGACATTGCACTTTTTTGTCATGACTAAATCACCGTCACATTCCACAGCCATGGGCGACGGGCGTCGGTCTTGGGACAGGGGACACGTCCGTTCAATAGGGGCCCTATTGGACTGGGGAACACTACTATGAATGCCCTGTCAATATTCAAAGAGTAACTTACAGAAAGCCAGGAAAGTCATAGAAATTGTTGCTGCTGGATGCCATATTTCAAGACTAAAATGTACCAAATATAGGCGTTGCCCCAGACTTCTCTGGGGGAGCTTACAACGCTCTGTCAGACTTTTAGTCGGATTTTTGGTCTTTATGGAGATGAAGAGAATGGAATGATGGGCACGAGAAAGGAAAAGGAGTGAAAAATTGGCCGTTGTATGTTTTTAACCGTGAAAAATAATTGGCGCCTATGGCCACAGCTATAGCGTTGTACTGAGAGGTATACGGGAGAGGTCGGACCACGTCGAACTGGAGGAGTATCCGCAACACGACTGCATGACTGTGTGTCTTTTATCGTCGCGTGTCAGGAGGAGAAGACCGTTTTGAGGTGGACGCAGTGACTGGGGTGGTCAGAACGAAAGGCAACGAGCCGTTCCCGTACGGCAAAGAGTACGAGATCGGAGTATCTGCCCAGGACATCAGTGTAAAGACTCTTCAACGTTCGCCGACCCACTCCGTCAAGATCTTCGTCGGAGAACGTGATCCGCAGTTCTTTGAGACGCAATACGTCGCCAGCGTGCCGGAAACCGAATTAGCGCAGTTCCAGTAAGCCGGTTTGCTTTTGTATCAAGATTACATATTTACCATGTCATGCGATTATAATTAAACACACCTGATGCAGGTTAATAGACATTTGTTTTTGACATTTTACGCACGTTTATGTTTTAATTTTCTGTTTGTTTTTTGTAAACATCACAATGTTTAGCTGATATACGGTGCTGCTAAGCTTTGTCAGAGTAAGCTTAACAAATGATTTTCGATTGAATGACTGACGACCACTCGTTTACATTGTAAAAATAATGAGTGCATTAGAGGTTAATTTAACGATATGCGCCGTATAAATTCACATTTTACTCACTTGCGTACTTACTTACTTACTTGGCGTACGTGATTGTTTCGTGTTTATTCAACAGTTTTTCCCCAGGTGTCTAAATTGGTCGGAAGCATTGTCTATCACACAAAAAATGTCTGATAGGGTGTTTACACGATCCAGCAAACGTCCAGCAAACTTCCAACAAATGTATTCAAAATACACGTGAATTGCTGAACGTTTGCTGGATCGTGTAAACACCCCATTATTTATCTGCGTAGTTCGTAAACTAAACTGTAGATCTATTAACAGATGACATTTATGACTTTGTGTGTACAGCGTAGTAGAAGTAAAGGCACATTCACACCAAGGTTTACCGCTGACGTACGAGCTGACGACCGACGCTGGTCTACAGTCGACCGAGCTTGCCATCGACCCCAGCACTGGAATTGTTGACCTTCTGCGGCCTCTCGACTATGAAAAGGACCCACATCAATACCATCTCAAGGTGAAAGTCGTTGAAAACGGGCGTCCGGCAAGGTCAAGCATGGTCAATGTATGTATCAGCACTAGCGTTAATACTGCAGCGATTTCGGATTATTAATTATTGGATTATTAACGTGTATTATCAAAAGGAGGCCTATTTTGATATTATCCTCTGCAGTGTTTTATAAAAACCTGTCACTGAGCTACATAAAATAAATGCGTTTTTCCTTCAATATTGCAGGCCTACAGTACGTACTTACTTTCTTGCATAGATGTATAAACATTTTTTAATGTTTTTTAAAGTTTAAAAAAACATGTTTTTTATGTTTTTTTAATTTTTATGTTTTTTTGTTTTATTGTTAGTGTCGTGTTTTTGTTCTTATTAAAACATAAACGTGCAAAATTACAAATATCATACATTTCTCATGGGCAAATTGCGTTTAGTTCTGTTTTCGATCTGTACCATAATCACGATTACATAATAACATTCAGTACATCCCGGTCTTTAGTCTTCACAAACGGTAGTTTTTGTTTTTAACATGTTATTGTGTTAAATGTAGTTCAATGTTTTATGCATGTTTTACATGTTTTTTATTAAAGTGAAAAAACATGACTTTTATGTTTTTTGTTTGCAAATTAATGTTTTTAACATCTATGCTGTTTTTACTCACTTACTTACTTTTTACTTATTTTTTAATACTAAGACCATTTATCTGGCAATGAGTGACTAACAGTCGAATGATTTTTAGTAGAACGTTAGCAGTAAAAAAACTATCTTTGCGGAAAAGCATTTAGCGGACATCATGCTTGATACAAACCGCTAACACAGAATTGCGTTCAATTGTGTGCGAGTTTGCTATTTTAAATGCTACAAAAAGTTACTTAATAAACCCAGGCGTCAAATTGCGCACAGGTTCCTGACGGCTAAAATAATTCCAGGGTCTCCTCCACTAATTGGTTGACTGGTACAGTATAATGACGACGACTACGATAAGAAGGATCAAAGTAATTTGACAAAAAGCGGAATCGTTGTGCCAAGTCACGCAGCTACTCTTTTGTATTCACCAGGTGGCATAGGACTGACAATTTGGTCACAATTTGCAATTGCGTGTTTTGGTTACAATACAATACAATACAATACAATACAATACAATACAATAC
>Ga0056128_1010392_pt1 | contig 11610 bp, 9 predicted proteins | sample WorMetLIZISLAND2_FD_71113 | JGI IMG/M metagenome (GOLD analysis project Ga0056128, IMG submission 71113) | Marine gutless worms symbiont microbial communities from Max Planck institute for Marine Microbiology, Germany - Olavius geniculatus... ... | reverse complement strand
AATTGTACAGAAAGATTCAATTGGCAGAAACCCTACTGCAGAAAGTGATACAGAGAAAATTGCGCCTCTTCGGCCATATCTGCAGAATGAACGACAGCAGAAAGATAAAGACCCTGGTGTCAGATGACATTGAGCAGTGGTGTGGGGCAACCCTGCAGGAGTTAAGCCACGCTGCCCTAGATGGGCAGCGGTGGACAGCGATAGTAACAATGGCGTCAGACACCAACGGGCATTGAGCCCACGGTTGTCGATGATGATGATGACTGGGGCAGCATCGGCAGTTAAACCCAACATCTTCGACGCGGCCCACGCCGACCCAGCATGCATTGCGATCTAAACGCTGTGCAACAATTACAAAAAACAATTACAGAGTCTAATCATATGCTACGAATAAAGTAAAGCACTATGTTACAAAAAATAAATGTTCAACAATTTAACGTTGATTACAAATGAATCAAATCGATGAAGGAACAATATGACGGTCATTCAATGACTGTGGAATAGCATGAGTCATTGCCACATTGTACCTCGTGCAAAGCATGCTGGGACGGTGAGATCACTTACAAGGTTACGCATTCCATAACGGAGTGAGCCTGCAGTAGTGAATCTAGATATTTTAGTGTATATGTCTGTGGTGGCAGCATTGCTGAAATCATTGTAGAATGGTCTCTCTGTACCACTCATGCAGTGCACTTTGATGAAGTTAGTGGATAGTCCAGTAAGATGCCGTTTGGCCAGGATGAAATAGCACATACCTAGTGGCAGGACATTCAAACAACGAATAGCGTTAGAAGTTGCTCCAATGTAAGAACTAAAACATGCACTGAATTGTAAAAACATGCTGCTGACAGTCCTTATAATTTAGCTAGTTACCCGGTGTGTATTGTATGCGAGGTTTTTCTGATGACGTGATGCATAAGGTGGTTAGTTCAGGTAGTTCAAGATGTTCTGGGAACAACGTGTGAGTTGTCGTTGCTGTGTGCAGAGATTCTGTGCAGATGTTCTGTCAGTGCTTGGAATGACAATGAGTGAAACTCGAGACTGTCTCAAGTACCGCATGCTTGGCTCACAGGAACCTGTTGGTTCATGGGGTCACGAATATGTCAGGTATGGTTAATGCTGACTTTCTGGTCTGTCTCAACAATACCATATATTAGTTAACTGGTGTTTTCTCTAGTTAAAAGACTGTTAAAGATTGCAGGAAAACATGATTTAAACAATAAGTACTATAATGTCTTAGCAAAAGTCTAGGCTGAACCATTATTAACTAGAAAGCAGTCAGAGCCCGCACACCTCCGCCAAGGCAATGTTCTTTGTTAGATGGCAGCACCATCTTCAGTTTTGCAGCGGTTTCCCTTGTGCCCTATTGAAAACAATGGTAACGAAAATTTCAAAGTGATCCAGAATCCAGGATTCCTTTCGGATCACCCCCAAAATTGAATCACTGGTAGTTTGTGCCATTCCCGATATACCCTCAAAATTTCAGAAAGATCCGTTCATAACTTTTTGAGTTGTCTTGCTAAAACACAGACAGACAAACAAACAAACAAACAAAGTCTGGCAAAAACATAACCTCCTTGGCGGAGGTAATGAGTTATATTTACTTTTTAATTGGCACTATTGTTTATTACGTTGAAATTTGAATTCACATGCCAGTTAAATAGATAGAAATTAAAGTAGAGTAGTTTTGTGATCTTGAATGTTCAAGTTAATCGAAGTTCAAAACAGAAAAAGAAGAAACTGGTAGAACATGTATAAATTCACAGAGTACATAATTTGTGAAATAATAGTTTAGTGATTTTTGTGCTGATGCCACATAAAAAAGTGGAACGTCGTAAGAATGGCGGAAAACATTGGCATTGTAGGCAAATGATCTCGATCTGAGAGGATCAAGCGATTTCCCACAATTTGCCTAAAGAATGTTTTCCTGCTCACAAGTCATTTAGAGGAATTCCATTTTGTTTTATTGCTAGTATTTAGTACGGTAACTTAATTTGCTGTTGCTGTTGCTGCTGTTGACAGGCATTTATCAGCGGAGGTGAAGGAAGAATGGCAGGAGCTAGATGAACTCAAGCCGGAGTCTTCGAGTCCGGCTGATGCAGCACAGTGCCGTGACAAGCTGCTTGAGATGATCCATCAGATTGTGCCGTATTTAATGCAGCATAATGCTGAGGCTGAAGCTTGTGATGTGCTCATGGAGATTGAACGACTTGATCTATTGCAGCAGTATGTCGATCGCTCGGCCTTCCCTCGTGTATGTCTTTACCTACGCAGGTCTGCATACTTTCTATTGTTGCTATTTTCAGCAAAATTATCAACTGTTTTTAATGTTTGGTTTGGTATATTGACTGAATGTCAGTTAGATCTGCACATTGGCCATTTTTAGAAGTTTTTTTGTTAATGTTTTCAGTAGTTTGATGCTGTTTGTTGGGTGACTGGGAGGGCTTACTCTCGTAAAATTAGTGCATCAATCATTCTCATAAATTATTTTTGGTTGGTAACATTGATTATCAAAATGGATTGGCTGGTTAAGTCGAGTATTGATATTGCATAGAGTGCTTAGATATACCCAGTGTTTCATAAAAAAGGACCCATTTCTTTTTTTTAATAATTCACTCAAATGTCGATCAATTTACATGAAATTTCTGCCAGTTGTAGCTGAAGAAATACCAATTCAACATATTTAGACAAAATATGGCAGTTGATTAAATATTCTTTGCTTTATAATGCTGGCTTTATAATGAGACTATGTGTCATGAGTACGAGCTTGCTTGTCTCAACTAGTGGCTATCAGTTGCTACCTTGCTTCGATGGTGAACTTAATCTGGTTCGCTAATAAAAAATGTTTATCATGTCGGCACTGATCAACATGGGGACATGAAATCTGGCATTTCGCAATCCAAAAATGCAACCATTTTGCAAGCTTGGTGTGCTAGTGCACTGTCTTGCTCGAACATGTGGAAATTTAGCTATCTCCACAGACACGAAAATGTGATCGCTTTGCACATTTTTTTGTGGCTGCAACTGTAAAACTTTAAAACTTTGTCATTAACGAACCAGATTTTTCATCTTCATAGCAGGGTAGCAACTGACAGCACCAGTTGAGACTAGCAAGCTTGTACCCGTGACATATTATGACGTCAGCATTATGTCATGACTAGCAAAAGTATTCAGTTAACTGTCATTTCTTGTTAAAATATTTTGAATTAGTATTTCTTCAGCTACAACTGGTAAAAATGTTATGTAAATTGGTCATCATTTGAGTGAATTATGAAAGAAAGAAATAGGGGTCCTTTTTTACGAAACACCATGTACTACTGATATTCAGCAGTTGCTAGTTTTTTTTTGGTTTCACGTTTTATAGCCGACTAGCATTAGTAGTACACATCTTTGATGATCCATTTTCAGTCCACTGATAGAGTGATGATGTTTTTGAATGACAAATTTTTTATCATATGCAAGTTATTTTGCATAATTGCAATGAACATTTTTAACTTTTTCATAGCCTAGCTTTCATTTTTGTTTTCATCAAGCCATTTCCTGCAACATATAACAAGATGTTTCATTCCTTCGTTCATGTTGGCGTGTGTGCTTATATGATGGTAATGATAGCTGGTTGTGGTTGTATTGCTTATGCTCAGCTGTGTGGCATACGTTCCTGAGCCGGAGAACATTACTCTGCTGAAGACGGCGTTATCTCTGTACCGAAGATTTGACCAGTACGCTGATGCCATACTGATTGCCATGCAACTCAATGACATGGACATTGTGCAGGAGATATTTACAACTTGTCCCGACCCGTAAGTGATGCTTTGTCATTCGATGTTTTATGCTTCTGCCACTGCAGTGGCAGAGGCTGGGGCATATATTTTATGTCATCCATCTGTGCATGATTCTGCTTGTGATGTTTTTAAAGGTTAAAGGTGGTGATGTAGCTCTTAATTTGCCCTTTCTTAATGGGACGCCCATTTCAGAGTTATGGAGCATCACCTGCCGTATGGGATCACACAGTGTTACCTGCCACGCGACACAGGTGAACGTGCCCTACCTTAAACCATGCCAGATAGGCTGGTACTCGATTTACCTACCTCGGTGGGATGGAAGGCTGAGTGAACCTGAGTGAACCTGGTTACATACCAAGATGGTTTACCTGCTCGCAGGCAGTCACCCAAACAATTTGCTGGCCGCTGACTGCACGGACTGACGATCGTACCCACCTTTGTATTTCGTAGTTAATTTTTAGGCTCCCTCGGGAACGGAGTGCCGAGGGTAAAAAAAATTGAAATTGCGTCTGCACCACTCTTTCCAACAGTTTCGACAAGAATGGTAAGTTAGATACCGGCTTGTAATAATCTTCAGCTGATCCTTATCCAAGCCATTCTTCTTGAGCAGCGGAAGGACAATGGCGTGCTTGAATTTGGCTGGAAAACAGCCAGTCACCAAAGACACATTGAAAAGTCTCGTGATAAGTGGTGCCAACTGCCATTCAAAGTAGTACTTACCTAGCCTGGCATAAAGTAACTTCGCTGATCGAATTCGAGTCAAATGCATTATTGCTAAGCCATGCCACCAACCCTACTATACTTTTACCATATCTTTGGCTCCTTCTTGGGACAGAGAGTACCATACTGCCGTTTTTGCATGCAGAGATTAATGCATTTTGCAACAGTTTGGTAAATGCACTGCTTTGTTGAGTGAGCTGGTTTTTGTATTTTATAAGATGTTCACTAAAGTCATGTAGTAGATAAGCCTTTCTTTAATGTAACTAAGTATCACTGTACTTTCCTGTACGTCAGTGTGACTGACAGGTGACTGAAGTCAAAGGTGCCATGGATGTAAGTTTCAGGGTTGAAAAAACTGGTAATTCAAAAAAGCTTATCATGGTCAGTTTTATTGGGTTTCAGGTTTTTGGGTATTTTCAAGGTTTTTGTAAAAAGGCCCAACTTCGGGTTTTGGTATTTCTATTCGTTTTTAGTAGGTTGACTAATATGAGCTTCTCTTTTACTTCCCACAACTATATATACTAGTATTTGTAAAGTTGTAGGTTTAAATGTTTCAGAAACTTAGCCGTAATAAAACATTTCATTATTAGTGGAACAAAAAACCAAAATCAGAACTGAGTTTGGAGTGGGTTTTTTGGTGGATTTTCAGCAGGTTTTTTAGGTGGGTTCAACCCTGGTAAATTGGTGCATGAATGCAGTGTATATGTGGTCAATGGTCAGTGTTTATCTGTAGTGTTGTACAGAAGCAGTTGGCGTGCATTCTCGGCCGTCAGCAGGTGTTCTTTGAGCTGTCTGATGATGACTCGGAGCTCATGGATCTGATGCGTAATTCTTCTCTCAACACTCACTTCATCAATCTAGCTCGTGAGGTCTGATTCTATGTCATTGCCTCAGTATCTCACTGTATGCTTCCAACACTGTTAGCTGTTTCTAGGAGCATTATGTTTTCTTGTCATCTTTTGGTGCATTTGGTTTCATTGTTCCTTCGGCCACATCTGCTGTATGCACTATTGCTTCAACAGTTGTCCGATGCTGCAGCTGTTAACTGAAATTTCAAAATATTACTGTTCTAGCGGTACTGGCCCGCTATTCCGAAGGTCCATTATGCAGATACATGCCACAGTGCTAACGTTTGGGTTAAGGTTAGGGTTAGAGTTGGGGTTAGAGTCAGCCTTAGGTTAGGCTTAGGGTTAGTGAGAATAGACTTTTGGAATAGCGGACCTTCAGAATAGCAGACCCAAATCATTCTATCAAGCGTTCTAATAATGATTAGTATTTCAAATTCTTTTAACATAGTTACTAGTCAGCTGCCAGTAGTTATTGTATCTTGAACTGAAATTATCGCATGCATTGACGGATGTGTAAATAAGGGTTGCATTATATTCTACCAACTTTCAAATGATAACATTTTAACATCACATTTTATGTAGAATTTTCTAGAAGCATGGTAAGCTCTGGGAAATGTTAGTCGTTGAAATTCATTTTAGTATTGATAGAAAAAACCCAAATACCCGGATGATTTAAGAAAAACACAAATCTAGTGAAAAAACCCAGGAGTGGTCACACTGACTGCCATACGGTACAGTTTAGCTGATGGCGTTGTGATAATGTTGCACCCTAAGGAAATCTGCGGAGGGTGACTTTGGCAGTGAGCACCAGTGGACATTCGATCAGTCCAGCGCGCCGTGAGTAGATTTATTTGGCATAGGCCTACAGTATACATGTGCATTGCCTCGCCACCACCGCAACGTTACTGCAGCGACAAAAGAGAGGCTGCCGTATGTTTCTAATCAGCAGCTGATATACAGTGCTCAAAAGCCAGCGAGTGGCAACTGGCAATGCAACGCAGCAGCCAATAAGAAGACGCCTTCCATCCGACCATCGCTGGTCTTGCTGCAACGGTGGAAACACTTCTTTGCAGAAGTGCAATTTTTTAAAATGTACAACCCTTCACTGACATTTCACCTAGCCTATGTGCCGGTCATGTACGACACAAATCTGCTTGCAAAATTTCGCGACTGTATTTTGTGCTGTTAAAAAGTTATTGGCGGTCGTAACTCTCAATTGTTATATGGATTTAGAAATTTGGAATTTTATTTTATACTCATGAAAGGGAATCACACAATAATTTCTATCAGGTAAAATTCTGTATTGTGTATTACTCTTTTGTTTAATTTTCTTTTTAGTTGTACAGCAAGTGTATATGACTGAAATGAGTTGATTGTGTTGTATGCAGTTGGACATATTGGAGCCGAAGGTTCCTGAAGATATTTACAAGAGCCATCTTGAACCAAATAGTAAGTGATGAAGTTATGCTGGCCAGATTTTAGTGCATTTTGTTATTGATAGAGTACGCTGGTTAGTATATGACAGTGCTGATCATTTCTAGCTTTGTTACCTGCTGTTTTTTTCAGTTAGACATATATGTGGTTTGAATCTGTAGTTGATTTTGTACAAAGAAACCACTTTCTGCTGTAATGTGACAAGTAGTAGTTTGCTAACATTATTACTTAATATCACATTTTAAAGTGCATTTTGTAAATGATTGATATTTTGCGCAACACTTGTTGGTTTTTTTACATTTGACCAAAATAATGTTGCAATATAGTTAGTAGTTACTGGTGTCAAAGCATTAATTTTTTAATTGCATTAATGCACTGTGTTAATTTTTTAAACATAAAAATAAATAATGCATTAGTAATGCACTGAGGTCCGTCGAGAGGGAGAGTAGGGGGTAAGTTACCTCGGACCTCGCGACGTTTGGGGGCCCGTTTGTAAGAATGTAGAAAGTTAGAAACACATTCTAAAACGTATAATCAACAATAACTGACGTCATAGCTAGCATAAAAATCTATTAGCCTGTCGTCGGAATAATTATTTATTTACAGTAGTGATGGAACGGCAACTACAGTTTAGTTACTTGAATTCATTCGATTGTCAAATAACCGCAGTTTAACAAAATATTGGAACTTTTATTTCACAGAATTTACTAAATTAACAAAAATTTACAAACGTGCGGTAATTTTTTTAACGCGAGTTAATTTATTAACGCATTAACGTGTTAATTAATGCGTTAATTTGGCAGCTGTAGTGTTTTTAACATATTGGACTGTAAAATTCTCATCAGTAGACATTTGCAGATATATTTGATGTGTGAATGGAAGTGGTGCTATTTATGCAAAAGTTGATGGTGCAAATTTTATAGTTACTCACAGTGTGCCACTATTTTAACAGTTGAACAAAAATGTATTTAGCAGTTGCTAAAACTGTTAAAAGTCAATGTCCGTTGTGCTAGGGCCATCCATTGGTCAGGGCAGTATTGACTCGGCACGCCAGAATCTGGCCGCGTCATTTGTGAGTGGTCTTGTGAATGCTGCGTTTGGCAAGGACAAGCTGCTCACTGAAGATGGCAACACTTGGCTCTACAAGAACAAAGAACATGGTAAGAAGTCCTACTCAGTACTGTTACATCATCGAGTGATACTGCAGATGACTCCGGTTGTGCTTCATTGAGGTGTTGCCTTTCGTGACCTGGAAAATATTCAAATTATGTCACATTGATTATTTTCACTAATTAAAAGCATTCAAAATGGAATCAGTCAGGAATAGCTTCTGGATGATAGATAAGAATCAAGTTGGACTTAGGTTGTTTTTATAAAAGCTTGTACATATTTCATAATTTGTGAAATTTTTATATGTTTGAGATCATAGTTATCAACCTAAGATTTATTACTCAGCACAGCTTTGGTTGGGACATGCAACAGACAAGTGGATTTTGATATAGCCGATTTTTTGTTATGTGCAGGTTCGGTTTGATGAGGTCATCTGTAAATATCAGTTGCTTTTTTGTTAATGCATTTTAAGAATACTTTTTCATGTTCTGTTAGTTAATTGCTATCAAAAGTAACAGTTTATTTGACTGTTGTCTTTGCATTTCATCCTCAGCTCTGGGGCTCTGAGACGGCAAAGTAAACCAGTTTTCTCCACAGCTCTAATTGCTATCAAAAGTAACAGTTTATTTGACTGCTGTCCATTTCTTGGCGTTTGAGTTCTGTGCTTTGCCAACATGCCGTCCATCTCTTGTGCCAGTGGCGTTGTGCCTCCCGAGATTTTATGCTGTTGAAAAATTGTCTGAAAGTTTTATTGTCCAAAAAGTTTTGCCCAAAGATGCAAAATTTGTGGCTGAAAAACTCCATATTGGGGAAATTTAGGGCAAAATTGAAATTTTGGCACCCGTAGTCTTTGCTGCCAGAAATTTGCAACTGTCTTTTGGAATGCGAATTCCCGACCCTCCTACTTTGTGAGACGCGATGTTGCTGTCTTTTGCTGTTAACCACAAACTGAAATTTAGTATCGTGAGGGACCTGGCCTAACCTGTAATAACTGCTAAAAATTTCCCAAAGTTGAAAGTAGAGTAAACAACAGTGGAGACTGGTGTGTTGACATGTGCATAGGGATGATGAGCGCTGCGGCTTCACTTGGTCTTGTGCTACTGTGGGACATTGATGCTGGCCTCACACAGCTGGACAAATACCTCTACTCCAAGGAAGACTACATCAAGGTAAACTAGCATGCAGTGTATTGAGAACTGCATATGAGTAATCAGTATACAAATAGTAACTGGTGTCGAGGTCATCGTTGAAAATTTTTAACCTGAAGTTCATAAAATGTTGCCCGAAATTTTGCAACATTTTACGAACTGAGGGGAAAAATTTTTAATTGATGATCTACACGCTGGTCACTATTTGTTTTGTTATACCTCAAAACCAAACAACTCTACAAGTCAACAAGTAAACACTAATGAAAAAGCTGTGTTCCCCAGTCAACAGTGCAGGGCAACAGTGGGTATTGGTTAACGTCACGTGACGCGATTTTGACTAATCATATGCAGGTATCATGCACTGAGGTATAACAAAGTTTATTATTTACCGTTTATGACGTATTTTGTACATGTAATTTGTAGTGTTTGACTTCGCTTGTCTTGCACACAAATTACATTAAACTTTTAGACTGACCAGCAGTTCATTGCATTAATACTCAGTTTGATGTTGTAACATGTTTATACTGAATTGGGAATCGTGTTTATGGTTTGGTCGCAACCACGTGAGAGTACCAGTATGTATGCGGACATTTCTGATGCATATCCTGGCTTTATGTTAAATATTTAACCGACTTTAGTTACCGAACCTTCCTGCAAAATTTGACGTACTAAGATAGCTTACAGAAAGTTCTGAGTTGGCAGTTAAAACAGAATATGGAGGCATGGTAAGAATGGCTGTTGCAGGACTACAACTATAAGACTATGTAGGACTATGTAGTGTATAGTATCAAACTTGACTTGCATTATGTTGAGTGAAATCAGTTGTATACTGAACTATTTAGTTTTCATTAGGAACAGTAATATGTGAAAGACTGTTTGCATTGGTTGAGCAAAAGACGTTGATGATTTTGCATGTAATTGGATGTGGTTAGGCTGGTGCTTTGCTTGGTTGTGGCATTGTCAACTCCGGCGTAAGAAATGAGTGTGACCCAGCGTTAGCTTTGTTGTCAGACTACATCATGAATAACTCGACAGTGATGCGCATTGGCTCCATCCTCGGGTAAGCACGCGCTATTTATGTCGGTGTCTTGGAGCTGAAAATCTGATGTTTGGTCAGAATAATTTATTTTAAAGCATTATAAACAAGAAATTTGAGCTCATGCTCACGAGATGCATGAAAGCCGATAGCAGTTCCGGTTCAGTAGTTTAGCTGAAAATTGGGGTGTTCTTGCTAAATTAATATACAAATACCAAATTCTCTATCTGGATCGCATAAAGCGTGGCGCCACCTTGTGAATGATATAGACTTGTGTCGCAGCGCTTAATCGGCAAAAAATCCACAAAACCCCCTATTTTGGCGTTCAAGGTCATTCAAGGTCATTGAATGTGGCGCCAATCGAGAGCCAGTATACGACTTCCTGTTAGTGATTAATAGTAACTTAGGCCCTATCTCGCACCGTTCCTGAGATACAGCGACTTATTGGCCAAAAATCGCAAATTTTGCCCACCCCCCTCTCATTTAGCACCCTTGTTTGGGGTGACCCCTTCAAATTTATGGAAAAGCTTTAAGGTTCCTGACACTAGAGTCTTCCAGGCAGCCGACGGTGAAGATTTGGTGACCCTAGCTTGTACCGTTTTTGATTGAAACACCCATGTGACAGACAGACAGACAGACGGACGAACAGAATTGCGATGGCTAAGACGCGCTGAAAGCAGTAGCTGCTTTCGCGTGTAAAAATTACAGTGCATTACTGTGACTGAATTGCTGTTCTTTTACAGTAACTTGTTGAAGTTTACAATTCTATCTGTGTGCCTTTGTCCGTGAGATTCTGTAATAATTAATAATGTGTTTTTTTAGTTTTTAACTTGGGATGTCTATGCTTTGCATTGTGAAGATGAGTTCTGTTTTGTTGTTAATATTAATATTTGCATAATATGTATGATTGTTTGATATATTGCATAAGGCTGCGACTGAGAGCGTATCATCTGGCCTGTCAACTTAACTGTGGTTTTCTGTCTAGTATAAGTTCATGCTGCATCTGTGGCTGAAGGTGTTGGATTGCAGTAGTTGCACATGTAAACAAGATAATGTTCATAGGAACACGGAGTCTGTCCAATGCATTTTGATAGTTTACAGTATATGTCCATATAAATATAATCAGTGAGCTGTTTAGACTGGTAGAAAAAAATCGAACAATTTAATTTCAAATTGAACAGCAGCAATGATACTTTCATCATTTTCTATTATTTTAACTAAACAATAAACATTGTCAGTCACGAGACTATTCGATTCGTCACCAGCACTTTACTATAAATGGTCTATCGTCACCATGTGTTTATCTTGCACCGTTATGGAGATATGGCCCCTCAAATATAATGGGGTCATGAGTCTGATTTTTTGGGGTCACATGACGTCATCGGTCACGTGACTATTCTACTCCTGGGGCCAAGTTCCAATGGGTGGTCCATAGTGACCGTGCATCTATCTTGCATCGTATGGAGATGTGGCGCCTCAAATATTGGACGCACGGACCTGGACACAAAAAGAAAGACGGAAGAATGGAAAGA
>Ga0056128_1010391_pt1 | contig 11610 bp, 8 predicted proteins | sample WorMetLIZISLAND2_FD_71113 | JGI IMG/M metagenome (GOLD analysis project Ga0056128, IMG submission 71113) | Marine gutless worms symbiont microbial communities from Max Planck institute for Marine Microbiology, Germany - Olavius geniculatus... ... | reverse complement strand
GCGTCATGAACTATTACCGATCGCTATTTGAAGCAATATGACTCGTATTCGCCAGGTGGCGCCACTGTTGCACATAATTAATTTCAATAACTTATGTTTTCGTGTTGAGAATAAAACGACTTTGATTTCTGCAAAAAATCGTGTAGATCTAAGCAGTATTTCTGAAGTTAGAAGCTATATAACAGAGTGGCCCCGTTTTTTGGGCCACCCTGTATATATGCCTTTTTTTCTTCAACGCATCCACAGGTCAGACCTCTTAAGGGATTTTTACGCTTAATACGTTAAACGACGCGGTTCTGCGGAGAGAAAGTGCCTTTTGGGGTAAGAAAATTAAAATTTATTATTTAACGTATTTATTCGCAAAAATCAAAAAAAAATTACAATGGCGCCTATGAGGAAAATTAAGCAATTTTTAAACAGTCATAACTTTGGCTGTGTATAAGATGGAGTCGTAATTTTTGGTTTTATGGTATGGTTATCGGGGATGGCCAATCTAATGGCGTCATTCAATTTTACCCCGGATCTTCCCTGGTTGCCATGACAACAAAATTTGGGACAAAGTGGGCTATAACTCGGCTTGTGTAAGAGATATCTGCGAGATTTTTGCGTTTGTAGAGGTTTTCTGGGATGGAACATTGAATGCTGCCAATCGCATTTTCCCCGACCGTCCCCCGCTAACATGGCAACGAAATTTGGGACAAAATTGGCTATAACTCGGCTTATGTAAGATATATCTGCAAGATTTTTGCGTCTATAAAGGGGAGGGGGTTTCGGGGATGGCCATTAAATGCCGCCAATCGCATTTCCCTTAACCGACGCCCGTTGCCATGGCAACGAAATTTGGGACAAAATTGGCTATAACTCGGCTTGTGTAAGAGATATCTGCGAGATTTTCGCGTCTATAAGGAGGTTTTCGGAGATGGGCTATTGAATGCTGCCAATCATATTTTACCCCAACTGACTCTTGTTGCAATGGGAACGAAATTTGGGACAAAATGGGCTATAACTCGACATATGTACAAGAAATCTCCGAAATTCTTGCATTTAACTAGCGGTTTTGAGGGTGGAGCAAATAAATAATTTCAGTAAGTTTACCATGGTTGACTCTTGTTGCCATGGAAACAAAATTTGTAGAATTTTTGCCAAACATTGGTTAGAACTCGGTTAACCAAAGTTTGACTTGACTTCAGGTTATTGACGTTTGTGGTCGGCCATTTTACGCAACGGTCCAATAACTGCAATAATACGATTAGTTAAATTAGCATTATTAAAGTGTTTTTCCAGGTTTATATTAAGCAGGTGATGCATGCAATATCAGGTCATTTATTTGTATGGCTATTTTGTGGATATAAAAAAATTTGTTCACTATTGTCAGCAATGCAGGCCAGCGGTGACGTTATGTTGACGCTTGTCGTCTGTTTTGTTCAGTCACGCCATTAGATAGTAAGTAACAGTTATAAGCGGCTTGGCTACTGTAAAAATATCTAAGGCGCAATATCTTTTTAACTGATCACCAGTAGATAAAAAACAATATTTTAATAATAAAATCGCAAATATGAATGTACAAAACATCAGTTTATACACTTGTTAACGGCAATATTAAAGAACTCGTACATCGAAAACAACAAAAATCACAAAATTATTCAGCAGCACATTGACACACAGTCAGTTTGATGCGGGCAATATCACCTTTTGTGATTTTTGCTGTTTTCGATGTGCGAGTTCTTTATTGCCGTTAACAAGTGTATAAACTGATGTTTTGTGCATTTATATCTATAACCACTTTTACATCATTATGCATATGGCTTTTTAGTTTTTTTCACTAAACAAACCGTAAATGAGAAATGTAGAGCTTAGTACTTTTACGGTTGTTGCTGTCACGGTAGAACGTTTAGTTCAGACTGTTCGTATAGTTCTAAACCTACTGAATGTTGTCTGAACTCCGGCTGACTTACAAGTACACCATCAGTGCATTGTTTAACTGAAACTTACGAAAAGTGTACCGGATATGATAAATTATTGTAATCGGACTATTCGCGTTCAAGTTATCGTCAAAGTGACACATTTTTGAGACACAGTGTAGATGTGTGTGTGTACAACTCGGCGTAAACCCGGTCATGCGGAACTGCTTCTGCAGTGAAGTGCACAACTGAGCCGGTTCTGGGTCTGTCTAGCCTATATACGCTTGTAGTGTTATACTAGCTATAGGTCCTGTACAGTGTAATATGTCACTGCGCTGAAAGAAATTTCATCCAAGTCCCATTTTAACTACCGTAAAACCGGCGTTGCTGCAAAAACAATAAAAAGTAACAAAAATATGAAGATGCCATTTTAAAAAAGCATCACCGTGAGTATTAATCAACTCACGACATATAATTGATTTGTCTATTGTTATATTGTCTTGCACGGCTTCTTTGTTTTGTTTTTACTGCCTGTCATGGCGAATAAACTTCATCATATCAATTTTCACTTGTTTTTGCTAAAGCATGACAATAAAAACAAGTTCAATGTAGTAGAACTGGACAACTGGGCGCCGACACTACAGTGCTCCAACACTCGCTGTGGACGGAGTTTGCCCGATAGCCTATTCGGCAGATCGCAGGCTGAAAGTTTGATTTCACTGATTTCATTAATAATTTTTCCCAAAATTTAGAAAGTCAAACAAAACACAGGACGTCGCCGATTATTATTGCCCTGTATGAATGAAGATAATTAGCGACATATGCCCGTTTACGCATTTTACGCATGCATTGCACATAAAATAAAATACATCTGTTACATAAAATTAATAATCATATGTGTCGATGGCGGACAAGCCAAGAGACAAATATAGACCTACATTATTAATGTAACCAATAAGTCCTACATGCGTGACAGACAAAAGCTTACGTTTAAACACAACTTGTCTAAAGTTTCTTTAACGATAATGACGTTACCAGTGTCGGCTAAAGCCGTTTCATCCATTCGGACCACATGCAACTTCCCTGCATAACATAAGCGATCAGCAAGAGGCGATCATTGATTTGATTTGCAGCGTTGATAAAAACATGACTGATAGGCCTATAGGCCTATGCAACAAAACGCAACGCAACACAACGCACGCCAGGCCCGTGGACAGTCACGGCGAGGCCCGGGGAAACATTCTTGCGGGGCCTCCAAACATTTTTACAGGGCCCCGCTGGGGAGAACATTTTTGGATTTTTTTGTTTAAAATGATACATTCTGGCGTACTTTATAAATTTCTGGCCGACGGCAGGGCCTCCCAAACGTCGTGGGGCCCGGGGTTGCTAACCCTTCTACCCCACCCTCTCGACGGGCCTGAAGAACGCACGTGATACAAAAGACACTAGCTATTGTGAGCAGTATTGTACGTTGAGAATAGCGTGTGTGAGTGATCTGTGACTTGTGGCTTCTACGAGGGTCATTCGAAACTTTCGTAGACCTGTAACACTTTGCGGTTCTCTTTCTCTGACTTATCTGTGAATGACATACTACGGAATGACCGTGACTGACTTTGCCCGCAAAGGATCGGAACTGCATTTCTCTTATCGTGCTATCCGGCTGAATTTCTAAGCATAGGTTCTTTATCTCAATTTGGATCCGAAGCTCGACGCCTTTCGGCGTGCTCCAAGCTGAGCGGAGAATTGTGAAGCTAAACTTTCTGGATCCGGCAAAGGTATACGGAAACTTCACCCATCTCGCTGATACAGTCACTGGCCAGAGAAACCGATGATAGGTCGCTTTCGGAAAACTTTCTTGACCGCAATGAGTTAAGTTCCGAAAAACTTTCTGCTATCAGAAGACTGTCTACTTCCCGATAACCGCTTACTTCACAAAAGTCTTTTGCTCCGGGTAGACTTTTCGCTGCGCGTAGACTGGCTACTATCGATTCCCATCTTCTGGTTAACCAGTTGCCGATCTATACGGATAACTGTCCTGACCAATTTAGAGATGAAATCCGCCCGGGGCGTTTAGCTTAACCGGAGCTCATTGGAATCTCCAATTATCCCAGACCCAGAGATTTAACCCGAGCGGTCCCGGATTATTCCAGAGATCGGGGTCGCAGATTTGTACTCGAGCGAGACCAGTACACGGCCCCGAATATCGTATCCCAGTCTTCGTTTCATCTCGCCAATCACTCCGCTCTTTTCAGTCGCAGGAACGGTTCCCCTCGAAAATCGGAATCGGACGAGTGACAGTATCCGATGGACAAGTGACCCCGATTAAGCCGTTAGCGTTTTCGCTGTTGGATCGAGATACGATAACGGAGTACCGGTGATCTCATACTAACAGATGTTTTTCCAGTAGACTGGTTCGCTTTGTCGATAAGCGGATGGCAGTGAAAGTTCTTAGCTGGTTGTAACGAAGAGATTTTGTGTTCTGTTTATCTCTCTCCAACCCGAGTGACCGGACTCTGTTTGGACAAACGGTTTCGTTGCGCTTGCTTTTAAAGGGCCGGACAATTAAGAGCTTATTGATGGAACCAAAAGTCGGAATTTAGGAGGAAATGGAAAGACAAAAATTTGGTTACGGACCGATATAGTTAGACAAACTATATTCATATCGTATTTTGTTACTTTCAACATATTTTTTGCAACTAAAATGCACATGGTCCAGCGTTTCTCCAAAGCTCGGATTTCATTGCAAGAACTCATTGCGGTTAAGTACTGCTATCTGTAGCATAACAAACATATTTCGATTATACGTTGTTTAGTTTAAAACTGTTTGACCATGTCTGACCTTTAACAATTTTAGATTTGAAGACATGTTGCACACGAATTATTTGTACAGTACAGTGCGGTACGGCTTTAAGGTCATTCAAGGTCGTTAATTTTGGTAGCACTTGAAAGCGCTAAGAGGACTTTCAGCTGACGATCGATAATAGCACTGGCTCTATTTTGCACCATTTCTAAGATACGGTGACTTATTGGTTGAAAATCGCCGATTTTCCCATACCCAATTCATATAAAGCCCATTGTCGCGGTAACATTTTTTTAATTTTTGGAAAATTTTTGGGAAAGTAATACGACAAATAGCATCAAATAAAGAAGGTTTTAAACTCTTCAAACTAGGCCTATGTTAGTAATTATCAGCTTGAGTCAGCCTTAGACGTCATGTGCATAGGGTTACCCAAATACTTTTCGTTGTTTTGTTTTTAACATTACATAAAATGGGTTGATTGCAATACTAATGCACGGATTGTAAAAATGAAAATTGGTAGCGCAATAATTGGGTTTACTACGTTTAATGATTACGCTAGTATTGGTAAATACTAATCTCAAAAACTTAGAATAAATCGGCTAATGTGGAAACACTCCAGCATATGATGAAACAGACGATAACAGTGAACATCGTCTTCAGAATATTCATCTCAGTGCAAGATAACTTTGCTGCTGCTGCAGTACACGCAGTGGCCTGCTGCTGAACTTGTCCAGTGTTAACATTACGTGACGTGGTTGCCATGGGAACGTTTTGACCACGAGCCACGTGACTAGCAACCACCTTCCACTGACGTCTGATGGTGTGAAATATTTGTGCGTAACAGTAGGCGAACATGATGATCGAAACAAAGTGTTGCCACAAATCGCGTACAATGAGATACGTCTATAGTACAATAATTGACGAAATATATTAATTTTTATTCAAATTATACAATGCTACAACTAAAACTACAGGTTGCGGCAAAAAATGGACTCCTAAAATTTTTTGCCATTTTCTCAGCAACTGTTTAGATTTTTAATTTAAAATTTTACTGATTTATTTAACGAAACCAACTACATTTAACTGCCAAGTAAAATATGATTTTGTTGAAAAACGACGAAGTTATAGACTTTCTAACATGACCGTTTACCGATTTTTTAGCATTCAAAAAAATTAAAATGTTATTTAATTTTTAAAAACTGGTTACACGTTACTGCCGATGACGTCACGGTAACGTTTTGATAAACAGTAATTTATATTGTTTATAAATTAGCACTAAATTATCGTTCCCTAAAAGCAATCGCCGGCTGCCCACCAGATTCATCTTCCAGCAGGACGGCGCGTCAGCACACACAACGAGCAGCGCCACGCAGCGCACAGAACTGGCTGCGGGCGCGTGAAAACCCTTCTGGTCGTGAATTATGTAAGAAACGCTGTAACAAGTGCTGAACTTTTACTTCTTTATTTTTACAAATTTTTTGGTGCATAAAACGGAATTACAACAGACGTTCTGCTTCGCAGGCAAAAAATCGCCAGTCGCGTCTGTTAAATAAGGATTATGTTCTTCTGTTTCGTTTTCTATAGATTTAACAGTGTATATTATGCTGTCTGGTGCTGCCCACGGCTGAAGTTCTCCCGAGCCAAACAGTGCGTAGAAGACGGTGCCGAACGCGTAGACACTTGCTGCTATGTAAAACACGATTCTCCACGCCTCGACCGTTTGCTGCACGCAAGACATGTAGGCCTACACAATCATTCTGCTCATGTAAATTAATGCTAACAACAATGCACATTATTGTAGACTATCAGCGTCGTTGGTCAATCGCGCATGCAAATTCCATTTTCTATAGAACAATAACATAAAGTTTTGACAAAATGCAATATGTTTTTTCTATTCCATTAGTCAATCAATCAATCAGGTCCACTGTACCGAACCGCATTTAACACATGCAACAAACTTAACTAATAACTGCAAAAAATCACACATGAACATAAATGAACAATACATTAATGAACACTAATGATACCGCAGCGCACTATGTGGCCATCCATTGCCCGCGTGAACGAACAATTGGACCCGCCGTTGCAGCCAACAGACATACCATCGCCCCAATCAGCCACATGAGGCCTTCACCCCGTAGCCCGTACGCTACTACTCATTTCCTGTCCCACGGAGAGTAGGAGGCTGAGTTGGCCTGAGCACATAATAGGTTAGCAACTTGCTCAAAGTTGTTTGCAAATGACGGCAGTGAGAATCGAACCGCAACCTGAAAGTTATGAGTCGACACTAACCACTAGACCATTTTTATCTGCACAGGCACTTAGGTGTGAACAACTTGCCCAGAGTTGTTAGTTGGTAACGCATCGGCTGCGCATTGAACCGTGGACCATTCGGTCTCGTATCCAACGCCCTAACCGCTGATCCACCAAGCCACCTCATTTGTCATTTGAAAGCCAACATGCGACTTCTTATTAGTGATCAATAGTAACTTAGGCCCTTTCTCGCATCGTTTAGCCGCAATAGCGCGTAACAGCCTTCAAGGTCATCCAAGGTTAATAATTTTTATCTAATCCGTCAGAGCGTATACCACTTCGTATTAGTAATTAGTAGTAACTTAGGCCATATTTTTCACTGTTTGCGAGATAAGGCCACTTATAGCTTTAAACATTCTGTTAAAAATTGCGGGCAAACCGCTGCAGATAAACACATAGTTACTACTGACAGTCTATAAGAAATGGCCACCGCCCTATCCCATGGTACCATCGCCGACGCTTTACGACTTACTGTTTACCCACAATACCGCACGATTGGCTTACCATAATGCGTTATTACCCTTCAAGGTCATCAACGGCCAATGATTTATATCTCATTTGAAAGCCAGTATGCGCAGCTTTCTATTAATAATCAATAGCAACCTAAGCCCTATCTTGCACCGTTTAGCCACAATACATTCTTCAGAAACAAACGGACGGACAGACAGACAGACAGACAGACGGACGACACCTCATGCCAATAGCTCGACCTTTACTAAAGTACGGTCGGCTAAAAACCAGCAAGAGACTGAGGAAAATCATTATTTTGTTTAGATTTTATTTTCGCATCAGAAGAATAGCAGAATCAAGCACGTTTTTCAACTAAAAAGTAGTGCCGAAAATACAGAAAGTAATATAAATGCTTAATTTGGCCGATCATACACTGCCCAGTTCAGCAATCAAAGTCCATATTTGTTTAACCTTGTATCGGATAGTAAATTTCGTCAATCGTCAGCGCAAATTTGCAACATTATATAACAATATATCATTCTTACATTTTCATTTGTTACTGCACCAACGACCGCAGGTGTGATTATAGTCACAACTGTTCCCAACGTGTTGGTGATCCCCATAAGCGTTCCTACAATAAATATTACAAGAAATCTGAGCTAATGCTCATGAGACGCGCGAGAGCCTATATGGCAGTACCTGTTCGCGGGAAATATTGGTCTATCTCCACCCATTTCGTCGTAATTCATTCTTCTGCGGTCAAAAATTTTGGAGGTTTAAGGCCATTCAAGCTCATAGATACTACTAAAAGCTCGACGCCATGCTTGTTACGATAAGCAGTATGTTTGTGCCTATCCGCAACTGTTTTTACGCTAAACGAGCCAATAGCGAAAAAATAACTGCTTTTTGGGGGTACCCTTTTTTGACACCCGCAGGCGCAGGCTTTGTTAAACGTAGGAAGTCTTGACTTAGATTGCTAAAATCTACATTCAATGGCGAAAATTTTATACGCAGGTTGTCTTGATCTATCTCCAGCCATTTCGGCGCAATTTAGTCTTGAAATGTGTGTCGCAGCCCGAAATCGCAAATTTTTTTAAACTTTCTATTTTGGGGGCTCAAGGTCATTTATGGTCATCGATGTTGACATTGACATCGATGTTGACATCAATGTAGCCAGTGCTTGTTATGATAAGCAGCATGTCTGTGACTATCTGCAACAATTTTCACGCTAGACAAGCCAACAGCAGTAAAATAACGTTATTTAGAGGGTTGATCTGTTTCGGTCCCTATTCGTGTAAACCCCCTCGCCCAGGGGCATGAAATTTTTGTCACGAAACACTAGAGAAAACAGTGAAAACGCGAAGTCCCTATCTCACGTGGGCCTAGATTGGTACCGGGACGTGACAGACACCAAGACGGACAGACGAACAGAATACCGTAGCTAATACGCGCTATGCTAGCTCCCGAGCGTAAAAATGTCAGATAAATCGCTCTGTCACACTAAATATCCTAAATGATACTACAAATTAATAAAAATAATAGTTAAATTTTTTAAACCGCCCGCAACCGTAATTTTTGACAGTCTGGAGTTTTGCTACTGATTTTTCTTTTTTCACCGCGAGGTTTTCGAGCTCTGTGTGTTGATCGCCGTAAAATTTTGCCACGTGATCGAAAATTAGCTTAATTTTATAATCCGCGTCAAACAATTCGAGAGCCATGGCCCACCTCCGCCTAAAAAAAATTGGAGACCAAACACGTGCAAAATTCGGCGGAGTTTTGGACAACTTTAGATTTTGACCGCGATCTCCGAAACAGATTGGAATATCGGTCATCAGAAAACTTATGTATTGACAGCGATTCTTTCTGCGTTCTTGAAAAAAGTCGAGTAAATTTTGGTCCACTAACAACAAAGTTTAAAGCGTGCATATTGACACACCCAACCTACACTATACTTGAAAGACCACATTCCTCAAATTTTTTGCAAGCGTTAAAAATTATGTGAAAACCGGAGTTTTCCAACAATTTTGCACAATAAACATTCAAACATTGGTTTAGAATTTAGCGTATAAACGCTGTTAGAATCGTTCTATATTTATTTTTAGTTATGCGCGCGTGCTTGCTTACGTAACAACGCTGATAACCTTGGGGCCAGTGAAGTGATCTCACAAAACTTTCCCACGTGACGTCATGACGTCGTGACGTCAGGCATGGCAATTTTGTTTCAACTTTTGAGAGACTGCACTCCAAATATGTGGCAGAACAAAAACCGTCGGAAATTTGGCACAATTTTAGAAAAATTGAAATTTTAATCGCGAATACCTTTAAGACAGATCAAAACATCAACAAACGGAAAACGGTTTTATCAACGTGACGAAAAAAATCATCGTAAACGTGCGCGGAGTAAAAAAACAAAGTTTAGTTTTTACATTTCGACCCACAATTGGGCCAAAATTAACCGTTCGCATAACTTTAAACTTCTATTGCGATCATCTTTGAAACGGATCAAGCAATCGACAAGCAGAAAACGATGTCATCAAAAGCCATATTTTCGACTTTTGACGGAATAAATGGTGAGCTTTGGTTTACTAACAGAAAGTTTAATTGTTTCATGTTTTCCAATTCAAAATAAAAACTGCGTGTGCGATGTAAGGCTAGTGCAGTTGCATTTGCCAAGTTACATAGTTAGGAACAAAATTTCAACCCCTGTTGCCGACAGTATAAATTAGCAATGCAACACACAAAACAAGATGTCCCGCTGTCGCTAGAATAGCCGACCGTATTGGTCGTCAGTGACCTTTAAGGTCATCCAAAATAGATGATTTTTATGACAGGGCGTATGTTACTTTTTATTAGTGATCAATAGTAACCTAGGCTTTATTTATCACCGTTTTAGAGATATGGCCAGTTTTCAGTTACCATAGTGCATTATGACCCTTCAAAATCATCCAAGATCATCGATTTCTATGTCAATTAAAAGTCAGTATGTGATTTCCTATTAGTGATCAATTGCAACCTAGGCCCTATCTCGCACCGTTTAGCCACAATACATCCGCGACATACAGAGAGGCGGACAGACGGACGACAACCATGACAACCATGACAACAGCTTGACCGTTACTTAAGTACGGTCGGCCAATGATTACAATGTATGGAACATACGGCTTTTGAAAAAATATGTTTGTGCGATGCCATTTTAAACGACTGAAAAATGATAAAACTATTAAGATTAATGTGCAAGTAGGTTGCACAATTATTTATATTAAATAGGTTAAAAAATCTCGAAAACGCAACGATTTTGACCGGCATATTGCGGAGCAATGTCGAGTTGATTCACACGAAAGGCAGTATGCATTATTCCAGAGAAGCCGATGGCGGCAATAATAAGACAGACAGCAAGAGGCACGTTACTGCTGGCGTAGCCAGTCGCTATCAGACAACCAGCTGGTATCATACATCCTGTACACATGCAGTCGAACCGTTTTTCATTTATTAGATCATCTAGACCCTATAAAAAAACTGACGCAACATCGCAGTCATTGTTACAAGAGAGCCAACGCCAAACTTTTAACTTTTTCGTGCTACTTTGTTGTACTTTGCATCCATTAAAAACTGGTAGCATCAAAATTTTAAAATGAGATTTCTTAAAGACTAGTGTGGATACTACGTTAATTTGCTAATTATTGTATGTCAAATGCAATGCATAGCATTGGACAGGGTATAAAATTTATTGTAGATTATCTGTAGTAATCAGCAGTGACACCTTATCACGTTTGAAAGTATTTGAATAGTTCGCCCGCTTTTGCAGCGATCATCAATCAGTTAGTGATGTGTGCCTATGCTCCACAGTGAAGAGCTAGAGACTCTGGCCAGGTCCGTACCACAGTCTGAACGACTCATGATCGGCGCGGATATGAATGGACATGTGGGTTTAGATGCCCTGACATAGGTTTGTAAACTGTTGAAGTTTTTTTGCTCTGAATGATTTATGGTTCAGAAACATAAACATTGAAAAGGCGTGAAGAAGTTCGTTTGGAGAGAACCGAAATGAGAATGCTAAGATGGATTCTCGGCCTTGTTGAGAGACAAGAAGAGAAATGATGATACCCGTCGCATCCCCGGAGTAGCGTGTATCACGGACAAAGTACG
>Ga0056128_1010389_pt1 | contig 11613 bp, 6 predicted proteins | sample WorMetLIZISLAND2_FD_71113 | JGI IMG/M metagenome (GOLD analysis project Ga0056128, IMG submission 71113) | Marine gutless worms symbiont microbial communities from Max Planck institute for Marine Microbiology, Germany - Olavius geniculatus... ... | reverse complement strand
GTCGAATGCGTACAATCGCAGACACGCGTACGCACGGCCACGGCAGCCTGGCCTAGAGACGCGCACGTCCAACATGCCGGCCAGCACGTGTCAGCACAGAGCAAGACATCGTAACATGGCGAAACATCAAGTGTCAACGACGGACGAAACAAGGCGTCAAATCAGCAAACCAGAACAGCCAAACGGACCGCCATATGTAGCACGTCAATACTGCAAAGTATCATGTCGCAGAACGCACTCGTGTCGTAGCAAAACGCTAAAACATGCAGCACTTCTCAAACACGCCTCACACAATAATAATAATTATTATTATAAACACATAATAATATGCAGTAACAGTTAGTCAAGTCAATTAGCTTCACATTTATACATAAATGGCTGGCTATCTATACATTTAATCGTTCTTTATTACGGCAAAGCACGCAGCTTAGCAAGCTAGCAAACGCATACGCCTGATGATGGCTGCCGTCAATTCAAATTCTTCCAGCTTTTGCTGCCGTCGTTCGACGTCCAAAATATCTGCTGACGTCGTCTGTTGTTGGCTGAAAACGATCTCGACGACGGGCCGCGTGGTACACTTCACGTTGCCCCGGAATTACCCAGAAATCCTCGGTTGCCGACAACACCTTCTTGCAGAATCAATGAAGGTTCCGTGTCAAGGCCCGAATCGTCAGATTCAATTCAATCAGCACTTTCAACGTTCCACGTTCAACGTTCTGGCAATGTTCCAGTGTTGTAGTTTGCCCAGGAAGCAAGCAAGCGTTACAAGTGCGTAATAACATTTATTTAGTATTATCATACGCTAGCGTTGCTATAAAATATTGGTGTTCACAACCTTACATATACTGTACACCATGTTAAAGAAAACACTCACTCACGCTTTTTTAAAGAATATCTCCCTGGTAAACGCTTAGATTCATACGAAATTTTCAGAAAATGTCTGGGGTGAATTGTGTATTCCATCGACGTGAATGGTAGATGTTAACTGCTACTAATGACGTCATTTTGACGTCATGTTTGAAAACAAGGGGAGCGGACCAACCTCGAGCAGTCTATTGTACATGTCGAGTAGTTTCCTGCTGCGTTCAGCTGACATGCGTGAGACGGTCGTCCACTTGCGCTGCAAGCCGGTCGCCGCGCTGGCTGCCGGTGAGACGGCCGAGGCAGCCGGCGAGTCGCTGCCGTGACCCGTGGACGGACGCCCTGATGCTGGCCTCGCGGTCGACCTAGCGCCCTTCAGCGCCGTCGACGTCGGCAACGATTTCAACAGCTTCTCCACCTCCCCCGCCTTCGACGACAACTCCTCGTGAAACTCCTGCGCAAAAAGTAATGATTCTTCATAGCGGCGCTTTGCTTTAGTCGGTAACACTGTTGACCGCATCGACAAAGTTAATCAACGCCGGGCCCGGTTAGTACTTGGATGGGTGAGCGTCGGTAGACGGCTAAACAATCTGGGGAACCAGCCATCCAAATCAACTCAACCTGGCCATTCCCCACATGGCCCGGGAAGTACTTTACCGTACGTTACGTACTTGATATAGGGTTTAGGGCCTAGCTCTGCTTACATGAGTTATACTCGTAGCCACAAGTGCTTTACAATCTCAAATGTGGCAGCTGATTGGCATGCGCTAATGATACCGCAGCGCACTATGCGGCCATCCATTGCTTGTGCTAGCAAATAATTGGACACACGGAACAGCCAGCAGACATTCCACCACCCAAATCAGCTAAACTAAGTCTTTCGTTTTGCAGCCCGTAAGCCATTACTCATATGCAATCCAGCTGAGGTAGATCTAAGAAAGCTGACTGTCTGATAATCTAGGCATTTCAACTGCTGCACCTATACTCAGACAGGACATGATTCAAACAACTTCACAAGACTGTCATGGTAAATTTCCGTACATTAACGTCAGAAAATTTACGCGAGAACCCCACATTTTCACCGAAAAGCACCCCAAATCCGGCCTCGCTGCTGACTAGCGTCTGTGGGTTAGCGTACCGCGTGTTCTCTGACAAGCGCGTCGACGACGGTGAGGTCGTCGGGGATGTTGTCCTTGTCCTTGGTCGTCAGCAGGACGTGACAGTCGTTCAACCACGACATCAGCTCGTCGACGTGTGCAGCGTTCTGTCTGACTGCTCGCAGTGAGTCCTGTAACTTGGCCGCACGCTGACCGGCTCGACTCAGCGCCTGCGTACAACAGTCACATTGCACCGACCATAGCTTCTATACGGCGTATCAATCTATAGCCTTTCTGAAATGCAGGCAAACTACCTGCAGGTTATTATAATACACTCGTTATGAATGCAGACACACTGCTGATATACACTTCAAAACTATGCTGGCCCAATGCCGACATATTGTGCGGCCGGCCAGTCGCCTGACTTTTAACCGTATGAGCTAAAATTGTAACACCGATTGTTTTCGTTCTATAAAGAACGTTTACATTAATTTTGGCTTTTTTCTACGCCTTTTCGTTTTCGAGTATGAGCCGTACGAGACAGATAAACAGACAAACGGACGTGCAAAACCTGTGATGCGGCCTATTAGGATGACCGCACAATGAATCTCGTTAACGATAAAAAGAAAAAGCAATGACGGATGTCCAGTATTGCCGAATTGCACAATATATCCGTGTGAACAGATCAACTCGACTTGGAGCATTTATTTTAAACTCATTATCAAAGATTGGGATCAAAAGTTAAGAAATAATTCATCCAAAAATCGTCCAACTATTATAAGTTTAAGTTAATATTTTAGAAATTTTTGTTGTAATAAGACTTAGTGTAGCCGTGTAAGTTATTATGAAGTAGATGCGTATCGGCGAGTACGTAGATAGCTCAAATGCACTAACCTGTTCCCAGCGCGTCTGGGTGATGGTCAAATAATACTTGACCATGCGCACGGCGTTCGGATGGCACGACTGAAGAATCTCCTCCGCCAAATATCGTATTTTGTCTACGTTCGTCTGCTGAATTCGCAATTCCTCCTCAAACTTCTGCACGATCACCAGCAAACAACAACGTCAGCAGCGGCGTCAATAAATCACTGGGGGACACAGTTATGGCCAAGTTATGGGTTAAAGAGACACCAATAACTTTGGCTCCAAGTAGAAAAAAATAATTTGACAAGTTCAAATTACTGAAAATTACCCCCATTTTGACGTCAGAAAAAACTTTTAGGCTAAAAATGCACCAAAATCGTTTGCGTCTGGGTCCCTGGGACTTTGCCCCAGCTCGTGGAAGAAGCTTACAACGCTCCCCAGACCTCCTGGTCGACTGAATAGAACGTCTTTCACTTTCAACACCCCGTCTCGTCGTCGATTTTTGTCCTCCCAACGCTGCTTGATGTTCAACATCACCAAAGCTGCTTTCCATGTTCGCCAAAACGGCCTCTACGTCAATTTAATTTACATAGCGTAAAATCATGAAGCATCTCTAGTGCGCTGATCAGTTTTCTGATAACGGGCATTATAAATCTAAAATGGCATTTGTCATTCTTGGTAGCACTGTGAAAGACTAGCAAATCTTCTCTCTAACAAAAAAAATCACATTTTCTCAGCTTTCCGGCAATGCCTTTGATTAAAAATTAAATGATTAAATGGTATTGCTTTTTATGCGAAACCCATCTCAGAGCTACGGAGCGTCACCTACCATATGGGATCACACAGTGTTACCTGCCTCAACACAAATGAACGTGCCCCGCCGTAACCCCAGCCAAACAGACCGGTGCTCGATTTACCTACCCCGGAGGAATAGAAGGCTGAGCTGGCCTTGCCATAATTATATAGTTACTCTATAGTACAGTATACGCTACTGCGAGTAGGACCACGGGTAACGTACTTCGTGATTGTCAATGGCCAGCATAATGCTGTCCTCGTCGTCAGGAATTGAATGCAGTTTAAGCTCGGCCTCCACTTCTGGCAACCAACTTCGTACGACCTGGATAACTTCATTGAACTGTTCCGCCTGCAGCAACAGTCCACCAACAACAAACTCCGCATTTATACGCTATTTTCATGCTACGTTACAGAAACACAACCGCCACCAAGCGTTTGTAGTTTTTGGCAGACATAGGTAATTGCATGACCTCTCATGTCCTTGATCTCTGAGGCTCTGACCTATGACCTTGAAATTCAAAACAAGTTCTAAAGTTTGCCAAGCTACATGTTTGTGAAAATTTCATCAAGCTAAATGCAGCAGTTCGTGAGTTATTGTGTCTACAAAGCACGACGCTGAAAACAATACTGCCTTTCACTTCCGCCGGCAGTAATAAGTTTCTGCCGTAGGTAAGTGTCAATTCAAAGTCAGATAGACAGACAGACAGACAGACAGTATCAGCCGACCAGCTCCAGCGCTTCGGATAGTTTGTTTTCACGGACATCTCCCAGTTCTTGGACGCGCTCCCAGATGTCGGAAAGTTGCAGCAGCTGAGAGCTAATGCTCGGCTCGAGGCCGGATGAGTTGTCTTGCAGTGAGACGACAAGCTCGCGACGACTAGACACTTCCTGCTGGAACACCTACGCACCAAGCCACACACACGGCACGTCATTGACGCCATTGCAGCTACGCAAGCAACAGGACAACTGTTACAGTGTTACACGCAATGACGTGCATCAACGAGTCTATAACGCAGTAGCAAAACGATCGAAAAGTGTGAAGCATTACGACTTCTTACAAGGGCGTCGTGGAAGAGTGCAGGGGCAATCCCCCATTAATATGAACCTGTCAGTAAAAATGTTTTTCTTGTCGGAAAATTTTTGTAGAATTGTCGTTTCAGACTTGGCTACGCATGGTCGTCTTGTACTTTGGTTAGAACGTTATAGAGTTGCCCGCGGACCGTTTCGGATACCCTGGTAGGTCAAAAATTTGGCGACTGTTTCAGTGATCTGGATCGCTTTAACAGTGGCCGTTTTCGTCGTTTACCGGAAGTGATCATACGTGTGCACTGCGACACATACCACCACTCCTCAGCGGCACTCAACCTACAGTAAATCTACTGCTCCCAATAAGTTAAAAGTTAATTTATTCGAAAGCAATTTAACCAATAACCGGTTAACTAATGGTCTGAATAGAGTAATGTAATCAATAAGCTTGTTGTAGCTCACTTTATGTTTTTCGATGAGTATATTGACGGTGTCAAGGTCGCCAAGAATCGGCTGATCTTCAGCCAGGTAGATCTCAGCCTTTGCTAGCCAGTCGAGTAGATTCTGCACTGCGTCAGTTAGCCGACCCGACTTCACTGCATCCGTCACGTTCTCGTCCTCTGGACCGTTCTAGACAAAACATCAGCAGACGACAATTAACACTATATCTTAACACGAAAAACATTTTCGGACACATCATCAGCTTGTAACTTTCAGTATGTCAATACTCGGTGGCGCTCACTGTGCAAAGTCTAACAGTTTGAAACAAGTCGGGATCAGTGTTTGGAAGTGAGGAAATCTCGCGAAAGTGCAGATCGACCTCTGAGTGACATCACAGACTTTCAGTGCGACATCCGCAAGCGTGCATGTGCATGAAGGACCGGATTGTACGCAGTTGTAAACTGGTAAGTTTTTTTCATATATTTTTGTTATAACTGCCTCAAATATTTTTCGAAATTCTTTCACCGACATACACTGCAGTAAAGTCGCAATTAAGTTTGGATTTTTCCAGGTAGTGCAGAAGCAAACGTTAAGTGAAGTGGAAACTTGAACCGGTATTTCATTGCCATTTGTGTCAAGAATACTCGTATCAAAAATTATTACATTCTTTGAGTTACAATGGATAATGTCGGGAATGCGTTTTAAGACATGGTGTAGTTGTCATGAGCCTGTGACGTCTATATGTATGTATTTTAAATTCATATTATTGTGCTGCATTCTTCACGAAAAAACGCATTCTAGCATTAGCAACAACGGCATCATTCAAGAGGCCGATTGATTGCACGCAAAATATGACCGCTGGCTGGCAGGTAGCGGCCAGCCGATCGCTCTATCAAATTGTTGCAACGCACGCACGCTAGCCAGGCAGCAATCCAATCTAAATCGACATCGACTGCCAACGCCATCCTTACTGCGGCGCCCCTCGCAGTAATTATCAACATCATGCAGCAAAGTTAAACCGGTTTATCTCTCAGACAATAGAACAAACGATTCCGTTCAATGGAAAACCGAAGGCATGGTATAATTCGTGCCGGCACTGCCCGGTATCGCGTACCGTCACTTATTCTGGCGGTGGTTAAGCATACGCCGAACCGCCAGCTCCTGTTGTCATGATGATTGACAGTAGCCTACACTGCACATGCCCAAGGTCCGAAATGTCACGAAAATACCAAATTACTATATTTCAAATAATTTTCTGACGCTTAATCTGCGACTGAACTTGTTTTCGACTGGGGCTTTGCTCTGGACCCTACTAAAAAGCTTACGACGCTTCCGCTCCCCACAATGTCATGTCCAAGCTGTTTTAATCAGCCGGCCATTCCCTTTTCCCTCGAAGACTATGGCGTCTTGATTTCGGCGTCGAATTCTCGGCGCTTTTGACGCCTCGACTGACAGTATCGCTTCTTCTTGAAGCACTATAGCCTTACACTGTACACGCGTGAAATCAACAAACAGAGTAGGCCAGTAAACAGTAATCCCTAATTTTTCGTCATAACTGCAGCAAAAATTGACCTATTTTGCAGTGAACTTGCGATTAAGTGTCATCATTAGAGACTTGCGTTGATGCGCTATACAAATGCATTTTAGATTAGATTATATTAAGACTCTCGAATCTTGAAACTAAGGCCTTACGATACTTTTACGTCAAGCATTCTGTATTCAACTACTTCTTGGCCTACATTTAACTGCAAAAAGCAAACAGCAAACAGAGACAATTTGACTGATTCAAATCGATGAGCTAAATCAGTCGAATATAGCTTAGCGACATTCTCACGACTGACTAAAAATCTCCTATAGGCTATCAAGTACAACGTCGCTGTTGCACCATTCCAACGTCACGCCGGTGACAGCATTGACAAAAGCGAGTCGAATAGTCGGTCGGCTCCGTCAAATGACCGGAGAATGTCGAATATTATTAGTCCAAGCTACGCCAACAGCAACTGACTTCATTCATTCATTGAAGGCAAGTGAATGACGTGAGTCAGCTTCATGTCATTTCTGCTTTGTGATTGTAACAGTAGCACTCATAGTTACACTTAATAATTATTACACTCGTGCTCTTCTGTACTACGTATTATAACTGTCACACTGCCTTACACGTGTGAAAACTGTGAAATCAACAAACAGAGTAGACCAGCTGCCCAGTAAAAAGTAATTCCGATGTTTTCGCCATAACTGTAACAAATGCTGACCTATTTTCAAAATTTATTTTACCTATATGCTCGTATTTTGCAGTGAGCTTGCGAAAAGTGTGATCAAATATCCCACCACAGCCCAAACGCCTCGTTATACACAACCTAGCTTTAGAATAAATGAGCTACAAGTATTCCGTGTGCAAAAGTTGTTATATTTTACGATGAGCTGAATACATGACGGAATTTTTAACAATAATGTGTTTTATTTCAAGCTTACCACGGACTTGACTAGTAGCCTACACAAATTTTGAAAATCGACTAATATCTGATAAAATTATAAGCACTTTGCCTGAACCGCACTGTATTCTTGTCCATGCTACCCATTACGTTAGTCCACTGAAACAAGTTTTACGACACACTATGCTTTCCTAGATGACTACAACAACCAAAACATCGACAACAGCCGAAATTAGCCGCTAAACCCCTACTCTACGATATCACTAATACCCTACAGCATCGCCAGATGTTTTTTTGACTACAATGAGTTTGAAAAACGCCAGAAAGTGACTGCGACACCTACACATCCGCAGCGCCACGACGAATAAATTGTCATTTTCCGGCTGCACACAGACTGTTTTGGCGGAATTTCTTTCTCGCAACGTCTTTGCTACATTTCATTCGAACTCACCGTGGTCGAAAATCCAAGATTTTCCGTTTGAACTTTAATGTTATTACAGTTATAGACACATATTTACATGTTCATGATTTTAACGGTCACTGGACATCTCCGGTTGTCAAAAACTGTCGCAGTCGACTGGGACACTGTTTTCAAGCTCGCCAAGATTTGCCGTTAGGATTTCGATGCTGCAACTGCAACCTACAGTTTAGAATATATTGGCATTTCCAGTTAGGGGGACAGATCACATTTTCCCAACGTCATTCCACGTAAAGCTGTCTGAAGGAAGCCAAACAGCCTGGAAGGGGAAAAAGTGTGAACACTTAGGCTATATAAACCCTTTATTTTTCATGCAAATACCGGCATACAACCATACTGATGTCCTTTTTTCTTATTGTGGTACTAAATCTGCCCTTGAATAATTTTATTTCGTGTCCCCTCAGCTCTGTATTGAATACAACAGAGTAATTAGTCTTTATAGTTAATTATCTCCAAGGCCGTTATCTATCAATGTTGCGTTTCCTTGGAATATTTCTTGTCAGCTTCTGTGGAAGATAACTTTGCCTCTGTCATTTAATATTACAACATTCTGACTTTGGAGTCATTCGGACATCAACTTGTGCCATTTGAAAATCCGGCAGCCGTCTTGGGCGGCTTAGCTGGTACGTAGGCCTACGAGCACCCCAAAATGCTCGTAAATACTTAGATACCGGCTAAAGCCGTACTCTGCGGCGGTATGGGTGCTCGTCGTACCGCCGCAGAGACATGCCGTCATGGCAGCCGGCTAACTGACGACCTCAACCACAGTAGCTAGGGTATCATGAGTAACGCTAGTCGGCAAATGAACGTTTGCTTCTAGTAGACTAAAATTAATGATCAATGTTACAGCCTTTGTTTGAACGGCCATCTATCGTCACATAATTTTCTGAAATACGTTGACCCGGGCACGGGTAATATGCGGACCTGCGGACTTGCGGACCTGCAGACCGACCAACGGGTAAAATGCAAACCAAACCTGCGAACCGGTCCGCAGTTTACCCGTTGGTCGGTCCGCAGGTCCGCACGTCCGCATTTTACCCGTGGCCACGTTGACCATAATTTTAACCTGAACTCTAATAATTATCCTAATTCTATTGCACTACGCATAACGGTAACGATCGCGAGCGACAATGGTGCCGCCGCCTGGCGAATTTAATTGAATCTATCACTGCCGTACAAATAGCTTTGTACGGCTGCCGTAACAATAGTCAGTGCGTAAAAATAATTCGTATGTTTGACGTGATGTCTAAAAACTTTCGGTGCACGTATCAACGACTTCCCTGATGCAGTTTGTGTCTGATCGACATTGAGGAAAGGCCATACGACGGTCAGACGTAACTTTGGATCAAAATTCCTTAACGATTCAAACATCAAAATCAAACTGAAAATGGTTTATTCCAAATACATACTAAGAAAAAACTGTTGTAGGTCCCCCTACAGTTTAACCTAGGGGCTCGGGAGTGACAGAGAATAACGCAGAAAATGGCTTAACCATAAGGTTTTACATTTACTTAAACTATAGACGAGGACGTACTGCTATTCGTTTGCGATATACCGCCAGCAAAGCGCGCTAAATGCAACATTCTCTCACCTGCATTGGTCGGCAGTAAAACTCAATATGCCATCATGGCAAATTTTGATATGATATCAAGCAACAGGGCTAAATATGAAAACGGGGCAGCAGTGAACGGTCTAGTCAGTATACATATACGCGCCTAGCTGCTGCGGTACTGCTGTATTTCAATCATACAGACGGCGTAGGCCCCACTGCAGTGTGTGTGTGTGGGCTATGATGACTGCTAGCTGCAGCGCAGGTAAACTCAGGTGCGCGCGCAGCAATTGGATGATGATTCGCGTTCGAAAAGCGTCGTCGTCGGAGCGAGCGGTGACGCAGCAATGGCGGTCGCTGGCGGCAGGCTAGAGGCCAGCTGCGTATATATAAAAGCTCTCTACGATGCATGTCCGCCTATCTATACCGTACACACGGGCAACAGTTGCCCAACCTGTCGCCATCACTGCGCCAACCGATCAGCTGCGAGCGCCATTTGCTCACCACGACCTAGGCCTAAACATCGTCATTACTATAATTTATTACACCAGAGTATACCGCAATAAAACGCCTTACAGTAAAGTACGCACTAAAAACAAGTAATTTAAGCTAGTCCTTAGGAGACGCGTGACAGCCTATAGCAGTTCATGTTCACAGGTTGTCTTGGTCTATCTCAAGCCATTTCGTCGTAATTCACTCTCAAAGTGTGCGATGCAGCCGAAAATCGTCAAGAATGAATAAAACCCCCCTATTATGAAGGTTGAGGGTAGTTCAAGGTCACTAATGTTGATACCTTTTAAAAGCTCGTCAACAGTTCTTGTAAGCAGCAAGTTTATGTCTATCTGCAACTTTTTCACGATAGACGAGCCAACAGCGGTAAATAACGACTTTTTTGAGAGTTACCCCTTCTTGACGCCCACGTGCACACGCCTCCTTGAACCTAACAGTCGATTCTTGGATGATTGAAATCTACGTTTAATGCTAAAAGTTTCATATTGCAAGTTGTCCTCGTCTATCTTTAATGATTTCGGCGCAATTCGCTCTTCCAGAACAACTGATAAACATCTGACACATTCTTGACGACAGAACAGTTTTATTTGAAACACTGAACATCTTTAAAAGTAACCTGAAGCTTACACAGTCACCAATCAGCGGTGATGCAAGGCCTGTGTAGTCTGATGATTGGCCATTATTGCTGTTTGACCTACACTGAGACTGATGATGCTGATCCGTCTCGTCCGATGAGCTATAACGTCTCAGCAACTAACGTCCAAGTCGACCTTTGCAAAGGCCGACAGGTGGCAATGCAGATCATATAGGTAAGCCTGCAAAACTATCATTATCACGTGTACTGCCAAAGATCTCAAAAGGTTAGTATGGCCTGGACCCGACATCCAGTGAAAGATGTACCGCTCGCGTTTCAGCAACCAGAACCCGCATCCCATGCCGCTAGATGTGTACGCCGTACGTTAATGCTATGCAGTGGGTTGGCTACAGTATAAACGTAAATGTGGGAACTCTAATTTACGTTTGCGCTCTTTGTTCGTAATTTCGGGCCCCTTTTTAACGGTTGCAAACCCCTTGCCGCCAACAGTACAAGAAATTTGAGCTAATGCTCATGAGACGCGTGAGAGCCTATAGCAGTTCGAATACCTGTTCGCAGGTGGTCTTGCTCTATCTCAATCCATTCATTTCATTGCAATTCATTCTTCTGCAGCTAAAAATTGCAAAAAAATCACCAAAACCCCCTATTTTTAACGATCATGGCCATTCAAGCTTATCGAAGTTGATGCCACTAAAAGCACGTCACCAGTACTTGTTACGATAAGCAGCATGTCCGTGCATATCTGCAACCGTTTTCATGTTAAACAGGCCAATAGCTGAAAATAACTACTTTTACTGGGGTACATTTCTTTGACACCCGCGTGGGCACATCTCCAGGCTTGAACGTATAGGGCCAGGACTTGTACTGCTAAAATCTACGTTCAATGGCAAAAGCGTCATACGCAGGTTGCATTGGTCTATCCCCAGCCATTTTGGCGCAATTCACTCTTGAAATGTGCGTCGCAG
>Ga0056128_1010384_pt1 | contig 11614 bp, 6 predicted proteins | sample WorMetLIZISLAND2_FD_71113 | JGI IMG/M metagenome (GOLD analysis project Ga0056128, IMG submission 71113) | Marine gutless worms symbiont microbial communities from Max Planck institute for Marine Microbiology, Germany - Olavius geniculatus... ... | reverse complement strand
ACTTAATCCTCCCCCTCCCTCACTAACCATTTCTGCTTTTCCAGTCTTGTATTGAAGACCTGTCTTATTCTAAGTTACCTGGCCTGGCTTATATTAGAAGTTCTACAGTATGTTGGCCAAATTGGTTAATTAATTAATTGGTAATTAATAATAGTTTTCCGATTCAGCTAGTGCTGCATATCACATGGTTTTTCTGCAAAAAATTTGGTTACAGTTTAATACCGCAGCTGCAGAGTACATTACTCGTTACTAACTTGTCATTTTTTATTATTGCTGATGTTTGTTTTGGCTGCTTTTTCTTGCTGTTAGTTACAAAGTTGCTTTTTCTGTTCTTTGATGGTGTAAAATCACTACAATTTTTTCATAAGATGATGAGGTGGGATGTATGTGTGAAAATGCATATTTTTGTGTGATTTTTGCATTATTTGTTGTCCAGTTGAGTGGAGTCTACAGTTATGCGTAGCAACGATCACTGTAAATCCTGCGTCAGATATTGTTGCTGTCTTCACACAAAATTCACAGCGTAAATACATTTTCCTTGCTGTTAAAATCAACTTCTACAGTCACATAATTATTTACTTTTGTTGCTAGAATTCTGTGGTTTACTGAATCACATTATATTTTGAAATACGCTGAAAGAACGTTTTATCTGCATTATTATTGTTTGTAAAATGTGCATCAGTGTTTCAGCGTATCATATCTATTCTTTCTATTGCTTCCATTCCGCATAGTTACCTGGCATTGTTTCATCGTATCATTTCTTATTTTGCCTCTGTCATTGTTTGTTATTATGCTCTCTGTTCATCCATGTCTATGTGCATTAATGCATTCTCTCCAAACTTTCACCGTTATTGCATCTTACAGCAATTACCAGCTGAGTACATTTTGAAGTGAAAACGTCAAAAGGTTGCTGTCCCATTGGGTATACTGGCAAAATTCACAGTGTAAATACATTTTCCTTGAATGTCCTTGAATTTTTTTTCCAGATTTTCAAGGTTTGCAAAGTCCTTGAAAACAGACATGGTCCTTGTAAGTTCCTCAATTTGTGTCTGAAGGTCTTTAAAAGTGCTTGAATTTGATTTTCTAAAACGCCGTGACCGAACAAGTGATTTTCAGAATCAGTGTTGCCTGAGTCTGAGTGGTGAATAGACTTCATCATTACTGTTTAATAGTCGAATGTAAACTGAACCTGCTTATATATGCTTATAAAAGTGCCGGTTTGATTTAATTCAGTTCTTCTTATGTATCCTTCGTATGGTTTTTGAAAGTTCTTGAAAAGTCCTTGAATTTGATTTCAACAAATGGGCAAGAATCATCACTGAAAGAATACAATTTTTCTCACTGTGTGTTAAGTTCAAACAGTATAGTTTTGTGTCGGGTTTGTGTTTAGTGATGGTACTGTCACTGAAATCATCAAAGTTTGTCTACAAAAATACACAGCTTGGCTCATCACTAATCTCCTCAGCACAGTTTGTGCCGTGCAGGTCATTGGGTGGTGACAGTGGTGCCCTCTGCTGGCAAAACACTGCACGACTGTATTTTATCACTGCAAACCAGGTATATACTACCACTGCTTATATGTGACAGTTATTAGTTGCAATTCGGCATCACATGTTTTCTTTGTTAGGCAGCATTACTAAAAGTGCGAGTGATGTCGGCTATTGCAACGGATGTTTCTATAGAGAGGTCTGTCTGTCTGTCTGTCACACTCCTGCAGTCTGCTAATACCACTGGATGGAATAAGAAGCTATTTGTCTATATGCCAAATTGCACAAGACTTCACTATTATGTTCGTGTGTTATTTAAATATTTCATGACTCGTATTGATGCCTGACCTCAAACATATTATTTTCACCTGCTTGCTGTACTATTCATATCGTACTTGAATGATGTCTTTCTTACAGCCTGTAAGACAGCTGCTTAACTGAGAGTTAGACTGTACTCAACTTTTATGTGTTCATTGTCGGACGAATTAGTAGAAATAGACAAAAGGACACGTAGAACAAGTGGTTGGAGCCCCCTTTCCTTTCATTCCTGACTAGGTCGTGTGCAGAGTCCCCTTCGGTATGGTTCTTGGTTATGGGCAGAGCATGTCCTCCCCTACTTCCCCAAAGAGATTAATAGAAGAAATGTACTGTGTGTTGGAAATATACTTGTATTGTTTTACAGCACAAAACAACCACAAAACTGGCTTATTTTGAAACATTTTGATTGACTTGGTCAATACTTTGTATACACAGATGTTGTGGAAATGCTTTATCGTATGCATCAGCACAGCCTGTGTTTTATGTGTGTTCAGTCAGCTAAAAATGTTTCTCAAGATTTTTGCCACAGTTTTGTTTTTGTGTTTAACTATGGCTTAATTGTGTTATGTGTGTATGGGTCAAGGAGTTGTATACTTTGCTGTATGCGGATGAACTGGAAGACGAATATGTTCCAAGTGTAGTAAGTCATTTGTTGATCTTTCGACTATAGTTTAGTGATGACTGTGCGCCTGGCTAGAGTGCTTAATGTACTATGGTGTCTATGGTGTATATGTTAGCAAAAGACTTTTATTGTTGTAGCTTTTGTTTGGACTTGTCGACAATACTGGCAGTAATAGTAATAATGATTTTATTTCACATTAAAATCGTACACGAAGAACCGGAAAAAATAAACAAAAAAACTCGCAGGGAAAGAAGGAAAGAATAATGATGCCGAGAACAATGTTCACGATGCGGACATCATGTTGTGGTTATTGGGAGGACAAGTTTGTGATGTGTTGCTGCAGAAGCTGGATCAGAACGTGCCGAGGTCAGTACTGAGCATGTTGGTGGCTGAGCAAAGCAGCAGCGGAGTGCCAGCCTCACAGCAACTGACGTCACGTAACAATCAGCTGTCGAGAACTGACTCAAAATTCATCGACGAGGTTTGAAATGGGCGCTACACTAATAGAATACATTGCAGTTTGATTCTATTTTTTCACCATGGGTGCACCTAGGGGACTTTGTGTGTGGGCCCTCTTTGAACGTGAGGGAATTTTTAGTGATAAGAGAATTACTTTTGGTAATCGAGTGGACTAACTGCCATTTTGTATAATGAAGCTGACACTATTCTAACCTTTGAGAGGCATCTCAATGTTTGCAACGAGTGGGGCATTCAAAGCTGGTGCCAAGCTAAGCTAAGCCAACCACTACAAGTAACAAGCAAGTGAATAATGATTAGAGGATGGGAGTTTGCCCAACCTAACATATATACACGTCTGTTATAGCTATCTTCATCATCTTGGCCATCATCTTGGAGCCATCTTGGCTCCATTAACTTCTGTTTAAATTGCCTCTATTTTTGCTGGACTTCCTGCTTATGCGTTGAGAGTTTTCAAACGTAATTCGGTTTTTTATGTTGTTGGTACATCTTTATGCCTATGCATTACTGCTACTGCTGTTGATTTTTATTTCTCCGACCTGTTTCACATTTGTTTCTTAATCAAGTTAGGTCAATAATAGAGCGTCCTTGGGTATATTGCAGCAGCAGGTTTTTACATACCAGACGCCATTTTTTTCTGTCCAGGTAACAGCATCAAGACTGCCGAATAAATAAGTGACTGACTAGACAATGTTACATAATTAGTGTACATATGTACAATATGCTGAATGACTGTGCCAGGTACTGAGTAACCCACTGCATGGGATGCCTCCTATGAACCTGCTGTGCATGGCATTCATTGAATCTCTGCTTCTGCCAAAGAACTCCTCTGCCAAGTATGCATTTCTTCGTCGTTTCTGATCTCAAGCAGGGCAGAAAAATTGGTTTGAAAAACTAGATTTTTTTAGTTTTAACGAACCTCCAGGTCCAAATTTTAGGTTTTTAGTTTTTTATTTGTTGTGCAATGTCATTTATTTTTTTTTATCGTGATTTCTGAGTTATGATGTCACGTCATTCACTCAACAAAAAGGTGTAACGTGGAAAATGGTGTATAGGATCATGTTATTCCTGGGTCTTAAAATTTGTGTCTCATCTTATTTGCATTTATTAATAAAAGTTATTGTTATTGTTATCATTACTAAAACCTAAAAACCCTTTAAAAATAAAAAAAACTTTAAAACTTTTTTTATAAAAATTTGATTTGGTATTGGTGTTTCTGCTTGATTTTATTTGATGTTACTTGATGTTGAATTCGTGTTGCGTTGAGTGATTTTTACTTACTGTTTTTTCATATTTCACAATGTCAATCCAAGATGAAAGCTCTTATTAGTTAATAAGGTTAACTGATATCGGTTAAGTGTAGTTAAATTTTTTTGTGCTACCATTTGTATGGTGCACAACGATATATATATATATATATAAGGTTTCAGTCAGCTTTCTGTATTTTTTATGTTTGTAAAAGTTTTGTTTTCATCTTTAAACTGGCGGTCGAGTGTCATATATTATGTATCACCACATCATATGCTGTTCTATAGGCAAACACACATTTTTCTGTATCTCCAACCCTACCACTAACCCTAAACCTAGAACTAGCTTTAACCTTAATATGATGCGGTCTTCTTATTCTCACATCTAGATCTCCTGTGTGAACCATTTTGGCTATAGTGTGTCTCAGCTTCGGAGGGCTGAATGCCTGTTGTTGTCTGTGATTCGTTTACTTTTCTGGTTTGTTTGGTCTTACATGCATGTGTGTACATAAGTAAGTCAGGTGAGTGAGTAAATTGTAAATTTATACAGCACATAATGACAATGCAAAACGTCCAATGTTTCAGGTTGTCCGGCGATGAGTCAGATGATGAAGACGGTGAGAAACAAGCTACAGCTGCTGCTGCTGCTGATGATGATGATGATGCGAGTTCTGATGAAGAATCATCCATGGACACGCTGTAGCAGTTGTTAATGCATGCTTCCATGTATGCTGCTCATGCACATGTTTTTGCTGGCCAAGTGCCGACATATCATGCAGCCGTCCATCCACCAAGCCATACTGTGCAACCATAACCCTGAAGGAGCGTACAGAGCGACGACCTAACTGAACTGAACTGAAATGACATGAACTGTTCATCTCATTTCCGTCGCTCTGAGCATGCCTTAACTGTCGGTCTTTTGAAATGAAAATTGGCACATTGGTTACTCCTATCCTGGGGAACACTCACGCTTAGGTCTGGTTTTTCCATCGCCAATCAAATCAAATTTGATCTCCGATTTACTGATCTTTGATCAGCTTAATGTTCAGAATGGATCGTCGATCAACTGTGTTTCGTTTTTCCATGCATTTTTGATCTCCAATTACGTGATCAATGATTAGCTGATCGACCATCAACTGAGCCTACTTTATGCCAATCTGATTGGCTGACATTGACCTCAATTTGCGATGTTGTGCTAAATTACCCAGCATGTGCTGCGAGTGGACGCCATAGGCAGTGAACGTCGTCATAGCAACAATATCGTCCATATAGTCTGCTGTCGAAAATACGTTCTATTGTAAATCAATTTGGGAGTGTCTAGATATTTTATTTTTCCACAACACACTATGCGCAGTAAAAATTGATCAGCAGTGATTGATCGCCATGCATGGAACTTCATTTTAATGCATGAACTGCCGTTCTGATCGGCGAAGTGAAGCGATTGATGTTTCAGGTGCAAAAGTGCAACAAACAGCATTTCAGCCATTTTTAAACGTCAATTATCTGACTTGATTGGCCAATATTCGGCCATCAACTTGATGGGAAATTTGATGGACGATTAGTCGCTAATTGATGATGGAAGAACGGCTATTAAGATAATCTCCGATAAAGTTCCAAAGTTGATCGGAGATTAGTTTGATTGGCCGTCAAATGTCATGAAAAACGGGCCTTTATTTTATCTTTCCTATGTCTTTTTGTTTTCAAGTTAGGAGCTCTTACAGAATGGACAGACAGATGGCAAGGCGTGGAATGCGCCTTATTAGGACAGCCACGTAATAAAAAGAGTTATCTGATTTTTGCTATTTAAATGTGTTGGGCGTTCAGAAACCGACATACCCTGGTAATGAAAAAATAGTCGCAGTGATATGTTTTGATTCCAGTTTTAAAATGTTTACCACATCAGCTAATACTTATGAAGAAAAACATTGTTTAACATAAACTCATTTTTGGAAAATTGCATTTACTTATGACAGGAAAATAATGCATCAACAAGGGCTTGCCATTTAAAAATGAGAGGCAATTGAAAAATTGATCGTGCCACATAGAGTAGGTAATCGATTATTATGGGTACATACAGTATCGCTGTAGAGTGTAGATGCTAAGATCAGGGGTGCATATTCATCTTCCTTCAGCGCCAGGAAGCAACTGCCTGCAAGTTGCGCCTTTTCTCCTTCTTTTTCTCTTTTTTCATCTTCCTTTTCCTCCCCTTTTCTTCCAACTTCTGTTTTTTCTTCTTTTTCAAAAGATTTAGCTGTCACTGATGTACTGATCGGCAAAAGGCCACCAGGCCTACAAAGCTGCAGAAGATGGTAAATGGTAAATGAGTCTACAGCCCTGGCCGCAGATGCATTTGTGCTAATTTTGGGTTTTGAAAACACATCTCATGGCGACATAAAGGCCCAAGTCGCAAACTCTTTTAGTTTAATCCCAAGATTTTTTTCAGGAAGCATCCTGTTTTTATATGTCGATGGAGTGGACGTTCCTGGCTACGACTAAGGCTCACCAACGTCACTTTTGGTGCTCAGTGAGCTTTGCACAGATCCACAAACGAAAAAAGGCAGACAAAAACATGAAAAAAAAACAAAACAGCAATGCTACAAAATGAAGTTGTAAAATGTAATGACCAAAAAAATTGTCAAAAGCAAGTATTTTTCCAGAGTTTTCACATCATCCACATCTGCTGAATTTTGCTTTTTAATTTGATCAAACAATGGGAAAGTGAAAACTAACCGATCGCAAACTTGCGTCCAAAAATTAATGAGCATGGCCAGCGAGTAGGCGATCGAAAAATCGATCACCTAGCGGGAGTTTAGGCGATCGATTTAGGTGATTGACTGATCGATGTCTCAAGTGGCAAGCCCTGGTATCATTGTAGTAAAATAATGTGCACAGTTGAGCTGGATTGATGTATACTTACTCGGTATTTTGTTTGAACAAGTTTTGGTATCTTAATGATAGATGTCACTTTTTATTACCTCCGCCAAGGAGGTAATGTTTTTGCTGGTTTTTGTTTGTCTGTTTGTTTGTTTGTCTGTCTGTGTGTCACACAGATAACTCAAAAAGTTATGGACGGATCTTTCTGAAATTTTTAGAGTATGTCGGGCATGACATAAGCTACAAGTGATTAAATTTTGGAGGTGATCCGGCAGGATTCCTGGATTCTGGATCACTTTGAAATTTTCGTTACCATTGCGTTAAACGGGGCATAAGGGTACCGCTGGCAAAGCGAAGATGGTGACGCCACCTGGCGAATAGCTTTGCCTTGGCGGAGGTACCTGCAGGCTACGACTGCTTTTCTAGTTAATTCTTCGATGAAAGATTAGAAGCTATTTATTGATCGACTCTGTACTCTAGGTGTATGCAAGAGGAAACTGTGTTTTTTCGGAATATTTTGACTGTTGCATTTCCTGTGATTTGCGGCGTACGCATTTCTGTTAGGTGGTTGTGATAAGCTTGACCTGTAAATGTAATGTAAATAATATGTGTTTATAGATATTTTGTGTTAACTTTCTGATAAAACTTTAGGCACTGAGCACATCTATTAAATGTTTGGTAGTCTACACAATGTCATACTTCATACAGTAGAGTACATCGAAGGTGAGAGTGATGCAAAGTTATTCACGGTATCAGAGATGTTTAGTTTAGCCAAAGTTTCACACAATTGCACAGATTACTTTATAGTTTAAAATATTCGAATAACTTTTTAGCACTTACACTTAGCTTACTTAACACAGGTTAAGTAAGCTAAGTGTAAGTCTGTAAATCGGAATAGTTTTTTAGTTTACCATCCTTACAAAACTAACGTCTGATCTTCTGTTATTATCATGACTGATATGAACTGAAACTGAACAGTTGTATACCTGGTACATTAAAGTTTGACAAGGTAATGCAGCAACAGAATTGAGGTGATGTGGTAGATTCTTTGCGTTCTTTTTTTGCAGTTTTTTCTGAATGTGGGAACGAAAACGTATTTAGAAGAATTTGCACTCCGTGTACATTTTTTTCAAAAAGTTGTACAAATACAAGTTTCGTTTTTACGGACCAGAGTGTGGAATGGAGAGTGATAACTTGAAGGCTGACTTGACTTGACTTAACATATTCTGTATTGGATTTTACGTAGTGGACTTCCAACACAACAGTAGGCCTACTTGCTGAAGTTTTTTATTGTCACTTTGCTGTGTTAAAGATAAAAATAGCAAAAACAAAACATCCGTCTACGGTATATTTGTTTCTTGTGTGAAACCATGCTAAGGCCTACTTTCGTATGTTTTGTAAAAATACATCAATAACTAGAACAGCAGTCGTAGCCCGCAGGTACCTCCGCCAAGGCAAAGCTATTCGCTAGGTGGCGTCACCATCTTTGCCTCGCTAACGAAAATTTCAATGTGATCCAGGATTCCTGCCGGATCACGCCCAAAATTGAATCACTGGTAGTTTATGCTATGCCCGACATACCCTCAAAATTTCAGAAAGATCCGTACATAACTTTTCGAGTTATCTTGCGCACACACAGACAGACAAACAAAGTCCGACAAAAACATAACCTCCTTGACGGAGGTAATAAAGTAGCAGTCTTACAAACATACATGCATACAAACAAATTAGGACTAAAAGTAAAACAATGTACTTGGTATGCATAAGCTGACTACAGTAAAATATACGCCTAACAGTTACGCGCCGCCGATAGCTGGCAAAAGTTATCAGATTAGACCTATATTGAAGTGAAACGTTTCGTAACAGACGAGTGCTCAGACCGGGCCTAGAAATCGATACTGAGACTGGTCGAACAATTAATGCGTCGGGTCGAATTGGTGCAGGGCTCCGATGGGAAATAAAAATTTTCACATTCACAAGTTCGTACATTAAAAGGATGCGTTTTATTGAATAGACGACCGATTGAATCGTTTTTCATGCCGTATTTGCACCACCAAACACTGCGTGTTAAATTTAGCAGGAGTAATACTCAGTGAATCATGCCGGGTCAGCTAAGGCCTGGATTTTTAGCAGAAAATGGGCAGAGCTGGATAATCAGTGGGCTAATTTTGAGTGCGTGCACGGGTCTAACAAACAGTAGTGTAAGTAGTGCGAGTTAAAGCTAACGTTTAACGTTTGAATCGGCGCAATCAGTCAGTGCGCTTCTACGCAGTGAACCAGTCGCTGAGTCTGTCGTAGCAGGGATCGGGAGACCAGAGCAAGTTCAGATTGCTGGGTGATAATGACGCGTCATTGAAACTGACATGCAGCTCTGACACCGGCTGCTGCTGGGCGTCTTGTGGCGTTGGTGTAGTCGCCGTGCCAGCGTGGTCGACCGTAGTGTCCCAAGCTGACGAAGCACCCCTGTGCGGTTGTTGGTAGCTGAGCATCGTCGGCTGCAGCAGCTGTCCTGTAGGCGTTGTGCCGCCGAAGCACGGCCGTGACTGGCAGTCGACGTTGGTGTCGCCAGTCCAGACTGGAGGATGCGGCGTCCCGTTCTGGTGGTGGTGATGCTGTGGGCCTACTGCAGGCTGCTGGTTGTTCTTTGTCAGCGCCACGTTGTACGTGGTCGGTGTGTAGACCTGAACTGGCTCGTGCGTCATGCGAGCAACTGCAGGCAGACCGTGACGCTGGGTGGTCTGGTACAGCTGCTGATGGTGGTACGGATGAACCGTGGATGACGCCGCGGGTCTCTGCTGACACTGACCGCTTTCTGCTCGCCGATACACCTGCTGCGACTGCTGCTGCTGGGCGTGCTGTGGATACACCTGACGACACATGGACTGATTGGTTTCCACCTGGCTCCAGGTGTGACGATGATGATGATGAGCGGGCCAATCGTAGACCTGGCGATACTGCAGCTGTTGATGGCTGTACTGTGGCGGGTAGTTGTACTGGTGTTGGACAGAAGGCGCCGCGGGACAGATGGGGTTCGAAGACGTAGACGACCAGCTGTCGCGACTGTTAGCGCCACCATCAGACAGCACTGCAGGCAGACTGTAGCGACCACCGGTCACGTGACCTGGTGTTCCAGCTGTCTGACTAGGTGGTGGAACGACCGCGCCTGTAGGTTGTTCGCACGTCGGGGACACTGCAGGCTTCAACCAGCTTGCTGGCCACCCTGCCGCTGACACCGCCATTGCTGTGACGTCATTGTAGACGGGCGGCATCGTGTTCTCTGAGCCGTGCAGGTAGTCAACCTGGGCGACACACGTCATCACTCATCAGAGCTTTGATCAGCAAACATCAGCGATTAAACACACAGTCGTGTGTTAAAAATTTTTAAAAAGTAGGCGGGGTAGAAAGTTGCAAATTTTCGACAGACACTGCAAATTTACCATAGAATTCCGACAAACAGCTGCAAATTTCTGACAACGAAGATTATGGATGGTTGCTCAAAATTTCAATTTTGCCGATAAATTTTTAACCCAACCAATATGGAAAGTTTTTCTGTCCCAAATTTTGCTTTTTGGACGAAAATTCCCCGACAGAAAGAATATTTTCCGACAGCCAAAAATTTATGAGTAATTACCCCCTGCTCACTCCCCGGCCATGACGCCAATGAACACACGTAAAGCAAAGACGTAGGGCCCAAAGTCCTTTCCAAGATCAGCCCCGCCCTATGGGCCTTATGGCCCGGGGATGAGTGATCTCCGTTTCGTTAGCCCTCAGCCAGTCATCTGCATCATACGCTGTCAGACCACGAGGTTAGTGCATCGCGCGGTGTGCCTGTTCACGTCTCCGCTTTCGACACAGCGTGCTATCGCGCGTAAAAACCAACCACCCAGGCCTGCTCAGTTAAGTCTGCTGTTTTGTTAAGCCTACGTTAACGCGTTATCCGCTATCCCAACAATAAGCTTTCGAGTCTGGACCTCAACTGTCTTTACGCTTTATTTTTTTCCTTTTTTTCTGTGTTGCTGTTGTGTTTTTCTCACTCTCTTTCTATTTTATTGTGTGCCGTTATCGGCGAATTCACGATTATTAAAAGATTACCATTAAGTATCTGCTACGATTCTTTGAAAAAAAACAAAAAATTTGAGCAAAGCTCACGAGACGCGCGAAAGCCCATAGCAGTTCCTCTTCGCAGGTAAGCTTAGTCTATCTCCATCCATTTCGTCGTAATTTACTCTTTTGCAGCCAAAAATCGCCAAAAAAATCACGTTAAATCAATATTTTAGGGTTCAAGGTCATTCAAGGTTATCGATGTTGACATTCGTAAGAAGCTCCTCATCAATGCTTGTTATGAAAAGCAGCAAGGCTGTGCCTATATTATATTTATTATTTCATCGTACACGAGGTACAGAAAAAAAGAAAAAGAAAAGAAACGACAATAAAAACGCAAAAAGCAACACAAACTGAGCAGCAAATAGACTACAAAGTACGGCTAGATGCTAAATATAAAATGAGACTGTCCAATTCAGAATCTAACAATGTGGAGCCGTCGGAAAAGAACAGAAAATCAAAGCCATCACGTAGGTTCAACACCTGAC
>Ga0056128_1010383_pt1 | contig 11614 bp, 7 predicted proteins | sample WorMetLIZISLAND2_FD_71113 | JGI IMG/M metagenome (GOLD analysis project Ga0056128, IMG submission 71113) | Marine gutless worms symbiont microbial communities from Max Planck institute for Marine Microbiology, Germany - Olavius geniculatus... ... | reverse complement strand
GATGGGCCGAGTCCAAATGATATGCGATTTTTGAAACTATAACTACTGAACTGGAAATGCTATAGGCTTTCGCGCGTCTAGTGAGCTTTGCTCAAATTTCTTGTTAAGACTTTTCAGCTCAGCTGGATACGTGCAATGTGATCTTCCATTCTCACTATTTGCGCATCTTTCGCCTTGCATAAAAACTGACAAAAATACGAACAGCTCGTTATACGAGATTCTTTTAAAATTTCATGCATGTTTTTATTTTCAGCTTGGCATTTTTATGCTTTAATTCACCTGTTGACTACAACACATAATGAAGATATTTTATTCCATCATTTAGGGTTAGGCTTAACTTTTTCCAGAAATTGTAGATCTAAACATTTTACTCTACCTACAATACTGGCTGAATTAGGCCTGTTGATTGTGTCCTAGAGTATCTTTGATAGCTTTTAGCTGAGTTAACTGATAACGACTTTTAACGAAAATGCATGTTTTGGGACAATGATAGCGGTTTCTGTTTTTTTTCGTACAAGTTAATGATTTGTTAATCCTATGTTTTTTTTTCAAAATTAACTCATTTTTAATCGTTACCAGCTCAGCTAATAATAGCTCATAATAACTAGAAGGCGCTCGTAAGAGTGCATATCTCCGCCAAGTGAAGTAATCTAAACATTACAACAACAACTACTACTGCTACTGCACTGTGACCATGCGTCTATCTGGCACCGTTATAGAGATATGGCGTCTCAAAGTACATGTACAAAAACAAACAAACACAGAGACGGACAGAACGACCAATCTCTTAATCTCCTCCACTGTTCACTACGTTCACACTTGGCGGATATAATAATAGTAATAGCTCAGCTAATAATAATACACTAAATTATTACTATTATTATTACATCACTTCATTGCCAGAGACTGCTTTGGCGCAGAAACTGCAGCTGTATACAGAAGCGCAACTTTTGTCCAAAAGTATGGCTACGCGTAATTTCCGCACCCCTAAAGTTACGCCTATGCCTGCAGTGTTATGCTAATCTCGTGAAACACGCGCATGATTTTTAAAGTGTATAGATCTTTATAGAAAACTCATCTCAGAGCTATAGAGCGTCACCTGTCATATAAAATTACCTGTCGTCAAGCACAGACAAACGCGCCCCGCCTGAACCTCAGCCAGACAGGCCGGTACGCGATTTACCTACCTCGGAGGGATGGAAGGCTAAGCTGACCTTGGTGGTAGTTATAATACCGAGATGGTTTACCTGTCCGCAGACACTCATCCATCCGCTTGATAGCGACCCGACTGGGAGTCAAACCCCCGACCTCGCGATCGTAAGTCAGACGTCCTGAACGTTACACTACTAGGCCACAGTGAAACGCGGGAAGACTGGGACCAATTTGCACGTCAGTGCGTCACTTATAACATAGCTTACCATTGTCAATTGTCGATATAAGCCAAACTCCACTGTTTCGACTTGCTGTGGAACTGTTGTACACCTTGTTGTTGTTGTACAGCGTGTTGTACAACAAAATGCACAACAAATAGAAGCAAGTGGAGTTGTGCAGAGGCGTCGTGAGTAAAAAAAAGTAGGCGGGGATGCAGAAAGTTGCAATTTTCCGACAAACATTCAAAAATTTCCGACAGAGCAGATTATAAACGCTCAAAAGTTTAACTTAATCGCCTTTTGATTTCCCGAAATGGGGGTTTTCAGCCCCAAGCTGCAGGCAGCAACAATGCATGCAATCAGTGACATTAGCATGTCATTAATTAGGTAGTCTAAATTAATTTGTTATCACTATACCAGTAACAGATCTTTAACTTCGGTGCTTTAATACTGTTGGTTAATTAACAAAGAGTCTATCTATCTGTGAGTTCACGGTATTTTTATTTTTTATCAAATAATAACAAAATTGTAAACGTTGTTTGCTTACAAACATATTTAATGCTAATACAGAGTACAAACCAAATGTTTTTTCAAAAGTGTCCACTTTACCCTATGCTTTACTCCTGTAGGCCTACAACCTGTGTCTTTGAAAACAAGAATCCCAGCTGTTGCTGAGGTGAGCCGACCGTACCCTTTATATCTTAAGGCCAACGTCCGATTTCGCGTCGCGGCAAGAAAACGATTTCTCAAAGTAAATGCAGTTCCATACACGCTATGCTGAGGCTGCCATATCAAACGCTAGCGCTAGGATACGATACGATAATTCGGCGTAGGTGACGGTTGCAGGCAGCAACAATGCACGCAAAATTGCGACCAAAGCGCTGCAGATAAAAACATAGCTATTTCTGACAGCCTATAGAATGTCGCCATCGCCATGTCCAACGGTACTATAGGCCTAGCCGATCTCCCACGACATACCGTTTAGCCACAAAACATGCGATACGGACAGGCAGACGACATATCTTATCCAAAGCTCGCCCTAACAGTCGGTCAAAAATGGGGCAATAAAATTATGTAGATTTTTTACAAAAGTTTGTAAATACTTAACTAAATCATATTTCAACGCAAATAAGTGTTTACTTTCTACTTTAATTTATTTTAACAATTTTAAGAAGGACATGTCTGCGTTATGTTTTGGGGGAAAGGAAATGGACGTTCTTGCAGTGCTGTATTTTGCAAAAATTTGGAGGCTACATGTACGCAGGATAGGCGTCTGTGGATATGAATATATCCATGGATGTCCACGAAAGATCTGGATGGGATATTTTATATCCACGGCAAGTCTGTGTGGTCGGGTCGCTTCAAATGGTCACTATTTGAATGGTGCAGATTATAATCAACTCAGCTTTCCATCCATCAGGGATAGCACAAATCGAGTAGTTCGAGTATCGGCCTGCTTAACTGAAGTTAAGCTGAGCGTGTTCACCAGTGTCGGGTGGCAGGTAACACGCGTGATCCCACATGACAGGTGACGCTCCGTAGCTCTGCGATGGGTTTCCTATAAGTGGAAATCAATGCTATAGCGTACCACTGTCGGTTGTATCGTAGTCGGAAAGCCGGAATTTGTTATCAGCTTGCTGTGTAGTTGTTCGTGCGTGACGGTAAGTAATGCGACTGTTACGTCGTGTCCAATAGCCATTGCTGCTGCTGCTGCAGCTGCTGTAGCCGGCGTTGAGCAATGACGTCACTCTTCCCGCATCATCACCGGTGCCTCGCATCAATGTCTGCCGCACTTCAACCGGCTTCAGCGGCTGCGGCTTTAGCGACAGCAGCGCGGACAAATCCGGCAACAACATCGGCCTGTACATCGTCACGACAGCAATTAATATTGGGATTAAAGTGTCGTACAATAGAGGGCCTACGATATTCATTTACTCATTTAAAACGTTTAGTACATTTTAAAAAGTTGTCGGAATTAAAAGCACACGCATTTTGTAAAGTCATACAAAAAGCAATATTTATATAACTCAGTAATGTGAAAAATCTTCGAGTATAGTTAAATATAGTTTCAGGCAATGAATAATCAGCACAAGTTTCTGCAGAGGACCTATGACTTTGCATGTATTTATGACATTGCAGTGAGATATAGGTAGAGTTTTCAGGTAACTGGGTATTATAAAAAATTCTTTATTATAAATAGCAGTAATGCAAAAACTGCTAATAATCAAATGAGTTTGAAACAGAGAATATCAGTACAAGCACCGAAGCGACTTATATGTATCTGGTTCGCTTTGTGAGCAGTGGAAAATATGTGCTGATAAAGCCTTTCAGTGTTATGCGGCGACACAAAAGCACTTTGGTCATGCAAGCAGTGCACGCAGTCGGGGAAGAGACGAATATTGTCTCTAGAGAATGATATAACACATCGTCGTGACGGCTGAATATTTCAGACGCACGCTTAATTCGTCACAAACATAGCAGCTGCTACGTATGAGACGCCGTGCGGGATGCATGGATAGTCTATAGTGTGTTCATGCTAAGAGCTATTTTTCTCCTCGGGGAACTGGAATGAGAAAAAAATGCATGCATAAAATGTATGTAATAGTCTGCGGTTCATTCCCTCAACGGCGGCGAAGAAAACAAAGGAAGCGATACGGTACTGTGAAACAGCAGACGACGAGCGATTACCACGAGGAATAAACAGCGGCAAGAACACATTTACACAGTATCATTTTTGCTGCAATAGGGACATGTGAACAGAAATTTTTGAAGTCTGCGTATAGTCGAGTAAAAAAAGACCAACGGCAGAGTAACAAAAGTCCAATTCAAAGGTCCAACAATACTCTAATCAATAAATCTGAAGATATCCAACAACTGTTTATATCATAAACGTGCAACAGAAGCACGTGTCGTGAGCAGCATCGCGAGGCAATCTGGACGCAAATGTGGCGCAAAGTTTTCGTGCATTTTTCTCTACTTTGAGTGCAGACTCCATACAGGAATTACTATTTTGCAGCTAATGCATACCCGCATTTGTCCAATCTGTCAAGCTAAGCCTCGTTCCATCAGTCTCGGATTGAGTGGAAGGCAGTATACTATATCTGCTATCGTTTCCGTTGAAGCTGAGTTAGAGATGCCAGCTGTATTAAATTGAAGAGAAATGAAACGAACCGAGGCATAGATGCGGACGAGATGAGACTCAGAGCAGACAGAACCGTCTTGAGAAAAACGCAAGTGAGCAAACTCTGATGTGCAAGTCATGTCAATTATTACGCCCGATAGCACGTAAGTGCTAAGCGCGTACGATATTGTAATTCTGTCCGTCTGTATGTCTGCCTGTCCGTCCTGGTGTCACGTCCCGGTACCAAACCAAGCCCATGTAAAATAAAAACTTCAGATTTTTAACATACAATAGTGCATAGTTTCTAGTTTCTTGTAACCAAATTGCGTGCCGCATTCCCCTCGAATGAGAGCGTCAAAAAGGGATACTTCCAACGAAATCGTTATTTTACTAACTCGTCTAGTATGCTGCCGATAGGCACAGACTTGCTGCTTATTAAACAAGCACTGCTGACAAGCTTTTCAGCGGTACCAATATCGATGATATTTAACAAACTTGAACCCAAACACCAGTTTAGTAAATCTTTCACGATGTTGGACTGCGACCCACACTTTGAAGACGAATTGCGCCAAAATGGCTCGAGATCTACCAAGACAACCTGCACATGAAATTTTCAGCATAAAACGTAAATTTAAACAGTCTAAAAATACACCTCTGTTTTAAGGGTTTAAGGTCGTTCAAGGTCATCGATGTTTAAATCACTAAAAGCAGGTCACCAGTGCTTGCTATGAATTCTAATAAACAGCATATATGTGCCTACCTGCAACCGTTTGCACGCCAGACTAGTCGATGGCAGTAAAATAACGACTTCCTAGGGGGTACATCACCCCTCTTTGATATTTTTGTTCGAGGAAACCGCTTCACCCAGAGTTACGAAATTTTGTCGCAAGAAACTAGAGACATGACGCTATCATATAGTGAAAACCAGAGTCTCTACTTTACCTGGGCTGGAATCGGTAACGGGCTGTGACAGACAGACAGACAAACGGACGGACGACACAATTACCATAGCTATAATACGCGTATAAACGAAAAAAAAAAACAAAACCGCAAGCGAGGAAGATTGGTGAACAGTCCTGCAGAAATCCGTGCAGTGCGTGGTATTTCGCGTATTCTGGACACGCCATCGCGCGTCGATATAGGTCTGTATTATTGACTGGAAGGCGAGATAAAATGGTTCCCAGGCTGCTCGTAAACGTCACTCTAGGCCACAATTTACGCACCTGTTGATGAAAATACTCACCCACCAGACCGCGGGTACACATTGCATTGCAGTGTCCGTACGTTACCAAGTCTGATTGACATAAAAAAGAGCAAAAATGAGCAAAAAAATAAAGAGCAAAGACATGTGCATTATTGTTATTATTAGTAGTAATAGTGGTAATATACATCGCGATAAATTAATGTAAGCAGCATTTCGCGATAAATGGGTTCAAAATTACGCGTTTCTTGTTGGCGTACGGTCCGGGCAAAATGCGGCCACTAAGAGCATTTCAGTGCATTTTTAAATCAAAATACATTTCATTGTATAAAACACTGACACTTAAGTGACAAAGTGGTTTTAAAGTAGAAAACAACTTTACATGCTCTATCATAGAAAATGGCTTTAAGTTTTGCTTTGAAAATATTTACAATTCCTCTTCTGCGTACGCCATATCTGTAAGCCTCATTCATAAAAAGTACAGCTTGTTTTAAAAAAACGCGGGCCGACTTTACTAACTCATTCACGGTTACATTCAAAAATTCAAAGACAAACTACAGACGTTAGTTAAACTACAAGCATAATCTACCTCAATGCCTCAAATATGTTGCCTTGCAAAATTTGAATGTTCGATTTAGAATTTTTAACAAACATTTCTAGCTGACAGCTGATAGCTCAGATAATACGTGTTTGAACTATTACTAGTGAACATACTAAAAACTGGCTACAAACGACTAAACTGTTGTTTGAAAGCAAAACTGCAGTGTTTTAAACGCAGACATAATGTATCGCGGTGTATGCAATCGATCAAATGCCGGAATACCTCGGGGAAAATGGCAACAGGCCCAGCTCTAAATGTTTCGACACAGACATTCCTGAAAACTCTCTAATTTAGCTACAGTACGAACCAAGCAGCAGGGTTTGCTGCTGCGACCGTTTGTCGACGCTTCCTGCAGGCAGAGCGCAAGGACTTCGGTTCCGCTGTCAGGTTAACGTCTGCAGTAACACAAAGCATCACCACAAATAATTTCTATCGAATTCAACTTACAGATTACTTTTAAAGACCTTTAGCACTTATAATACATACACGCATTTATCTGAATCAGACCACCTGGGACCTGGGACCATAAATTATACATAGGCCTACACTGACCAATTTGTTCATGGCTGTTCTCATTCAAACTGTCAGTAAATTTATCCGGAGTTTTAGTTTTTTAAATTTTACTTTTTTCCGTTTGATTTCAGTTAGTTTCAGAAAACAGCGTGCGTCTTATTTCACAATTTGCGCAAAACATTTGAAAAACGTCACTCACTACATCTCTAGCTTTTAACCACTCAGCCTAACAGAACATTCAGTCCGGCAATCTTTTATCGATACGACAGACGTGGTAAATTTTGTTGGCTCCTGTCTGCGAAGACAACAGTGAATTCTAGCGGCGACACTCTGGAGAGTGCGAGCGACGCTGTCAGAGAAGCTTAGAGCATTGCTTCTTGTGAGAGTGGATAAACGTGACAGTCGCGTCGCGGCGTTCGTGGTTAAGATACTGCAGTCTGCGTCCACTGACAGGCAATCTGCAGTTGAGCTTCCCTCAGACCGACCGTAAATTCCTTCTGACACGATAAGAAGTCTCCGAACGCCGAGGAAAGAAAGAGACGTACGCACGGTGACGTCACGACGAATTCCCGCAGCAGTTATGCCGAGTCCAAGACCAAACAAGAAATCTGAGCTAATGCTCACGAGACGCGCGAGAGCCTCTATCAGTTCCTGTTCGCAGGTAGTCTCCGTCCATCTTCATTCATTTCGTCGCAATTCACTCTTCTGCAGCCCAAAATTGCAAAAAATAAAACCCTTATTTCGGGGTTCGATGTCGTTTATCTCATCAGTGTTTATACCATTAAAAAGCACGACATTAGTGCATTTTATGGTAAGCAGCATGTCTGTGCCTATCTGCAACCCTTTTCACAATAGAGAAACCAACAGCGAAAAAATAACCACTTTTTGGGGAGGGAGGGGTGGTACCCTTATTTGACACCCGCGTGCGCAAACTTCGTTGAACGTAAGGAGACGAGATTTGGACTGCTAAAATCTACATTCAATGGTAAAAATTTCATGTGCAGATTGTTTTTGGTTTATCTGAAGCCATTTCGGCGCAATTCACTCTAAAAATGTGTGTTGCAGCCCGAAATCGCAAAAAAAACACTAAAACCACCTATTTTGAGATTTCACGGTCATTCAAGATCATCTATGTTGACATTCCTAAGAAGCTCGTCGCCAGTGCTTGTTGTGATAAGCAGCATGTCTGTGCCTATCTGCAACCAAGCCAATAGCGGTAAAATAACGTCTTCGTTCGTGGAGACCCCATGACCCAGCTTCATGAAATTTTGTTGCGAAATACTAGAGACCCTAGGCTATCATACAGTGAAAACCCGAAGTCTCTATCTCACCTGGGCTTGAATTGGTACCGGGTCGTGACAGACGGACAGACAGACGGAATTACCGTAGCTAACAGCACACGACATTTGTACGGTCGCGCGTTAGTTATGCTGTAACAGCCGAAAAGTAAAGACCTGATTACACGAGTCAGACACGTGACCAGAAGTGCTTTGCAAACTGCTATCCTGCAGGAAGTGCCAGCTGATTGGCGTAAGCTAATAATACTGAAGCGCCACCGTTCATTGTCTATGCCGGCGAACAGTTTGACCTGCGGTGCGGCACCCAGATATACCACCACCCTAATCAGCCACACTAAGCCTACACCCCGTAGCCCACAAGCTACTATTTACTGCTGAGCTTAGGGGGCTGAGGGTACGACTATCTGACACACGCTAGACTGCTAGTGTCATGTGGACAGCACCACATTTAGATATTGCTAGGCAGTTATTCTATCGAGCGGCCAATGCTATCATTAGTAAGGTCGGAAGACATGCATCTGACGAGATTATTTTGCAGCTCATTTCGAATAAGTGTATGCTCAGCCCCCTAGTGTGAACTAGAAGCTTGTCCATTAAACAAGGCTGCTGTTAACTCATTGGATTTTGTTATCAATAGGTTTTTTATAAAACTGTTTAAAACAAATAATATTGATATTGTCAAGAACTGTCAGAAAAAATTTGCGTTTAAGTTGGCAAGTGTTTTACTTGCATGTCGGAGTGAGCATTTTTTAGTCAAGTACAAGCACTGTGATAACGCTTTTTGTAAATATTGTTGTCGTTCTAGTCTGAAACTGCATAGGTAAGATGCTTTTCGATAATATTGTCACCGTTGTGGACTACGGACTGTATGTATATGTATTTTCTTCTTTTTTTCTTTTTTTTCTGTGTTGCTATTGTGTTATTCTCTGTGTTTTTCTACCGTTATCAGTAAATTGAAGATATATCATTTAGCTGGATAACTGGTGCCACCAAATAATAGCTCGAAGACATCACACAGTAATTAGAAGATAGTTTTCGGAATTTGAATGTGTCCAAAACGTGCTGTACTAAATAGGAGCCGATAGTTGAAGTGCAAATATAATACCATATATATGCCATATTAATAAGTAACAAGTGTGTCCAAAATTACTGCATTATCTATAACTTTGTTCGATATACCGTCGAAGATAAGATTAAATGTTTTTTCAGACATAATGCACATAATTGCACAGCGAGGTTTGACTCTGAGACTAAGCGCCTGTCGCAACAAGTGACGTCATAACGTATATGCAACGCGTCGCGACGCTAACCACAGGGGACTGTTCGCAACAGGTGCCCGGTGGTTGCTAGGCAACGGTGCAGCGTGCGATGAAGACAAATGGTTGTTGATGCAGATATTTAAAGCCTTGCGCGTCTCGGAGACGACCACCAGCCACCGGCAAATGTTACTTTATCCAAATTGCGCGTCCACATTCGCCGGTAACACGACGAATTATTGTGCTATGCGAGCACAAATCCAATCGCCGCGAAGATCGCGCCGACTAACGAGGAAAGATGAGATTGTCGTGTCATCGCTCGTTTTGCGATAATCGCAGGCCGTCTATAGCAATAACAGTTCTATCGGCGTTCATGCACGTGTGACAGAAAAAGTTTTTTGCCAATGCGAGAAGATATGATGCACATCGACTACTTCTGGAAATAATCTTACTTAGCGCGTCGTGAGTTAAAAAAAGTAAGAGGGGCAAAAAAGGTGCATTTTTCCGACTGTCAGCTGCAAATTTCCGACAGAAAACATCATGGGTGCCGTAAATTTCCCCCAAAATAATTGATTTTAAGCAAAAAAAGCCGTAAAAAATTTTCAGATAAACCAAACTTTAGGGAGCCCCCGCGACAATGCCAGTGATTCTACTAATGTCTGCATGCATATTATCACAGGCTGAACAGCAGTTCAAGCCATGTGTTAACGGCGACTTATCTTTCCTACGGGAAAGCCAGAAATTCGATCCCCCACAGAATCAAAACCCCTGACCCGATTAAGATAAGATTTAGCATGGTTGATTAAGTCGGCTAGATGACCCCTGATGCAAAATTTCATGTAAATCTGCACAAGGGGGCTTCTCGGCAAATAGGTGAAATATACGCAAAAATTTTATAGCCATATACCTTTTTCGTTCCACGCACCTACAGGTCAGACCCCTCAGCGGATTTTTGCACGCAATAGCTCAAACGATGCGGTATCAGGCAAAAGTGTGTCTTTTGGAAATTAGAAAATTAAAATTTAATATTTAACGTATTTATTAGAAAAATTCGAAAAAAATACAATGGCGCCTATGGGGAAAATTGAACAATTATTTAAACGGTCATAACTTTGGCTGTGTATAAGATAGAGTCGTAATTTTTGGTTTTAGAGCATGGTTTTTTAGGATGGCTAATCTAATGGTGTTATTCAATTTCACCCAAAAACCTCCCTGGTTGCCATGGCAACGAAATTTGGACACATGGGCTATAACTCGGTTTGTATAAGAGATATCTGCGAGATTTTTGCGGCTGTAGGGGGGTTTTCAGGGATGAACCATTGAATGCTGCCAATCGCATTTTCCCCGACCGACCCCCGTTGCCATGGCAACTAAATTTGAGGCAAAATTGGCTATAACTCGGCTTGTGTAAGAAATATCTGCAAAATTCTTGCGTTTATAAGAGGGGGGTTCGAGGATGGGCCAGCAAAATGCTGCTGTCAATCGAATTTTACCCCGACTGACCCTCGTTGCAATGGGAACAAAATTTGGACAAAATGGGCTATAACTCGACAATCGACATACATGTAATGTACGAGATATCTCCTACATTCTTGCATCTAACAAGGAGTTTTGAGGGTGGAGCAAATAAATAATTTTAGTAAGTCTAACATTATTGACTCTCGTTGCCATGGCAACGACATTTGTAAAATTTTTGCCACAAATTTGCTAGATCTCGGTTAACTTCGAAATGGGCTCAAACTGTAGTTTGACTTGACTTTATAGACGTTTGTGGTCGGCCATTTTACGCAACGGTCCAATAACTGCAATAATACGATTAGTTAAATTAGCATTATTGGAGCGTTTTTCGGGCCTATGTTAAGCGGGTGATGCGTGCAATATTAGTTCGTTATTTATATGACCATGTCGTGGATATAAAAAGAATTTTGTTTAATATTGTCAGCAATGCAGGCCAGCGGTGACGTCATGCCTGACGCGCTGCTTTGTTCAGTCACGCCATTAGTATAAGTAGGCCTAGTATAAGTTACAGTTACAAGCGGCTTGGCTACTGTGAAAAAATATCTGAAGCGCACTATCTTTGTAACTGATCATATGTAGGAAAACAGTATTTTAGTAATAAAACAGCAAATATAAATGTACAAAACATCAGTTTATACACTTGTTAACGGCAACATTGAAGAACTCGCACATCGAAAACAGCAAAAATCACAAAAGGTGATATTATTCAGCAGCACATTGACACACAGCATGGGCG
>Ga0056128_1010382_pt1 | contig 11615 bp, 12 predicted proteins | sample WorMetLIZISLAND2_FD_71113 | JGI IMG/M metagenome (GOLD analysis project Ga0056128, IMG submission 71113) | Marine gutless worms symbiont microbial communities from Max Planck institute for Marine Microbiology, Germany - Olavius geniculatus... ... | reverse complement strand
CGTCAAGTGCCAAAATTTCGTCGGGCTATACCCCCTAACTCCGAAGTTATAAGCGCTCCTTTATTGCATTTTAAGCCAATTTTTGACTCCCCTATGAAAAAAGTTGTAAGGGGGGCCCCCTGTTAGGGGGTGCGCTAGTAAGACTTGGTGATTCTCTAGCGCGTGTAAAAATTTGGGGGCGCAGCACCCCCTATGGGCTGAAATATGGTTTTCCGAAAAATGCGCTTAGGGTATGTCAACATGAGCGCTTATAACTTTGTCCGTAGTGGACCAAATTTCACAAAATTTTTTTTGTTGAACGCCGAAAGGATCGCTCTCGTCAACGCCGTTTAGATTTTGTCGCTATCTTTATCGGTTCCACAGATATTTGCAGTCAAACTCAAAAGTTGTCGTAAAACGTACTAAATTTTGGACGTTTTTTGCCCTCCCAAATTTCAAGGGGGGTGGTTCCCCCAAATTTCGTACTTGCGTTAACACCTTAACCTAGAGGCGCGTCAAGTGCCAAAGTTTCGTCCAGCTACACCCCCTAACTCTGAAGTTATAAGCGCTCCTTCATTGCATTTTAAGCCAATTTTTGACTCCTCTTTGAAAAAAGTGGTAAGGGGGCCCGCGCCCCCGGTGGGGGTGCGCTAGTAAGACTTGGTGATTCTCTAGCACGTGTAAAAATTTGGGGGCCCTAGGGGCCGAAATATGGTCTTCCGAAAAATGCACTTTGGGTGGGTACGATTCAACATCGAGATCTCCAAGGTCACTGGACCAAACTTTACCGGATTTGTTTCACCTAACGCAGGAGGAATCGCCATACATGGAATGACTATCCGATTTTGAATATCTTCATCTGTTTCGGAGATATTCGCCGCCGAACTTCGAAGTCGTCGGAAATCGGGCCAAATTTTGCATGTTTTTGGCCCCTGAAATTTTTTTGGGGTGCGCCCCCCGAAATTTTGAACCGGCATTATAAAATAGGGCCTAGTACTGACCATCGTGCAAAATTTCACGCCGGCCGGCCCACGCATCTCGGAGATCTCGCGAGGACAAAAAAAATAAAAATAAAACATCTGGGCTAAAACATAAGTCCGCTCCGCAAGCTATTGCTTTCGGGCGGACTAATAAAGAACTGTCGTAAAACATAAGGCCTTCCGGGAACTACCGTTTTAATAATTAAGTTGTGTCAGGAATATTCATAGCAAAAATTATCAAAATCTGATAGTTGGTTTTCTAGTTACGGTTGAAAATGTCGGGGATGTTTTTTGAGACACAGTGTAGTATGTAAATATAATCCAGCTAAGAAAAAGATGCAGTTACGTTATAATCAGGGAGATTATGATGGCATGCAAGCATTTGTTAAAAAAAGATTATCTGAGGTTAATACTTCTGCAAATACAGCTACCGAAATGTGGTGTATTTTGAATACGATTTTGCAGGAGGCTATAACAAACTTTATCCCACATAAATTGGTTTCAGGTCAACGTATTAAACCACTGTGGATGAACAATAAGGTCTCAAGGAGCATTAAGAAAAAACATAAACTTTGGAATAAATGGAAACAGAACAAGGATGATAGCGTAGAAATACAGTATAAAAGGCAAGTTAATAAAGCTAGCAAAGCAGTAAAATTGGCTAAAAGAAATTTTGAGCGTAAATTAGCAAACAATATAAAACAGTTTTTACATATGTGAGGTCAAAAACAAAAGTTCAAATTAAAGTTGGTTCTTTACTAAATGATAATGGTAAGCTGATCAGTAATGCCCAGCAAATGGCTGAGATGTTAAATACATTTTTGCTATGGTTTTCACACGGGAGGATTGTGGCCATCTCCCGACAGTTAAAAATGTATTCTGTGCTGAAAATCTGTGAGTTTAAGTAGTTTTATGATTGATTCAAATGACGTAAAAGCTAAATTGTGTAAATTAAAAATGAATAAGGCACCAGGTATAGGTTCAGTTGGCAGTAGAATGCTTCTTGCAATAGTTGATGAAATATCTTTGTTGCTGAACTTTTTAATAAATCACAGAAAACAGGGGATGTTCCAGAAGAATGGAAATTGGCAAATGTCACACCCATATTTAGAAAGGGTAAAGGAAGTAGCTCTGCTAGTTACAGACCTGTAAGTCTAACGATAATTTTGTGTAAAGTTCTGGAATCTTTAATACTCGATAAAGTTATAGAGCATGTGTATCTTTATAAATTAATTAACACGGTTTTGTCAAAAATAGGTCTTGCTTAACAAATCTATTAGTTTTCTTAGAAGAGGTTGCTAATTACGTAGATTCTGGGTATCCCATGGATGTTATTTATTTAGACTTTCAAGAAGCTTTTGATAAGGTTCCACATAAGCAATTACTACATAAGTTAGCTGCACATGGTATTAGGGGTGAGTTGTTACTGTGGATAGCAAATTGGCTATCTGGTCGGAAACAAAGAGTTACATTGAATGGTCAGTGTTCCAGTTGGAAAGATGTTTTAAGTGGAGTTTTACAAGGATCGGTTTTAGGACAAATTTTGTCTGTAATTTATATTAACGACATAGATGTGTCAGTTGCATGTAAAGTTTTAAAATTTGTCGATGATACAAAAATATATAGGGTTGTTAACTCACAGGAAGATATTGATAGTTTACGTAATGATTTGAAGAATTTGGTAAAATGGTCAGTAGACTGGCAGATGCTATTTAACGCTGGCAAATGTAAGATTATACACATTGGACATAACAACTGTCATGCTGACTACTATATGGGTGGCAATAAATTGGAAACAATAGATGAAGAAAAGAATTTGGGAGTAATTGTGAGTAAAGATTTGAAGTGGGATAAACAGTGTAGTCAGGCAGTAAAATAAGCTAGTAAAATGCTTGGGGTATATAAAAGAAATTTTAGCGATAGATCTAAGGAAACTATTATGCCTTTGTATAAAAGTCTTGTAAGACCGCATTTAGAGTATTGTGCATCAATTTGGAGCTCGTACTATAGAAAGGATATTGAGTTAGTAGAGGGAGTTCAACGTCGTGCAACTAAATTGATTGACGATGTAAGAAATTTACATTACAAAGAATGTATTAAAAAATCAAATTTAATGACATTAGAAAAAAAGAAGGCGCAGGAGTGATTTACTAGAAACATTTCAAATTATTAATGATTGTTATAGTTTGCAGTCAGATTTATTCTTTGCATATGATGAAGGTCAAAGAAGAGGTCATTCAAAGAAACTGTATAAAAAACGCAGTAGATTAGATTTGAAAAAGTATGTATTTGGCAGCAGAGTAATCAGTAACTGGAATGCACTGTCTGACGTGTGTGTAACCAGTAATACAATAAATCAATTTAAAAATTGTTTCAAATGGGAACTGCAACCGGAAACACACAGTTAATCTTAGTTATTTGGATATTAAGCGTTATATGGCTTTTGCCTGTGCTGACTCATGCCACCAGTAATACTGGTGGCTTCGGTGAATTCAGTGAAGGTATTCAAGGGCTTCCAATTGCCATTTATCCCCAAAAACCTTGTGTCCCTAAATTTATGTTTGATCCTCAAACATATTTATGTTGCTTTTAGTGCATTTTCAAAGTTTTACTGAAAAGAACTATTAGCAGATTTTTTTGTATCTAGTCTGTTATGCTGTAGCGTCTTTACTTCAGTTCTCACGAGTACTGTTTCGTATGTCAATTTCTTTTCATGAATTGTTATGTTATATTACATCGTGACATGTCGTGATTCATGATCGGGGTTCCCATGCCTCCCGGAAAGTTTTGGATTTTTTTCTTGAAAACTCCAGGACCTGGAAAGTCCTGGAAATAAAAGTTTAAGGTCCTGGAAAATATCCTTGAAAATCATGCATTTATTTCATCGGCTCAAATGGAAATCATTTTTTCCGCTTGTTTCGCTCACAGATTACTTGTAGTCCTTTACTTTTAAATTTGTGGTGCCAGTACGTTAGATTTAAACATCTGTAAGGTTCTGGAAAATTTTTCATGGGGGTTTTGGAAAGTCCTGGATTTTTTGTCTGTAAAATTGAAAAAAAATTTCACCCCCTTCCCTACTTCTTTACTGGCTGCAGCCATAAGCACAAGATATTTTTGGCCTAAGTAGAGTTATGGTTATGATATGCCTTTGTCAGCTGTGCTTCAGTAATTTAGTTTGGTTGTTTGAATGTTTGTGATTTGGCAGCCCTTGGTCCCAGCCATTACACAACCATGATGAACTGGACTCCATCATTCATCGAACAGCTGCGTAAGTTGTCCTCTGTGCTGCTGATGCTTATAATAGGATTTGTCATGTGCAAAAGTGTTCAAACAGTGATGTTTTGCATTTTGGTGTTTAGCTCTTTAATACTTAAAGTCCAGGTCGCATCATTTTACGTAACTGTTATAAAGCGTTAATTGGCTTAATCAAATGCTAATTTGTCAATATTCATTAGTCTTCTGGTTGCTAATACATCTTAATACCTTGAAATCACGTTTAAACTACTTGATTTTTCCTTTTCACAGCTTCGCCTATTTTTGGAACTATCAGCGTGTTATTTATTAGTGTTGCTTTCTACTAATATTTAGCCAATATCGTTTTTCCATGCAGCCTGGCCTTTAAGAGTAGAATATATATTTACCTCCGCTAAGCTGAGGTAATGTTTTTGCCGGTTTTTGTCTGTCTGTTTGTCTGTGTGTTAGCAAGATAACTCAAAAAGTTATGGACGGATCTTTCTGAAATTTTGAGGGTATGTCGGGCATGGCATAAACTACTAGTGATTCAATTTTGGGGATGATCTGGCAGGAATCCTGGATTCTGGATCACTTTGAAATTTTCGTTACCATTGCGTTAAAGGGGGCATAAGCGAACCGCTGCAAAACCGAAGATGGTGACGCCACCTGGCGAATAGCTTTGCTTTGGCGGAGGTACCTGCGGGCTATGACTGCTTTCTAGTTGTATATGTCATTGGTTGTTGTCACTAGCATCAGTTCGTAATGGTTGCTGAATGGCTGTGTCATGACTAGCTTGAATGTAATATATTGCTTGCGTAATGCCAGGCTGCATTAGCAATTCTCACAGTTGAAAATCCAGCAGAGCAGGGTGGACTCATTTGTTGTTACATTGAAGCTATATACTGACATTAGTTTGATCTAAAGTCATGACCTAATGATGTTGTAGAAATGTGACATTATTCTGCTTTTGCTATTTTTTGGCCCTGGTCTACCAAATGTTTGGTGATTTGGCTATGTTTGTAGAGATATAATTGATATAATTGGACCTGCGGTAGAACCGCAAGAATATATAGCCAGATGTCATCGATACAGGTAAGAATCTGTAGATACTGCTGTAAGAAGATTCTGCATTTGAGTGTTTTTTATTGCATAAACAACATAACCAGAAGACTGACTTAATATCACAGGTTTTAGCACGATTGCATCTAACTTGTTTTTATGCATTATTTATAGTGATATATTGATCTGCTTGGTATGTACGCATAACAGTATTTGTATTTTGCAGTTTCATCGTTAGAGATGTAACATCTAAATGCATGCTGAAGATAACATGCTAGGTGTAGTCTGCATTTCAATAAAAGAGATGCACAGGAAACTTGAAAAATGTTGAAGGTGATTAATTTAATTGCAGTGAGGCTGGCTGACAGTTGTCATAGTGTGCGATTGAATTCTGATGAATCTGAGTTGGCTCAAACAGTTTGACCTAGAGCAGTGCATATAATAAATCAGTCTTATCCTTAAAAAATAAAAAAAACTAGAAATATGGAGCAGAGCCCAACGTGAGACCGCCTGGCACCGTAAGTCTGATTGGAGGACAGTTAAGGGGTTGAAATTTCGTTCGCAACAAAGTCACGTGACCTGAACGCAACTGCATTATCATATACATGTATAGCATGCGCAATGTTAAACTTGGGTGGTTCGAAATGAGACAACAGAACTTTGTTGTTTGTGAACCCAAATTTACCAATATTTCTGCGTTCGACGTGGAATTGGTCGTAGTTGTAAACGCCGTTTTCCATTTATCAATATCTCTATCAATTCTTGAGATATATGCGATCATATTTTAAAGTTGTTTGACAACGGGCGAACTGTCGATGTTGGATAGGTCGAGATGAGCAAACACAACTTTGTGGTTAGTGAACCCAAGTCCACCAATTTTTCCGCGTTTAACGTGGAATTGATAGTAGTTGAAAACGCTGTTAACCGCTTGTCGGTATCTTTAATCGTTCCAGAGAATTCGTGGTCAAAGTCGAAAGTTGTCCGAAAACGCGCACACTGTCGATTTTGGGTAGGTCGAAATGAGCAAACAGAGCTTCTTGGCGCTGCGCCCAGAGTTCCATGGCAGCAATGTCAAACCGTCAGGCCGCTTGCAGTCGTCACGGACCAGCCCGTGTGGTTCCTTCATGCTGGGAACGCCGGCTCGAGTTAAAGCTCGCCAGATGACAGCAGTGCTGTAGGCGTCTTACACGATTGTCGTCCGTCGTCGTCCGTCGTCCTCTGTAACGGGTGTATTGTGGCTAAACGGTGCAAGATAAGGCCTAGATTGCTATTGATCACTAATAGGAAGTCGAATACTGGCTTTCAAATGACATTAAAATCAGTGACCTTGGATGACCTTGAACACACTATGGTGTGCCAGTCATGTGGTATTGTGGCTACACGGTAAGTCGCAATAACCATCACGACATGCGTAGAGCGTGACAGTCTCCTAAGCTAATAGCTTGTGTGTGGTTTGTTGTTGGTTTTGCATTTGTGCGTAAAAGTTATCGTCTGAACCAGTCGGTGTCCCTGCGCCAAGCAATAGTTCCTTTGTCTACTCTTCCTCCAGGAGTTCGGTCGCCGCAAGCCATACTGTTTGCACCTTTGCCGTCACAGTCAGATATTCACATGGTGAGCCATTGTCAGACTGTAGTCTCACGGACTGAAGTAGCTTTGACAACATGCTCTATTTTGTATAATACAGCACACCCCTAAACACAACTTAGGCCAAGCCAGTTTGTTATGTTTAAAGACCAGGGGCCACATTTTTGAAACTTTCCTAAAACATTTTTCGAAGATCTTCCTACGTTAGATAATTTAGGAATTCTAAAGAAGTTTTCTCTTTTCTGAATTTTTGACGGTTTTCTTTGCATTTCCAAAGAACTTCTACTTTTCTCATCTCTGTAAACTAGTTCAACCAATCAGATGTGCTTATACAGACCACATAATGTAAGCCCTCCAGTTTCAAAATCTCTTTGGAAAAATTCTTTGGAAAACCTCTCATCATGGCATATCAATGGAAAACACAATTCACACATCACTTCATCATTTTTGTTTACTTAGTCATTGCCAAGTTAAGTTTTGAAAATGTGGCCATGTAAATAATATATGATGTCTAAGTGTCAACAATGCATACTTTTGTGAAAATTTTGTTTTATTTTGCAGCTTTTGTCTGTAAGACAGGGTTAGTGCTTTCCGACATATTTTCCTATTAAATTCTTCCAAAGAATTTTCCAAAAAAGTTTTAAAAATGTGGTCACAATTTGTTATGTTTAGTTGATTTGTATTTTGTTACAGCATAAGGTCATAGCCTGCATTGTGACACTTTCCTTGCTCTATCAGATTTTAATGAGCAGTGTTCAATAGCGTAGATACCCTTTTTTCACTTACAGAATAAAGAATGGTTCTGCAGTAAAATAAGTAGGTAAAAGTGAAATAATTACTTGGTTTTTAGTTTTGTGCCTACTATTGGAACATTACTAACTGCAGTTAGCATGGTGAAAATGATTTGGTGTTTGCACAGGTTACGGAAGCTGCCGAGAACATCTCGAACGCAATGAGTAGCATGCATGTTCAACAGCATATACAACTAGTGGTGCCATTCACCGTCAGCTGAGTCCTTTCTTTGCATTGCAGTCAACATCTCTGCTTTTTTGTTACTTCTGAGGATTTCAGTAATTTGCATTTGCTTACTAAATTACTGTAATAACATTATTATGGCCCAGGTTATGTGGTTTTTGTATGATTTTGAGCTGTTGATTGTTTAAGTAAATCTTTGGTGTTTACAGAAACAATTTCTTCATTACAGTATAAACACCAAGACACAACGACAGATTTGTGTAACTGCATGTTTGTTTTGTAATGTAGTATTTTTCAACGACGATCATTGCTTCCATATGCACTGACTTGACAATTTAATTAGAACCATAGCTGGCACACCATTCAAGGTACTGAAAGAGACATTGAAGGCATCAAAGGGGTGACGAGTGGGGAGGGGTGTCCGATCCCAGCCAAGTTAGGGGTCGACAGAGCATCATTCATGGGGTCTAGAGCCTCAACAGTGAATGCATTTGGGTGAAATTTTAGCTGCTTCTACTAGCAGCAGTTTTGCTGTCCCTGCAAAAACTGCTAAAATTACAGAGAATGCATACATACGTACAACATGGTACATACATAAAAGTTATTTATAGTGGCCACCTAATGTTTAAGAAATACTGCTAAACACCTGTTAAACTGCTAAAGCAAATTGTTATGTATTGATAGTCTTAAGCAGACTTTGTTGGTTTAAGATACTACTTGTAGCTTGTGCAAAATAGCCCTGGGGTGAAATGATACATTTAGCCCACCTGTGCACTTTTTTCCTCTGTCTCTGAAGTCGGTGCTTATGCTTGCTTCAAGTCTAAGCGTTCTATGCTTGATGCTGTTTGCTAGTGTCCAGTCGCTATTGCACGTACTTGCACGAAATTTCATATGTGAGCTAAGTTTGACGTTCTACATGTAGTTGTACCATAAAATCGAACAAAAATGAAATTTAACATGGCAACGGCCACCATTTTGTATTTTAACACAAAGCATAACAAATCAGCTGCTGACTGAAAAAGGTTCATAAAATTTTGCAGGAATGTGGTTAGTTGCTACTGGAAATAAATCATGTGACCAGAATCGAGAAAAGTAGTAAATTCAAGATGGCGGTGGTCACCTTTTTAAATGCTGTTCATCACTTATAACTGCTTTTTCACCCATCTGCATGAAATTTGGTATGTAGACTAAATTTGCTGTCCCACGTACAGGCTTGCTATTATATTAAACAAATAACAAAATGCAAGATGCTGGAGGTTAGTAGTAGTAGTTGTTGTTGTGTACAAAGTAACTGTTCAGTGACCTTTCAAACTTTAATAAAACCGCAAACATTATATATAAAAAAACTGCAAGCAATTTGTTTAATGTTGTATAAGTGCTGATGTAAAACGGCAAAAATCAAAAAGTATAAGACGAACATTATGCATTAGCTTAGACATTTATATCGGGCTACTGAGAACAGATTAAATGTCTAAGCTAATACATTAGTTCGTTATACTTTTTGAAATGAGACGTCATGATGACAGAATCTTGACGTGCACTTTGTAACCAGTGCTAGTAGCCAGCTTAGTTTTGGTGTGTGGTGTCTCACTTTTGTGCACCGTAGAAATATTCTGCTGCTGCTCCTACTACTACCAGTACTATTAATAGTCCACAATATGAAACAAACGTAACACTTTGGGGTGAAATAATTCAAAAAGTGACCCAGTGACCTAGATAATCCAACGAACAGTCTAGTCATCTGTGAATTTAGTTTGTGATTTATCTCTATATTACATTATGTTACAGTTATTATTTGGTTGAATTAAATTGCTGTCTAGTAGTCTATTAAAGCACTCTGTAAGGTACAATAAAATTGAACAACTAAAATTTTCCGAGTGAAAACTGTACTAGAATAGTCTGTTTTGAGTTGTGTGTTGAACAGTGAACCATGTATTAACAGTAGTTTGTTAGATGTGAACCAGGTTGGAAGCTGATGCAGTCTGTAAATGTTATAGCCATGGGTGGATTTCCCAAGCCAAGGGGCCATGCCACTGAAGATACCAAAAGTTGTCCTTTGCTTTGCTGCACATTGTATTATAGCTTTGCAATTGCAAAGGATGCAAGTGTAAATCCATTGTCCATGCACTGAAATTGGCCCGATGTTGCACAAAAATGCAGATTTCGTGACCAAAAAATACAAAAATTTGCTGGAGGGTTATTACTGCCAGGGATGCGCACGAGACCTTCTCAACCGAGACGAGACCCGAGACCCATGTCTCCGAGATCGAGACAAGACTGAGACGTTTAAAATTTTGTCCGAGACCGAGACGAGACATTGCAGCTTCCGAGACGCTGGCTGAGACCTTGAAGCTCCCAAGACTCTCAAGAGTCTCGGAAGCTTCAACGTCTCACCGAGACGTTTTCCGTGACGTATGGTGAAACACGTTGACAATGAAAAAAAATTATATGGATTAATTAACTCGCACCATGGTAAGCGTTTTCTGTTATTTGTGATATTGTGGGTTTTGCACTTTGTTTTGACAATTATCACTGAATAATTAACAGCTTGCACCATAAAGAATTGCAAATGCAGTGCTGAAGACGTGAGCCATTATGTTTATTGCAATTTGCAAGCAACTGAAATTAGTAAACTACAGCTGATTATAGCATTATACGTCGTCTACGTTTGGCTGATAGTATTCATTCTGACATCGTACATTTTATCTTCATTGCGAATAGGTCATTTATGACGAAAATAGACTGACATGACATAATTCTGCTTTATGATAAATAAGTAAATGAAAGAGTAAAAACACTGTAAATGAATATGTCTAAGCCACAAATGTCATGCCAGTTAGTATCGCTCTAACTGCAGCTACAGTATGCACAGCGCGCGCCTGCACAAAACGTCTCGACGAGACGCAATGGCCGAGACCCGAGACGAGATCTACTGGGTCGAGACCGAGATATATTGCTCCGAGACCGAGACGAGACCCGAGATGCATCGGTCCAAGACAGAGACGAGACCGAGACATTGAGGATTTTGTCCGAGACGAGACGTATGTACGTCTCGAGATCATCTCGAGACCGAGACGTCATCACATCCCTGATTACTGCCCAGACCCCTTCTGAATGCTCACTGCCATACTCTTGGCCTGTCTATTTTGGCCCTTTGGCTTTCAGCATGCTCCCTTAAATCCAAATTCTGTATCCATCTCTGGTTAAAACTTATGCTTTGTGGTACCAATTCAGTGTGAAGTAACGAAGCTGAAAGCGGTACTTAGTTAGTTAGCCATCAGTTGAACTGATTGTACTTACGTACATTGTTGGACTGAAGAATGGCATGTGTTGGCTTGCATTGTCATTGTGCTGTTGCAAATACATGATTTTCATATTTATCTATTACTGCAAATGTTGCATTATGTAACACTGGTGCTTGTAGTGTAAAGTTCTTGTTGCCTTTTTCTTGCCTTTTGCTAAATAGTCTGTGGCTAGTAGTTTTAAAATATTTCTCTTCCGTCAGACATTTAGGCCCAGCTCTATCTGTTTAGCATCACTAACTGTCTGTCCAGCACCTCTGAAGTCAGTCGACATACTGGTGCTATACAAATTCATTTATTATTATTTTTTACCTCGATAGTAAAGGTTACCAGGGGTTAAAAACAAAAAAGCTTGAAAGTTATTATTATTACAAGAAAATTTCCCATCCTGGCGGGTCCATTTCATTTTGAGTTGTCGCTCTGGGCCCAGCAACTCAACCCCACCCCTTTAGACTGCCCGTGAGGGGGTTGGGGGCAAGGTGGGGTGGACGTACCTAAGGCC
>Ga0056128_1010380_pt1 | contig 11615 bp, 6 predicted proteins | sample WorMetLIZISLAND2_FD_71113 | JGI IMG/M metagenome (GOLD analysis project Ga0056128, IMG submission 71113) | Marine gutless worms symbiont microbial communities from Max Planck institute for Marine Microbiology, Germany - Olavius geniculatus... ... | reverse complement strand
GCAAAACAGCTCGCAGCTGGCAACTTGGCCCATTTCTCATCTCTTCAGGTGGTAAGTGAAGTCGAGGCACAGCGCTTGAAAGATTATGCAGATGTCGTTTCTGAATTACTTGCAGAATTCAACCGACGTTTTCAAGAGTTCAAAGATCTTGAACCACAGTTTGCACTCCTTGCCACCCCGTTTGCTGTTGACGCAGAAAGCGTTTCCGAAGAAGTCCAGATGGAACTATTAAATTTGCAGTGTGACATTGTTCTTAGACAGAAGTATACGGATGTTGGTGTTCCTGGGTTTTATACGTTCCTTTCGAGAGAAAATTAATCTAATCCGAAATTAGTCTCTGCAGTGGCCGAAATAATGGCAATGTTTGGCAGTACGTAGGCCTACGTTTGTGAACAGTTCTACCCATCAATGAAGATCAACAAATCCGCCTTGCGATCAAGACTCACTGATGAACATCTGCATGCAACATTGCGATTGGCTACCACCCGTAATTTCAAGCCTGATGTCAACTTTTTGGTTGCTGCCAAATCAGCGGGCAGAGTTCGTTGGAGACTGAGCACAACTAAAGTTCTGAACTACATACTGTAAAAGTAACTATATCAATACTTTTGTAATTTGTATTATTTACTGCTTTTATTGCATTTTGTCGTCTCTAAAAGCACTGCGGCCCGCCGACTGAGTGATATCTTACAGTGTGGCCCGCATCCCCAAATGAGTTTGAGACCCCTGGTCTAAAGCCTTCTTCATTTAATGTTACTTGTCGTATTAGGCCTACTTGCCCAATGGTTACCAATTTGGCCGAACTGCCCAAAATGTGCACCGTAAAACAACAGATAGGCCTAAGCGTATAATATAAGCTTAACTAATGTAAAAGTTTGCGTAATGACAATATGGTGATCTCATATAGCTGCTTTCACTTTGGACCAAAATACAATAGGCCTGCTGCATCGGATGGTCATTGCCATAATAAGCTACTCAGGCTAAAATTGAGTGCACTAACAGCGAATGTAGGGCCAAGACGACAGCCGGATCATTCATGCATGCGGTTAAGGCCTATAAATGGCAAGCACACGGATAAGTTTACGTTCTTCTTAGACATCAACAATGTCCAATCACTTTATTATCCAGCCGTCCATCTGTGCATTCTACACGCGTTCACAACTCAAGCAATAAGGCATAAAAATCCAAGATTGATGTAAATGTTTTATGGCACAGTAGCTGCTACAGCATCTTTCAGCTTTAAGGTGTCTGAAGCTGAATATTGTGTCGGCACAGTGTCATATTTTCGTTTCCTCTTTAGGCCTATCATTAGCTAAGCCATAGGCTAACAGAAACATTTTCGGCTGCTACGCTAATCGGTAAAAATTGGGCAAATAGGCCTAATGTGACAAATAACATCAAATGAAGAAGGCTTTAGACTATTTTAGTGATTACCAACTAAAGTCAGCTTGTAAAGACGCCATATGCATAGCCCCATCTAAGGTTACCCAAATGATTTTTGCTGTTTTAGAGGACTAATATCATCACATCGTCCTTACACACAGTTGTAAACTGGTAAGTTTTTTTACATATATCTCTGTCATGGGTTTCCAATATACACCGTAAGCCATAGAAAACGTGCCACTTTACTTTTGTCCATATCTTCGCCAATTATTGACCAATTTCAAAATTCTTTCACTAACACACTCTGCAGACAATTTACAATAATGTGATTGTTATACAAGGTGGTCCATAAAAAATGGCATAAAGTTTATGGCACCATAATTTTGCAACCGTACATCAGAGTAATGCAATTTTCAGTGAAATGTTCAGAAAGAAATTGTTTACATGACTAAAGTCATTGTTTTAATACAGCAATTAAATATTCTTTGGTTTTGCCACTGTCATGTGAACTATTCAAAAACAGTATTACCTTCAATGTACCTTGGTCCATAAACGTGACAAAACGTGCCACTATTATTTTTGAATAGCTCCATGAAACACTGGCTGATTTTAATAATTTTTGGCACACGATATTAGGAAGAAACTTGATGCAAATGTCTGTCACCTTAACGATGTTGTTACACTACCTTGTGAAATGCAGAAATCATAGTTTGGCCGTTGACAACAATGAATTCATACTGGGTAGCGTACACGTCGGCTCAGATTGGCAATTATTATCTCCCAAAAAGTCGCACGTGTCACATCACATTATCCTCATTACAGCATGTGCTTAAAATGTCCACCTACTGCACGAACACAAGTGGTAGACGTTGACACCACTTGCTAACAGCATGTTCAATAACTGCGTGTCTCAAAGTGGCCCACTCACTGTTTATGCATCATTTCAGTTTGTCGACTAATGGTTTTAAAAAAAGACCAAGTAACAGATTTTCAATGATTTTGTGGTCTCAGTAATTTTCAGAGCCGATGGATGCAAAACTACAACTTCTGCCTTTCACAAAATAGTTTAGCGACAACATTAATGTGAGGTGGCCAAAACATTTGCGTCAAGTTTCTTCTTAATGTTGCTTGCCAAAAATTATTAAAATCGGCCAATGTTTCATGCAGCTATTCAAAAAAACATAAGTAACATGTTTTATAGACCACAATGTCGAGGGTAATACTGTTTTCAAATAGTTTACTTGCCAGCGGCAAAAACAAAGAATATTTAACTGCTGCATTCAAGCACTGACTTCATTCATGTAAACAATTTCTTTCGGAACATTTCGCTGAAAACCGCATGACTATGTGACGTACGGTTGTAAAATTATGGTGCCATAGACTTTGTGCCTTTTTTTGGACCACCCTGTATATCCCACCACAAGGTAAATGCATTTCTACACTACCTTGTAAAATATAAATGTAAGCAAAAACTAACGATAATAACAAAAATTTAGGTAAATGAAAAAAACGCTTCAGACCAACATTGCGATGGTGGTATGACACTAGACTGTGTTATAACAGTCTAGTGTTATACAGACCATTCACTGCAATGTTGGTCTAAAGTGTTTTTTTTTCAATTTTACCAAAATGCTTGTTTGTTATTGTCATTATGTATGCATATTTCATTTATATTTCACAAGGTAGTGTAGAGATGTATTTAAGGTGTGGTGGGATCTATTAATAATCACATTATTGGAAATTGTCTGCAGAATGTGCCAGTGAAAGAATTTTAAAAATTGGTCAATAATTGGCGAAGATATGGACAAAAGTAAAGTGGCACGTTTTTTGGCCCACCCTGTAGAGTGTAGAACTATGCATATCCTTTCTGGTGAACATTCACACCTATCTTAACTTTACTATGCCTTTATTTAATCAAGGTAGGAGCCCATACAGGACACATGAACAGACATGCAAGTCACATGATGCAGACTATTAAAATGGCCACATAATAAGTGAACGGCACAAAGAGACATGCCTGGAGTGCCATCCGATGGTGGTTTTCCGTCTTCTGTTATCCACTGAATCCTGCTGTCATGTAGCGTCATGCAGTCGCTGGCATTGCGGTGAATGTCTGCCAAGAACTGACCAACAAACTGAGTCTTGTTGCCGATGAACTGGTTAATGCTGATAATGCCAGTACGATCAGCTCCGGCAAACTGCACCGGCCCAGATGCACCGGAGAACTGAGTGTTGTTCAGAAAGTACATGAATCTCCTGCAGACAAGCAGCAAATGGCAGCAACTTTCTGCAAATGCGGGTTTAAGATTTATTCAAATCTGCTGTGACTGCTAGACAAAAAGCTTAATCTGATACTGACTACTGACAACATTCATCATTGGGTGCTTGGTCGCATACTGATTATGATGCTGGAGTAACGATCAAAAAACTGCAAAAATTGACTCCCGGGGTCCCTATCAAATGGTTACTACATGGATGGGTGACTGTCTGCAGGACAAAGTAGGTCACAAAATAAATTCATGTCATCTTGCATTATGTTTCCTACTTTTTCCTCTTATCTCTCAGCACAGTGTCGGCCTGCAGGGTTATAAACACCCATAATCTCACTCCAGTCAAGTGTGACGACTAAAACGCGTCTCGAGTTCGCTTATAACATGCATGTTCCAGGCAGAACACACCATCGATCACAGTCACAAAAAGCACATTTCATCGTGGTCAATACACTCTAGACTCTGATAAACCATACTCATAATCCTCAAAGAGCAAGAAGACCCAAAAGACTGTTGCTGAACTTACTGGACAGTTTTATCTGTGTGAATGGACTCGAGTGCCGAGGGGTCTTCAGTGAGTAGCTGGTGCAGTGCAAGAGCACATACAAACACAGCATCATAGGCGTACGTTGCGTATGGTGAGAACTCCCATTCCTGTGTATAACACATAGCACCATCACCTGACGTCCGCTACACAAGCTACTAAATATTATCGTATACCAAACGCTCCTATCTTGGGTTACTTTCTTCATATCAAAAAAATCTTATTTTCCATCAAGTCGTCTACCGCCTGTATCTGTCTTCTTCCTCCAATCTTTTTTTCATAAATTTGCCTTATATTAATCAACTTTATTCATCGAAAAATTTGATAGCATCACAAACAAACAAAAAAAAACAAACAAAAAAAAAGAAAAAACTTATCACATCAACAGAAGAAGCAAAATTATCAGGCAGTTTTTACGCGCGACAGCAGGTACTGCTGTAGCATGTCTTAGCCATCGCAATTCTGTCTGTCCATCCGTCTGTCCATCTGGATCAGTCAAAAACGGTGCAAGCTATGATCATCAAATCTTCACCATCGGCTGCCTGGAAGACTCTAGTTTCAGGAACCTTAAAGCTTTTCCATAAATTCGAAGGGGGCCACCCTGAACGAGGGTGCTAAATGAGAGGGAGTGGGCAAAATTTGCAATTTTTAGCCAATAAGTCGCTGTATCTCAATAACGGTGCAAGATAGGGCCTATGTTACTATTAATAACTAATAGGAAGTCGTACACTGGCTCTCAATTGCCACCGAGAGCAATGACCTTGGATGACCTTGAATGCAAAAATAGGGGTTGTTATGCATTTTTCGACGATTTTGGGCTGCAACACACATTTCAAGAGCGGCAGCATTCACGCAAGATGGTAGCGCCATCTGGCCTATGTAAATACATTGTACCCAATGTAAGTTGCTGAATCGATGAACTTAGATTTGTTCGCAGTGGGCCTTCAAACATGCACCGCTGTCGCGCGTTCCCCTTTGCGTTAGCTAGACTTTTCTTGTTAAAAAGGTCATGAGTTTGACTCCTGACTAGTCCAGTACCAAGTAACAACTCTAGGGAAGCTGTTCACACCTACATGATTGTGTAGGTGCAAGTATCTAGTGGTTAGTTTTGACCTGTAACTTTCAGATTATGGTTTGATTCTGTTCTCTTCTCCAACAGCTACTACCACACTACTACTACTACTACTATTAGGCCTACTAGTCTTACTAACCAGTGCTTGAAGATGTTCAAGGTAGGCTTCGAGCCAATTCCTCACAGTGCAGTTACCAACAATCTGTGAGTTTTCCTCTCCAAGGAAAGCAGTCGTCAAAACAAAATGACCCTGAACGGCTGACAACATCTCAGCGGAGGTGCAAGGAACTTTCTCCATGGGAAAAGCCGCATTGTGTTTGTCAGTGTCCCACCATTGCTCTGTGAACCAAGCCGGTAAAAACCATACGTAACCATGCTCCGCCGTCATTCCCTGTAATACAAGCAAACTCAAAAAACCTACTCACACCATCAACATCATAGCTGAAAACCTGAATTTTAAAGAAAAGCCCAACCCGATAAATTTTATTGGACTTCATTTTTTCCAGCTAAACCCATTTTGTAACCTGACGAGTTTCAAAGTTTTCATGAGTTCAAAGTTATTAAAATTAGCACAACTAAATACTGTCCACAAATAAATGTCCAAAAATTGTTACACTTCGTAGGTCAAAAGTTTTTAGATTCAACCTTAATAAAACATTAAATTATTAGTAGAACAAAAAACTGAAATTTGATCAATTCAGAGTCGTGCTATGACCACCATCGTAAATCTCTTTGTACAAATTGATAACAGTACATCAGTTCAACCACATGGACTCAAAATGGCTGCAGGTCACAATAATGCACTGTGTGCATTAAATCACATTAATATTTCAAAAATTCTGGCGTTATAAATTTACACCAGCCAATAAATAATAGCACATTAATTTAACCAAATGAACTAAATGTTGACTGAAAGCACAACCTGTTACTTAAGCACAAGCCTAATCTGTGGCAGAGTACAGTGCATAGGCAAGAAGATGAAAAGCTGCAAAGTTACCCTGCGGTATGCTTCACACAGTACAGCTCTTGCTGAGGTCTCATAAGCAGTCAGTATGACTATCTTGACGTCTTTTTTCGCCAGCTCATCAACATACTAACAACCACATTCAGCACACGTGAATTAATATTTTGTTCTACAAGGGTCATCCCAAAAGTTTCCGGCCTCGACATATTAGACAACAATATTTCCTACAATCTATACATCAGTGAAACATACATCTTTCACTGACTCATACGAGTCTGCTGCGGATATGACGTAATTGTAATTTATGACATCATAGATCATTAAATAGAAACGATTTTTAGCGCCAACGAAAGAGGCTCGAGTCATTGATGATCGTGGATAGCAGACATCACCATGATCAAATTTCATATTTTAAAATAGATATAGTCACTGAGAGTCAAGTCATTATTGTACGCATAGTGGTCTTAATGTGTACTAAGTCATAGTCGTGAACAGCCAGATGGTTAACTGTAGACTTTGGACTAAGGTGCAGTGCTGCTGAAACAAGATAATGTGCATATGAAGACGAAGTCTGTCCAATGCATTTTCACAGTTTACAGTTTATGTCCATATAAATATAATCAGTGACCTGTTTAGACCTATAGAAAAAAATCAAACAGTTCAATTTCAAATTGTACAGCAGCAACGATCCTTTCATTTTTCTGTGTTATTTTAACTAAACAATAAACATTGTCAGTTACGCGACCATTTGATTCGTCACCAGCGCTTTACTATAAAAGGTCCATTGTCACCATGCACCGTTATAAAGATATGGCGTCTCAAAGATAATGGGGTCACGAGTTTGTCCTTTTAAGGTCACGTGACGTCATCGTGACCTTAAAAGGTCAAATGTTGGACGCACACAGGTTGACATGGAAAAAAAGAAGGAAGAAAGGAAAGAAAACAAGAAATTTGAGCCTAATGCTCACGAGACGCGCGAAAGCCTATAGCTGTTCCGGTTCAGTAGTTCAGCTGAAAATTGGGGTGTTCATGCGTGTTAGAGTGGAGTCAGGTAACACTCTGGTCATTTGCAGAGAGATATGTATCCTCGAGTGATTAGAATGTTACTTGAATGGATTCAAACACTGTTTCCCGTGTCATCACAGGCTGAACGATAGTTCAAGCTGTGTGTTAACGGTGACTTCTCTTTCCTATAGAAAAGCCAAAAATTCGACCCCCACAGAATCAAAACCCCTGACTGAATTAAGATAAAATTTGGCACGGTTGATTACATTGGCTAGGGGACCTGTAATGCAAAATTTTATGCAAATCCCTCCAATGGGGGCTTCTCGGCAAATGGGTGAAATATATGCAAAAATTTTTATTTATGTATGCCTTTTTTACGCGTGAAAGCAGCTACTGCTTTCAGTGCGTCTTAGCCATCGCAATTCTGTCCGTCTGTCCATCCGTCCGTCACACGCATGGATCAGTCAAAAACGGTGCAATCTAGTATCACCAAAACTTCACAGTCAGCTGCCCGGAAGACTCTAGTTTCAGGAACCGTAAAGCTTTTCCATATATTCGAGAGGGGTCACTTCGAACGAGGGCGCTAAATGAAAGGGGAGTGGGCAAAATTTGTGACTTTTGGCCAATAATTCGCTGTATCTCAGTAACGGTGCGAGATAAGGCCTAGGTTACTATTAATCACTAATAGGAAATCATATACTGTCTTTCGATTGGCGCCAAATTCAATGACCTTGGATGACCTTGAACGCCAAAATAGGGTTTTTTTTTTAATGTTTTTTTGGCGATTTCGGGCTGCAACACAAGTCTATATCAGCCACGGTACTATCATTATGTGCACTTTGGCATGACTGTAATAAAGGTGTTTTATTTTATCCCAAATTTCCACAAATCTAACTTAAACAGCGACAGATTTTCGTTGTACGATTTCGTTGTATTGTGAGCACAATAATTTATTATTTAGTACATTTCTGATGCACAGTATTTGGCGAAACGGCTTGCATAGGCCTATCTTACAGCGTAATTTGTGATATTTTGTTCGATGGTGCTGCCACCTTGGGAATCGGTTTACAACGCCCAGCACTAACTAACACTGATTAATTGAGTTGTTATATTTTTACTAGAGCTGTCACAGTTGACGCGTTAATTAATGCGTTAATGCGTTAATAAATTAACACGCGTTAAAAAAATTAATGCACATGCGTAAATTTCGTGGGCTCCATGCCAAAAACATCTATGTGACAAAAATGCACAAAACACGATTTTAATGCACACACCATCAGCGAGGTATGCTCTATCATTTCCATAAGCATTTATGTGCAGAATAGGTAGGAAAATTTAGGAATAAGCTATTTTACAGTGACTTTTGCCAAAACTCACTAAATGTAGAGTGTGCATGCCAGAATCATCTATGACGCCTTGGCCGCCTGTGTCAGATTCTGTGCTCAAAACGTAGTACTGACAAAAACCATTCAAGTGATCATGAATGATTCTAGGATGCTTGCTTGCAACGCATTAGCTGCACGTAAGTGCACATAAACGTTTGTGGAACGCTTACTTTGTAACTGAATGTAGTTAAATTTTAACATCCAAGATCCCATGCATTAGGTAATCTTGCCTACTGAGTACTGATTGCAGTAAGTGTTATTTTCACCGATATTACTTACTGCTGTCTAACTTGTCATCTATTGCTCAGTAGCTATAGTAGTTGGAGGAGTTGCGCTGTATGTTAAAATAATTTTCAACATGAAGAGCTTCCTGATATGAAAATTAATTCATCATGTTTAAAAATTGAAAATCTGTGGATGAAGATTAAAAAGTGTGGTGTTAATGACATTGTTGGTGGTATTTATAGACACCCTAATCAGAAAATTGTAGAATTTACTTCGGTGCTAGATATGGTAAAGAGCGAGGTTTCTAACCAAAAAGTTAAATGCATTATTGCTGGCGATTTTAACATAGATTTGACAAAGTGTACTGTCAGTAATGATACTAGTACATATGTCGACAATTTAATAATGAATAATTTTATGCCCACTGCATTAATGCCAACTAGAATAACGTCACTGTCAGCTACCCTGATTGATTATATTTATTATTATGAAGGATGTAATAGGAGCAGTGCTACCAATGTCTATAATGGCAATATTTTGTGTGATTTTATTAGTGATCATCTTCCTAGTTATACGCTTATCATGTCTAAGCATGAGATGAGTAAGAAAAGTAGACCATTTGTACGCATTTTTTTCTTAGAAGAATATGGAAATATTTAATAATTACATTACTGAAGGTGATTGGAGTGCAGTGTGTAGTTCTGAAAATGTTAATTTTGCTTACAGTACTTTTATTGATAAAATTCAATATGCTTACGTAAAAGCCTTTCCTCTAAAACAAGTGTCGAAGGAAAGGAGCAGAGATAAACTTTGGATTACCCCAGCATTAAGAAGGAGTTGTCATAAAAAAATTCACTGTATAGAAGATGGATAAAAACAAAAAATAGAGATGATGAGATAAAATACAAAGAGTATAGAAAAACATTTAGAAAGGTTATGAAAAAAGCAGAATGTGAATATTATAAGGAGCAATTTGACCTCAGGAAATATAATATGAAACAAATATGGAGGAACTTGAACCAAGCCTGTTCACTAAGTACTACGAAAGAAAATACAGGTATAACTGAACTGAGTGATAATGGGGAAAACATCACTGATAATTTATTGATTTCTAATGTATTAAATAAATATTTTGCCACTGTTAGAGAAAATCTGTCCAAAAAATTGCAAAATAGTTCACCTAATTCATCTATCTCATTTAAGAACTATCTTAATAGCCTTATAGTAAAAATAGTATACTTGTTTATTCAGTATCCTGTGAGGAATTAAGCTGATTAATTGCAAATCTAAACACCTCAAAATCCGCTGGTCCAGACAATATTTTACCTAAACTCGTTAAAGCAGTATTTGCTAATATTTGTACATCTTTACTGCACATTTTTAACTTGTCTATAAGTAATGGAATAGTCCCAAATCAATTAAAAATAGCTAAAGTAGTACCTATTTATAAAAAAGGTGACAAGAAATTAGCATGTAATTATAAACCACTATCTCTGTTGAGTATTTTTGATAAACTTTAAAAAAATTATGAAAAGCAGATTATATAGCTACTTAGAAAGCAATAATGTTCTCTTTGATTACCAGTTCGGATTCAGACATCCACTCCACAACTTCAGCATTAATTGATGTTGTTGACAAATTGTATGAAAATCTTGACAAACACAATAAGGTTATTGGTATTTATCTAGACTTTCAAAAAGCGTTTGATACTGCAAATCATGCTATATTGTTGCATAAATTACATAACTATGGAATTCGTGGAGTAGCACTAGACTGGTTTAGGAATTATTTATCTGGAAGATATCAATATACTACTGTTAATGGTGTTAATTCTAAACTAACAGCTGTTACTTATGGAGTCCTCAGGGATCTGCACAGGGCCCAGTTTTGTTTTTAGTATATGTTAATGACATTAAAAATGCTGTTCCAGGTGATCAAATTAAACTGTTTGCTGATGATACCAACCTGTTTGTATCTGGTTGTACTAGTGGTGATACCAACTTTTATTCAAATGTAAAACTAAACTAGTTGTGTGATTGGCTCATAGCCAATAAATTGAGTGTAAATATTAAGAAAACCAGTTACATGACTTTCCCCGTGATAAAGCTAATGAAACTTTGTTGTGCATAAATAATCAAGTTATTAATAAGGTTTTGTCATGTTGTTACTTGGGTGTTATTATTGATGATGAATTGAAATGGACTGATCATATAAACCATGTGTATAAAAAACTTATAAAGTATTGCAGTATATTTTACAAATTAAGAAGTATGCTACCCATTAAAGTACTTAAACAAGTCTATTTTGCTTTTGTGTACTCTCATCTACTGTATGCTGTAGAAATCTATGCAAATACCCACAAATGTTATCTTGATAAACTAATAAAGTTAAATAATAAACTTCTGAGAATTATTCAAAATAAACCTAGAAAAACACATGTAATAGAATTATATGAAAATTATTCTACATTGTCAGTACCATTACTGCATCAGCAAAATTTGATATTGTTTGCCCATAAAGTATTGCATTATCCACATAAGTCGCCAGTCTTGTTTAAATATTATTAAATTAAAATGATGATATTCACAAATACAATACCAGACTTAAGGACAGTATCCATCTCTATAGAACAAATACCGATTATGGGAAACGTAGTTCAAAATATAGAGCAGCTAAATATTATAATGATTTACCTGAAGAAATTAAGTTTAAACTCGATGAATCTGGGAGATACAATAAAACAGTTTTGAAAAATTACTTACTTAAT
>Ga0056128_1010378_pt1 | contig 11616 bp, 9 predicted proteins | sample WorMetLIZISLAND2_FD_71113 | JGI IMG/M metagenome (GOLD analysis project Ga0056128, IMG submission 71113) | Marine gutless worms symbiont microbial communities from Max Planck institute for Marine Microbiology, Germany - Olavius geniculatus... ... | reverse complement strand
CCAAGTCTATATTGCCTATTCACTATACAACTTTTATGAGGCTACGTAGACGATAAGCGTCAGGTTGCCAGGTTGACCGCGTCGCCATGAAGAAACCCTTCTGAATAGAATTTTCTTATCGCACAACAGCATCCCTATTTAATGTACAGTTTTAGCATTTGTGTAGTTTTGCCGTCTATCAAATGCCACTTTGCCCCACGAGACATTTGTCGGCAAGAATAGGCCTATGATGTTAGCAGCCAGACAATGTTTCTCCGAGACAGTTTAGATCAAGGACGTCTCAGAGCTGTAATGTGAAAACCCGTACTTATCTATACACTATACAGCCTAGAGAGTTTTGGCAGCTACGTAACGTAATACTGTGAGCGAAGCAGATTTTTGAGCACTAAGCCTATAGTCGTTAAAATATGTTTGATAGTTTAGTACTCGGTAACATCGGTGGTCATATACACTACACTATATTACTTTAGGCAGGCGCGCAGTGATCTATACGGATTATAGGACAAGCTGAAGGACTAGAAAACAGTGCTGAAAAACGCAGCTATGCTTCGAGCGTCTTAGCCATGGCCTTGGCTTCTGTGTGTGTGTGTCCGTCAGTCACACTCTTCAGCCCTATCAAAACGGTGCAAGCTAGGATCACGAAATCTTCATTGTAGCTGCCCCCAAAGAATCTATTTTATTGTGACAAAATTTCGTGCCCCTGGGTGAGGGGGTTCCTGTCGAACGAGGGCGTCAAAGGAGGGTAACACCTAAAAGACGTTATTTAGTCGGTATTAGCTCGCATAGTGTGAAAACGGTTGCAGATAGGTACACACATGTTGCTTATCATGACAAGCACTGGTCACGGGCTTTTTAGTTTTATCAACATCGATAACTCTGAACGACCTTGAACCCCCAAAATTAGGGGTTTTGTAATTTTTTTGTGATTTCCGGCTGCGACACATTTTTTAAGAGAGAATTGCGCCGAAATGGCTAGAGATAGATCCAGACAACCTGCGTATGAAACTTTCAGCATTAAACACAGATTTAGCAGTCTAAGTCCCAGCCGGGCCGACACCGGCACACAAAGTTCAAGGAGGCCTGCGCACGCGTGCGTCAAAGAGAAATACCCCCTAAAGTGGTTATTTTACTGCTATTAGCTCGTGTAGCGTGAAAACAGTTGCAGATAGGTACATAGATGCTGCATATAGTAACAAGCACTGGCGATGGGCTTTTTAAATTTATTAACATCGATGACTTTAAACTACCTTGAATCCCCAAAATCGGGTTTTTAGTAAATTTTAGCGCACATTTTAAGAGTGAATTGCAACAAAATGGCTAAAGATAGAGTAGACAACCTGCATATGAAATTTTCAGCATTAAACGTACAATTTAGCAGTTTAAATCGCGACCCCCTAGGTTCAAGGAGGCCTGCGCAGGCGAGCGTCAAAAAGGGGTATCCTCCTCAAAACTTCAAAAGTGGTTATTTTACCACTATTGGCTCGTCTAGCGTGAAAACAGTTGCAGATAGGCACAGACGTGCTGCTCATTATAACAACCATTGGTGACGACTTTTGAATGGTGTCAACAACAATGACCTTAAATGACCTTGAACCTCCAATAAGGTTTTATGGTTTTTCTGCAATTTTCGGCTGTAGCGCACATTTCAAGAGTGAATTTCTTCGAAATGGTTGGAGATAAACCTGAACAAGCTACTTATGAAGTTTTTAGCATAGAACGCGCATTTTTAACAATTTAAGTTTCGACCTTCTAAATTCAAGAAGTCTTCCGCACGGAGGCTTCGTGTTTGGTTACTTCTTCAAGACACATTGTTATTTTATTGCACGCTGTAGATTGGTTGCCTAAGTGATAAAACCGTTGCTGTCGCGCGTTACGTGAGCTTTGCTCAAATAATCAAATTACTTGTGTAATCTGGTCGAACAACACTCAAATCGTAAACTTGGTGAAGTCTTGTTGTTCAACAGCTTAAATAGTTTTATGGCATACTCTGCATTATGCAGCCGACCAAGCTGTACGATCTTTTTGTCTATAGCTAATATGATAGCAACTTTGTTTCTATCTCAAACGCCTCTCCAACAGAGTGTGACAGTAATGCTAGTGATGATAGTATTATTAATAATGATGATAATGGCTAACTTTGAGGCTTTTTGGAGCCAAAGAAGTGCCCTGTCAAATGGCGTCTCATTTCCTCCAACGGATTAGCAGATTGAGGCTAATGCGACAAGTTTTAATGTAGCGTGGTCAGTCCATCTTTCATCACAGACTGACAGACTGTCGCAGTCACCGCCTAGAATACGGACGACAAAATCGGGAACAATAGGCCTACTACCTGCAAAATTGTTCCCTCATAAATAACCACCGGAGTTCTGTAAGCCTACCACAAATTCTTTGCGCCTTCTGTCTTGTCCCATACCTTATAACAACTACAATTCTTGCGATTTAATAGTGACCTTGACAAAGAAGAACTACAGAAAATGGCATTTAAGAATAATTATTATAAATAAACAAGCAGCAGTCGGAAAGTTCGTGTGTTGTATATGAAAGAGTCATAAAATGTCAACCAGGCGTTTACGGGCTACAACTGCGTATATCCATTATACCGTTTTAGGAGCAAGCGGTACACGCTCTGCATAAGTCTACAGAGCAACTTTGAACGGTGGTGGACATACCAAGTACAGACACAAACCTTCGTGCAATTGTTATGCTAGAAACTGAAACACCATTTAAAGTAACAGCAAAAATTAGCAAACCATGAGGGACGGAAAACACTATTTTATGACTTTTTGTTAAAAGGCGCTATACATTTTTTTCCGATTGATTGACTGACTGATGTAATAAGTTTTTTGCGCCATGAGCCCATAAGCCACAAATATCCAACTGCAAGTGACGTCATTAAGCAATAAAGCATTTTTAAAATTGTAAATTGCATTTTGCAATGTGCTCGATGTTTGATAGGAGACGATTTAGTCATTATTATTATTAGTTGGGTGGTCTATAAATTGCTACAAAGTTTCATAACCTACAAATTCATTTAATATCGACCAATTTTTAAAAGGTTGCTTATATAGTTACAATTTTAATCTGTTCATTGGCTTCAAACGAAAGTACCGAAGCACAGATTTCTAAGGAGACGCAATTTGTAACTAGGCTTGAAACATCACCGTTGTGCACTGCAGCGTACAACACGGCTATGAAGTGAATAAACCAAGCCGAGCGGGTGTACACCATAGTGTACACACTGTACAATAGCGTCACAGACTTCAGTTCTCCCTCGCAATATTCCATGAGTCACGTAGACTACATGTATACTGTATTCAGATGACGTCGGTCGCCTGTCTTGAAGGGCCCCCGGTCAGGACGCTTCCAAGCGTGACGCGGCGTAGGCCACCCGACGCCCTAACGCCGCCCGTCGCCGCTCCGCACAGGGCGTTCATGTCAGTCGACAGCATAACATTATATGCATCGTCATTGCCTTGTTCCAATCGAAACAAAATCTCGTAGAGCTTATGTAATAAGAAAGTATGGCCACTAAATATCAGCAGCTGTAAAGTCTAGCGGACCTATAGTCAAGCTGATCACAGACGACAGAAGAGTGGACGAGCTATATATATTTCGATAAAAAATCGTGCGCCGCGGTTGAAGTTTAGAAGCGTCGAGCGATGGCGATGTATGGTGGCTACGGACCCGATCTATATGCTGATCCGTACTACGGCGGGATGCCGCCGGATCCGATGTATCCTGAGCCGTATCCGCCGCCGATGTTCCCGCCACCGATGCCTTCCTACCCGCCAGCGGTACCACGACCCCCGCGACCACCGCCACCCCCACTCGTCTCACTCCAGGCAACGCCCATGGACTATCCGGGCAGGTCAGTCTAATACTCGAACGGTCATAAATCTGCACAGTATACGCATTATACGCTTAAGTGTCGTCAACGCTATACATGTAGTCAATGCAAAATGCGTGCTTTCGAATGAATGAGTAACGTCTAAATACACTGTGTCTCAAAAAACATCCCCAACATTTCTGACTGTAACTTGAAAACCAATTATCAGATTTTAATAATTTTTGGTAAATATATTTTTGACACAACTTGCCATCAAATGATCGTTCAGTTTCCCATCTCACCCAATGTATGCTTTTGCATTACCTAGGGAAAGCAGATCAAGCGAAATTTGTGTTGAAATAAACAGAAAACCTGAAAAAAACATCCCCGACATTATCGATCGTAACTTAAAGAAAGATTAGCAGATTTTAATAATTTTGGCAGAAGTATTTTCTGACGCAACCGGCTATTAAATAAGCGTTTTAGTTTCCACCTCACCCAACGTCTGCTTTTGCACTACCTGGGGAAAGCAGACCAAGCGTAATACGTGTTAAAATGAATTGAAAAAAACGTCAATAAATTCCATCTATCTTAATCTGTGGGCCCTAACAGCCGGTGTATTACAAAGTTTGACTGTCATGCAGCAGTGTGTCTACCAGATGAAGTTTAGGAATGTTTGAAGAGTCAAGAAGCGACTGGTACAGCCTGCATTGGTCTGGACCAGAACTTTATCGATACTGCTGTCAATGAATGGAGAAAGCGTCTCCTTGCCTGTGTTCGCATAATGGGCAAACACTTCAAGCAATTTTACTGCAGACAGTTGAAAAATGGACAACTGGATGAAATGTCAGCCAAAGTGTCAGAAATGTGAACAAAATGTGTTTCTACGCGTTATGTTAATTAAGCAATCATATGGCATTGGATAAAAGTGATACTTCGCTGGTTGTGTTTTCCCCAGGTAGTGCAGAAACAAATGCTAGGTGCGGTAAAAAGCTGAATGATCATTTGATGGCAAGTTGTGTCAGAAATATGTTTACCAAAAAATGTCAAAATCTGATAATTGGCTTTCAAGTTACAGTCAAAAATGTCGGGGATGTTCTTTTGAGACACAGTGTAAATTTAGAATTATTAGCTTTTACTGATATAAACCTATGTACAAATTGAAGAGTAAAATTTTCTTTAAAAAGCAGCACACACTTACAGTCTACCTTTTGACGCTAACTCAAATATTAACTTTTCGTTTCATTTCTTAGCATTATTTCCCAGACGTTCGAATCGATGTTGCATTTAACTCGCTTACTTACGTACTTAGGCCTATAGATAATATTTTTAGTATAACTATTAGTAGTAGTAATTAGTAGGCCTTCTGTTAGTAAAGGCGAAATCGCTTTTTTGCAGTACAAGCGATTTCGCCTATTCGACACATTTCTTTGTAGTGTGATCTGTCCCACTCTGTCGTCTGTCAAATTTGCGCATCCTGCTTAAATCATTCGACGGATTTGCATCCTACTTGGCAGGTCACTTGCGGGGTCCAGGTATTAGAGGTGTTTGCTTCTTATCTCACGCTATTGCTATAACGTATACATTCATTGCTGTTTGAACTGAAGGCATTTGCGCCTCTGATTCGTTCGCGACATTATGACGCTATTATAAATGTGTTTTGATTGATGCGATCGGGGCCCGTAAATGATTTGATGTGTGTTTCCGTTATGTCAGATCGGCGTACCCAGGAAGTCGACCAGCTGCGCCGTTACCGGCGGGGCCGCCGCTGGTTCACTTGCAGGGTCCACCGCCGCCTCGCTCGTCTAGGATGGTCGAGCGCCAGTTGGCTGGATTCGTCGGTGGTCGCAATCGAGTCTTCGACAGTCGGCCGAGGGAAGTCCTCGTCTACCCGGGCAAGAAAGGCAGGGAGGCGGAGATCGTACGCCAGGTCGGCGGAAGTCGCGGCCGCGTCTTCGACGAGTCGGCGATGATGGACGACGTCGTCTACCCTGCCACGACCACACAGCTCTGGCGCCAGGTCGGCAAGAAGAAGCTGATGCTGGAGCCGAAGGTCGAAGAATACGAAGAATGGGACATGGGTCCAGCTGGCTGGAAGGGGGGCGGCGGATATCCCGGACCCGCCGCCTATGGACCACCGCCGCCTCCACGCGCTTACATGATGAGACGCTAAATACGACATGCAGCTTCACTGACATTATAGCTATGCATTTTCATTAGGCCTGATAACCACGTTATGACGTACCGGCACATCTAAGTTATACACATTTTGCGCATTTATGAACTGAACGTCTACACGTTTTTGTGAATGTTAAGCCCTGGTGTAATCCAGATATATCTGTAAGGGCAAGTTTATTAATAGAAAAGCTTAGCTGAAATGTAACAGCTGTTAGCCTGTTGCCATAACAGTTTGTCTTGCAGCAATAAAGTGTTGCAGTATTTCAGTATTAGTTTAAATAAAAAAAGCCCAGCTGTCGCTAAGGAAGACGCGTTATATACAGCCTACAGTTCCTGTTGCAGCACTGACCTTCAAGGTCATCTAAGGTCAATGATTTGCATGCCATTTGAAAGCCAGTATGCGACTTCTTGTTTGTGATCAGTAGCAACCTAGACCCAATCTCGCACCGTTTAGCCACAACGCATCCGTGTCTGACGGACGGACAGACGACAACGATGCCAAGGACGCCGTACAGCATAGCTGTAGCGGTCAAAAATGAGCAACATATTCTATCGTTTATTGTCACAATTTTTTTTATATTTCTGCTCGAACGCTAATGTCCTTTTTGTACAGTTCTTATCGTTTTAAATACGAGCTAAAATTCGTTATTACGAGTTCGAAGTTTTTTTGTGTGTGGAAATGTAACGTTATTAACAAATAGATCATATAGATGATAGATCATATAAGTTAACACGTTTGTTATCTAAACAAATCCAGGCATCTAGTGTAATATGAGCATTGAAATTTCAGTCATTACACGAAATGACTAGAGATTTCAGTCATTTCACGAAATACCGGTAACTGAGTGAAATAGTTATTTCGCGTAATGTCTGAAAATTTCAGCCATTGCGTGAAATGCCTGGTTTTCAGAGTTTTATTAACAACATTTCACTTGGGTATTTTGGTGTATTTTATACCACTGTTGTGATCTGCATCGTGCATCCTGACATAGTGCACAATAAGCCCAAAGTAAATCAGTTACTGCATATTTTTTCGAATTTTATTGCACTGTAATATTAGTACACGCATAAAATTCATAACATCCAGTTTATATCTCAAGTGCACTGCGCACTGCGCAGTTACAAAGTAGGCGTAACGACTTGAGCCCACAGAAAGCATGTCGGCACTCGGTACGCTTAGTGCCGGCGAGTATACGGCCGTCCTTCGAGCTGCCGAGGCTCATACGCGCCTGTTGAACTGCATGCGCCTAAATGTGTGCAGTGGGCGAAGCCGTTCGACGCGTGTGGGCTGGCCGGCCGGCAGGTGATCTGCCAGGTAGGCCTACTAGTTATAAGTAAACTGTAAACAATCAAATACGCAATGTAATTACGTCATTTCCGCAGGTTTTTGTCGTCCGTCAGCCTTAACTTTGATCTTTTGAAATTTGAGTTGCAAATTGGTACAGCAGTTAATCCCGCACTAGCGAACGTTTATAACAATTTTTTGGTTTCATTATATTTTTTCGAGCTAAGAGCCTGATCGCAATGCGAACTGACGAACGAACAGGCAAGACCCGTAACGTGACCTGTATAATGCCGCGTGTGCTTAATAAATCATGACTAAATGACTAAAATGTGATTTCTGATTCAGTTAAGTTTACTCAATAGTAATACTATTACTTACTTGTTACTTGTTGATGATGGGCGTAGAAGCCAAAGCTTCAATTGTCCCATCTGCTACAGTTGTCGAGACGATTCTTGAACGTTACGACAGTTTCAGCATCGACGACATGTGCAGGCAGCTTATTCCACTCTGTGACTATTCGGTTGCTGAACAAGTTCTTTTGATTTTCCAGCCGTGATCTTTGTTTTTTGAGTTTGTACTGGTGGCCTCGAGTGCTGTAATGCTGATCATTCAGACAAAAAAACAGCTGGAAGCCTGGAATCGACATTTTCCTTTCCTGTTAATAACTTGTATGTCTCTATGAGATCGCCTCTCAATCTACGCTTCTCCAAGCAAAAAGGTTGAAAAACACTGCTGTAGGCCTACAAGGGTGCAGGTGCAGTCTTTTCAAGTGTTGTTCATATGACAAACTCCTGAGTCCCTTCACTAATTTGGTGGCCTTTCGTTGAACTCGTTCAAGACATGCAATGATTTTGCGCAGATATGGTGACCAAGCCTGGATAGCGTACTCTAAGTGCGGTCGGACAAAAACCCTTGTAGGCCTACAGCAGTGTTTTTCAACCTTTTTGCTTCAGCGGAACCCTGAACAAAGGTGAAGGTCACTCACGGAACCCCATGCATTGATCCATGCGTCCAGCGACGTAGGCCTACGCGAGGTGGAAGCTGCAGACTCATTTCCCTAGCAGGACAAGGCCCCATGGGGACGACAAGGCAAAGATGACCAACTAATTATAATATGAAATTTGGCCGCTCTGAGATAAGTTTCCCATGAAGAACTGTAGCATTCAACTATTAGGCCTAGTAGGCAGGAGTAGGGCCTAAGTTATTGTATTTAACCGAACACGGCGGGCGAGGCGGTAGTCAACGGCTGCTTATAACACCCGCCATCAACCCAGAAAATTTATCACGTGGACGCCCTCGGATATATACGCGTCTTTTTATTTTCCTTAGCAGTGTGTTCAAAGAATTGAATTAACTAAGTAAATCGTTAAACGATTTCGTAACCATAACCCTAATCATTTCCGATAAAGCACTAATCATCGGATTAGGCCTAAATGCAAATAAAGCCTAGGGCCTATGCCAAAATTACTAACAACAAAAACGATTCAACACAGTAAATCTAGATAAAAAATAGACGGGCAGAAGCTTAATTTCGTTCGTTGCTGATTTTCTATGACTTTGTCTGGCGTGACTTCGCTCGTTGAGTTACTTTTTACTGCCCTGCCGCGAAACCCTTGGCAAAACCCCTGGGTTCCGCGAGCAGAACCACGGTTGAAAATCACTGGCCTAGGCCTACGGAATCATAAAACTGCTTTTGTTTAATATTCGAAACTGTCTCTTTTATCATACCCAACACTTTACTAGCTTTACAAGCTGCTTCAACCCCTTTGCGATAAAACCTTCAGATTGTTAGTAACCAAGACACCCAAGTCATTCTCTTCAGTGACTGACTTTAGTTTAACATTCTGATCGTCTTGAACCAAGTGATAACGACTGTCCATAGTGTGCCCAATATGCATAACAACACATTTTTCGGGGTTGAACTGCGACAGCCATCTCCTTGACCATTCAGACAATTGCTTTAGATTCTCTTGAAGTTTTGCAACATCCGCCCCGTGACAATCTTATTCCAACCCTTCGTGTCATCAGCAAACATCCTGATAATCGTCCTAATCCAGTCCGGCATATCGTTTACGAATATAAGGAACAACAACTATGTTTAGCAGTAAAATGCTGCATAAGACAGCCAGCCGTTTTTATAATTTTTATCCGACCGTACTTCAGTAACGGTCGAGCTGTTGTCATTGTTGTCGTCCGTCTGTCTGTCGCGTATGTACTGTGACTAAACGGTGCAAGATAGGGCCTAGGTTGCTATTGATCACTAATAGGAAGTCACATATTGGCTTTCAAATAAAATGAAGATCATCGACCTTGGATGACCTTGAAGGTCACTGACAACCAGTGACGGTCGGCTATCCTAGCGACAGCTGGGCGTGTTGTTTATTAACATACCGGTTAGCTTAGATTATGCACGATATAGTCGCTCATAAGTTATAGCAACGCAAGTGCACAATATACAGAAAATCAAGAAATTTACAGAGAAAGCAATTTAGGAAACTTGATAGACAAAAACACTTGAACGGGTAAAAATTATTAGAAGCCTGTTTTACAAGCAACTAAACATATTATTATATCGGGTAGGACTAGGAGTAATAGAATTGCAGTGACGCGGCGCTGTGCACTTCTACAGACAAGTCGGCGTTAACCGACTTTTTTGACTGTCAATCAGACGCATCGCCAACCAACCACATTTTCAAGCTTCAGTTCTTCCACTGCAGTAGACCCGTCTAACCGTTAGCCGCAATAGCACCTTACGATGTGCCGCAAAAAGTAAAAGCTGTAAAAACGACAATTTGTGCTGCAGTGTTATAGTGAACAAAGCAAACGTATTCAGGCATTTTTGTTTTTTTCTTCATACTTGTCATTGTGACGATTACGAATTCGAACAACTGTAATGAATAACGATTCCAGGCAGCGTGTTTGACTTTTTCACCCCTTTGCTGTTTCGCCCCCTAGCTGATTCGCCTCATGGCTTGTTCGCCTTTTGGCTGATTCGTCCCTTTAGCTTGGACGGTTTGCTCCCGTTGAACACCGGTAATTCAATATCGGTTAACTGTGTACAAGGGCGATAAACTGCAATACCGTATGTACGAAGGTTGTTCAAAAAGTTCGTAGATCGACATAGTTGGGCAAAAGTTAATCGGATCATATTTTGCCATTTTTCAACAAATTCTTTTGCAACTAAAATGCATTTGGTCCAGCGTTTCTCCATAGCTTGGATTCCAATAGAAAAATTTTGACCTTGGACTTCCAGCCAGCAATTTGCCATGTAGGTAACGAGGGCATTCAACAAGTTTGTAGTCTGTCTCTGTCGGAATTAGGCCATAATTTATCAGAAATTTGCAAACGTGTCAGTCGAAAAATTGTAGTTACTTTTTTACTCCACAACGCCGCTGCTATATGGAACCTAAAATGATTGACTTCCGTTTTCGTGCTGTCATCACTAATTACGCCCAGCATTTCTGTAACGTATAGGCCTAACGTTAATTGAAATAATTCGGCATAGTAATCAGTTGAGTGACAATACACTGTAGTTGTTGTCGTTCTGTAAACAAAAACAAAACAAAAATATTACTTTACATTAAATCAATATATTACTCAACGGGGGGAGTGAATCGTCCAAGGTGCGGAGACGAATCAGCCAGGGGGCGAATGAGCGAGGGGAGAAAGAGCCAGGGGGAGAATCAACAAGCAGGAAGGAACCGCCCTTGCTGCTTGCTTGCCGCCCTACGTTACTACGTTCGTAAGCTGTGTAGCCCAATCGTAAGTAAATAAGTAAGTAGTTCTTTATTGCACAACATATCATATATCATATCATATCATATCACATCACTTGCTACGGCGCCCCTAATCCGTAGCACAGGGGCGTCACAGTAGTACAATAAACGTTAAGCTTTATACTAAAACATGCATGTAATAAAACGAAAATGCGATAAAAACCAAAGTCCATAGTCAGCAGAAGATACATAAAAAACTTTAAAACTTATAACGTGTTGCCAAAATGCTTATTATATAAGTTTTTAGATGTGATAGAAATAGACCCGTAAGCGACTCACCAACCGTTTTATCGCTCGCTCGTAGGTAAATCTCGCTCGCTTTTCTCGCTCAGCTTGACTTTGCCTCAGCCGCTACGTATTGGCATGGAGCCCACAGCTTGCTCATATAGGCTCATTATACAGGCTTAGGCCCCTACTCGTATTCTTTTTAAAACTTCATTTAGTTATTTTCTGTACAGTTTGATCGGCGTCGTTTTGCGTCGTTTTATTACTTACAAATGAATAGAAATAAAAGAAATTAATAACAGTAAGTGTTGTTAGTTTCTAGCCCA
>Ga0056128_1010376_pt1 | contig 11618 bp, 3 predicted proteins | sample WorMetLIZISLAND2_FD_71113 | JGI IMG/M metagenome (GOLD analysis project Ga0056128, IMG submission 71113) | Marine gutless worms symbiont microbial communities from Max Planck institute for Marine Microbiology, Germany - Olavius geniculatus... ... | reverse complement strand
TCTGGGAGAGCATTCCACATGTTGACAACCCGGTGCCAAAAAGTGCTAGCAATGAAAGCAGATGGGCATAAGAGTTTACAGAGTTTGAACTGATGTCCACGTGTTACAGACGATTGAACTCTGAGAAATCGCTTTCTTTCAGCGACCGGAACTCGGACGCTGGCCTTCGATTATAGGCGGTACGGTCGGCCCATCCTAGCGAGAGCTGGGCTTCTTGTTAGATGCCGTATCATCTGCATTTGTGTATTAACATTGTATTGACGCCGTTGACGGCAACATCAAAGAAGATTTAAGTCGCTACAAGTCACGAATGAATCAGATGCAGGGTCTGCATGTTGGCGTCTGGTGCATGGTAGGTCTAGCTAACTAGCATTGATCTGTGGCGGTGGCAGTAATTATGTCCATCACTTGCAGCTGCGGCTGAGTGACTCATCTTCACTAAATGATGTTTGCCTGCCAGCATCCGTTGCATCACTACTAAACAGCACCAGATAGGCCTACAGCTGCTGCTGCCGTATCCTGGAAGCCGCATGAAATGACTTCACGTCATGCCAAGTGGTATGCTGCACACTGAACAGTGGTCAGTGGACACTCACTCACCATCGTTATGGCTGATTGACGATGCTAAAATTTTACCAAAATATTCAGATTGACTTCGGTCACTTTCGGTGTCCAAGTTCTTTTGTTGCAACAGCGTGACTTTTTTACAGACCGTCGACGTATGCTTTTAGCCCAAATTCCATTACGCCGACTTTGCGACAAAGTCCGCCGTCGACTTTGTCCCCGTGCTTTATGACAGACTAAATTCCATTAGAGCGTTGCAAACGGATTTGTCTCGGACTTGTCACGAACTTTGTCGCAACCACCTTGACATGTAGAAATGGTTTGATAGTCCGACATCCCCGTTTCATGATTTGTCACCGTGTGTGTCTGCGACTTTCACCAAAAACTTCTCCGGTGAAATCCCCCTCCTCCGGGAAGTTTTGCTGAAAGTTGGTTTAATAGAATTTTGGTTAAATTTAGAATCAACATTCATCATTCTTCATTCTCACGCTATGCAAAAACCACAAACCAGTTTTGTAAGATGCTGCAAATTCGATATTTTCAGGGATACAGCGTCATATTCATTTTTTTTTAATTTGGCGCTTTATAAATTAACTAAGCCTAACTCTAAGTATAAATTAGGCCTACTCATTAATAAGTAATTACATTTGTACCAGAAAGCCCAAATCTGCAAATACACTACAGCAAACCAATGCTTTTTATAATGGAAAGTGGGATCGGTTATCTGTCGCAAACTAACGGTGTCCATCTTTTCATGCATTGCTTTCTGCAATTACTTTATCTTTTTCTTGACGTTCTATTGGCCTTTCCAGCCATCTTCCACACGAGTCATGGAACTTTCGTACACGAGAACTTCGTTCCCGGGAACGAAAGTTCCATAGGTGGAACTTTCGTCCTCGGGAACTTTCGTCTCTTGGAACTTTCGTTCCCAAGAACTTTCGTTCCCTGACACTGATTATCCTTACGTAGTGCTTATATATAGTTCAGCGAAAAAAAGCTCCAATTCTCTGTCACTCGATGGACGTATATAGCTAGAGTTTCAACAGGATATAATAATAACAAGGAAGCCCAGCTGTTGCTAGAGAAGACGCACTACAGCTTATACAGTTTCTGTTGCAGTACTGACTTTCAAAGTCATCCGAGGTCAATGATTTTTATCTCATCTGAATGGGCGAGATATGGCTAGTTTTCCGTTGAAAAAATGCAAATTTTTCTACCCCAAATCAACCCCAAATTATCCGCGCAAAAAGTTTTCCTCTATGACCCAACGCTTATCCACAACACATCCATTACGGATAGACGGACGGACGAGAGACAGCTGTAATTTAAAAAACGCATCAAAAATTATGTACAGTATAGGCCTAATAATCAATGTTAGGGAACGAAAGTTCCATGCTAATTTAGATGTTGAGAACGAAAGTTCCAGGGAACGAAAGTTCCCAGGAACGAAAATAAAATAATGTCGTCTGGCTGCGTGCACATCACGGAAATGCGCTCTGCATTCTTCCGTCGTTGACCATTAAATTAGCCAGCAAATACCACCGAGTGTTGACGGCAGCGCCAAGCCGTTGATGACTCGTGCCAACGTTCCAGTGAAACATGGCGCCGCTAATAACGCGCGAACGACGACAACACTCGTCATCACCACCTCATCTGTTTGCTTGTACACATAGCCCTAGTCAGCGCCTCGCTGTACCAATCAAGCACGTGCGAGTGCCTCGGTTTAGCCGACATAACGCCGGATTAGAGTAGACGCGCGCCTGACGATAATGCTGTAGTGAGAGAAAACACGCCTTGCACCCAACTATACCGTGACCACCGGTTTCGGATGACAGACGAGACGCCTGGAAGTATTATTAGTCCGAGTCCGACAGTTTGATGTCACCGTGTACACACGCATCTTGCTTTTATGTAGGCTACGCTTATTTAAGTGAATTGCTTCTGTACACAAAATTAATGAATCAAAGAAAGTGACACGAAAAACGATAAGACAAGTCAATGAACAGATAAGAGAGGTCCCCTAATGACAATTTTTTCCGTCCGTCACACGGGTGGATCAGTCAAAAACGGTGCAAGCTAGGATCACCAAATCTTCACCGTCGGCTGCCTGGAAGACTCTAGTTTCAGGAACTGTAACGCTTTTCTATAAATTCGAAGGGGGTCACTTCGAACGAAGGCGCTAAATAAGAGCGGGGTGGTCAAGCTTTCTTGTACTTTTTATTGTGGACCTATAACGTTTTGTTTTTCGTGCTGCGAACGGAAATCGGCGTTCGCAGAAAGCTATAACCGTAAAATATTTTTTTAAAATCGAACTAATGCTCACGAGACGCACGAAAGCCTATAGCAGTTCCGGTTCAGTAGTTTAGCTGAAAATTGGGGTGTTCACGCTAAGTTAAAATACAAATACCAAATTCTCTATCTGGATCGTATGACGATAGTTCCGTGAAGCCACTTTGTGAATGATGTAGACTTGTGTCGCAGCCCAAAATTGTTAAAGAAATCCATAAATAAAACCCCCTATTTTGGCGTTCAAGGTCATCCAAAGTCATTAAATTTGGCGCCAATCGAGAGCCAGTGTACGACTTCCTATTAGTGATTAATAGTAACCTATCTCGTACCGTTACTGAGATACAGCGACTTATTGGCCAAAAATCGCAAATTTTGCCCACCCCTTCTCATTTAGCGCCCTCGTTCGAAGTGACTCTCTTCGAATTTATGGAAAAGCTTTACGGTTCCTGAAACTAGAGTCTTCCATAGGCAGCCGAAGGTTAAGATTTGGTAATCCTGGCTTGCACCGTTTTTAACTGATCCACTCGTGTGACGGCTTAAATCCGGCCCAGTTTCCGTAGAGCGTGTGCACAGAATAACTTCAACAGAGTGCTCAGTAAGTCCATTCATCGTCTATGATTAGCTTAACAGTCACAAGTTCGTGGCAGGTAGTCAGTTTGCTTATCAGCACGGGTCATCGAGAACACTGGTGTGTAAAAGGCAATGCGTGTCTCAGTGCATGTACTGTATATAGATAACGGTAGGCTAATATCTGGCGCCCCACTGTCGCCATGGGTGGAAGGAAGTCTGCTTGTCTGCATATAGGCCTAGGCCCTATGGCACGTTCGGTTCCGGCACACGGAACCGCATACACCCAGTCCATACGTCCAGTGCGCACGCGTGACATCTTTATTGCCAAGACATCATCGTCGTCTGATTGCTGCCACCAGTCAAAGACTTCCAGTTCGTTCTCAGAAAACTCTTTCGCAGATAGTTACTACATATAGTTTCCAGACATCATGAGTGATCGCAGTCAACCATCTCTTTGAGTACAGTATTTAGCTAGGCCCACATGTATGCGTCACTTACTGGTGATTGATTTTACTGCAGTGGAACACGAAGGATACCGAAATTGATGCGTACATAAGTGCATGGCTTGTCTGTACTACCGACTCGACTATGCATCACACTGTCGGGAAGCGTTAATCTTCTGCCATTTGGGTAGCCTAATGTAGGTCTATAGTTGTAGGCCTACGACGTATAATCAGTGGAAATTTTCAGAAACGGTATTAGGCCTATGCGCGGTAGGAATCGTTAAATGTGATTGCTGAGAACGAAAGGCCATGACGTGTTAAGCTCAAATTTCATTTTTTGCAAAGAAAAATATTCCGACAGACTAAATTGAAGGGGGCGAGAAAGCAATTATTGTCCCCTGTCATTCCTGCAACGACGCCACTGTGCAGAATGTAGTAAATTACCCTAAACAGGCTATACATATGCGGGCAGGCCTAAGACATTTAATTAATAATTTAATATAGTAGGCATAAATTCGCATACTACTACACTGTATATTGTTCGTTTACTATCTCTGTTTACAGTTCTGTGAATCATTTACCGACAGAAGTACATCACAGCATTTCTACACTACATGTATTCTACTTAACTACCGCGTATAAAATCCGACGACAGTGGTCTCACTTTTCCAGATTGACCATGAGCGGGCCCTAGTAGCCTACACATGTCTTCATCGCGCACTCAAAATGCCATAGCATCAACCATGTTTTCTTCTATAAACGCATGCACGTAGACACAAATAAATAGACGTCGTGGTTTCTACAAAGACAGGAGAACAACCGCATTGACAGTAATAGCCCAATTACGCCTGCACGGTCGCTTAATGGCGAAACGTCTATGAAGTAAAAGCGTCGAAATTGAAAAATAATCCATTTTATTGACAAGTTCATACTCTGTGTAAATTTTTGTTGTTGATGATGGGCCCTCAAATGTGATACACACGGTTCACCTGGTGCACCACTTGCACAATTGCTTACGCTTTCACAGCAATGGCCCCTATTTTTTCTATTGCGGCGACAAACGACATTCCGAAGTGCTATCCCATCTACACGTGAACCTATTAAAGTCGTCGCAAAGCAATGGACACACACGACGCACTAATAACATTATCGACAGACAACTCATAAAACCACATGCAGACACCACAGAGCAAGGGCTCTTAATTTTTCACGCCCACACCTACCCATCGAATCATGCACAATACTTCTGCATGCCAATCGCCTTTTAAAAACCAACCTAGAGCCAATCAGCCAATCATCTAATCAATCAATGGCCTTAAGCAAAATTAGACCTATAAGCCTTTGATATATTCCAAGGTACAGAAGCCAAATTTTCATGGTAATGAGTTTCTTTTTAGGTTTTTATTTGTTAATTTTTTCAGTTTGGTCCAGTTTTTGACGCTTGTCAAATGTTTCGTAGGTCGCAAAATTATTGTTAAGAACCCCTGTCACAGTTTAGCCTGCAAACTAGCAATATCACACGCGCAATAATATTTCACAACAAGAACAGCAATATGCATTAATAACCAAAACAAAAAATAAAGAAAATGTTATACCCTGATGTTAAAATAAGTAACTATAAATAACATAAGTCTAACGGTACGATACACAGAACACACAATAAACTAAGTGAAGCTCGGGATAGCAGAAACAAGCGAAGAAGTCACACAAACAATTCAGTCATTCGAAGTGGCAAATGCATCGCAATCGATTGTCAACATAACGACGATTCGAAGGTCAAATAAAGCACTAACGTTAATTTTAACATAAACGGACATGCAAGTAGTTTAGGCCTATTGGATCAAATTCATTCGGCGACAAACAAACATTAAAAAATATGAAAGCTTTTACTGATAAAATTTATCCTCGTACCGTCCAATCAAATAACGCTGAATTGATATAACTCATGGCAGATAATATAAATTGACAAAAATTTGCGAAATTACAGCATATCCACATTTACAGCTAAAGTACACATTCAATCATCCAAGAGAAAACAGTAGAAAATTCAGCCGAACAATAACACTGATAAACTAGACTTAAGGCCAGTTCACACCTACAACGCCAAGTTTTATTGAGTTGAGTCGTGTCGTGAACTAGAATTGCTGACGCGACACAACTGTCGGCGACAGTCGTCGATAGTTAAGTCGCGTTAGCAATAAGCAATTCGAGTTCACACTTGTGACGTCAACGCAACTCAAAAACTGAGTCGAGTCGCGTCGGCGTCGTAAATTTGAAATGGCCATTTGCTACAAAAACCGCAAAAAACCACAAAGTTCGGCAAGAAAAGTCCAGAAATATCAACATCAACGTCGTTCGCTTGAAATACTTTTGCACGAAACAACAACCAAGATACATTCAACTGTTACAGACTAAACAATTTTGGAGTTCAGCTGCAAGCCGTTCAGTTCACGTACAATTTCTACTTCTCATGCCAGATTTGCTCTTCCTCATGAGACTAACCACAGTGCTGAAACCAGCAACAGTTGCATTAAATAGGCTAATAGTTGCCTTCCACCCTAAATTTTGGAATGCCGAAAAATCTTCCTGCAGGAGAATTTTCGCCGAGAAATGACAAATTTTCAGCGGAAAACCCCCATTTTGGGAAAATTTAAAGACAAAATTGAAATTCTGAGCACCGATAATCTCCTCTGTCCGAAAATTGCAACTTTCTGCCCCGCCTACTTTTTAACACACGACGCCGCTGTGGGCTAGTCAGCATCACTGGTCGTTTCAAAAGCACAGATAGCGAAACTACGAACAGCGAAACGTATTCCACAGCCCACACGCAGCGACAGCGAACTGTAAAGTCGTCAATGATGACAATTAATATTTGGATTTCGGCAGCACGTGTCATACGATCAGCAACTAGTGAGACAAAATAGGGCACTCCATATAGCCATCGTCATCGCGCAAACTTCATTTTCTGCTGCTAACCAAGTTCGTTATTCGTTAAGTTTTCCTGTAAACGACAAATCAACAATCGTACATAACAACCAGTCTGTACTCCCAGTTACAACAACGAGTGAAACAGAAGAACAGTTCTATAAGTTTAGGAAACGTGGTCTTCGACAGACGGCGACGGCATCTAAACGCTTTCGACTGATAAAGTGTGATGTGCTCGACTGTCAGGCAGTGGTCGAATTACGCTGAGAAAGGATCCAAGCCATGTCCGTACGTGGAAAGCGGAAGAACTAGTAGATGAAGAACTGTAGATCGTCCTGTTTTCAGATAGCGACTGGGGGCGGCGGGAGCTTGAACGCCGAGGTGTTGGTACGGACGACCAAAGTCGGTCCTGAGCCGGGTGAACTTGATCCACCGCAGAGACGAGCGTACAAACCGCGCCAGGCCGCCAGCGTCTTGTGAGACCAGATCCAGAACCCGGATGTGATTCCGACAAGCAGCGTCATGATGTACTTGACAACCAGGACGCCAAATTCCGGCACATGTCGCTGATCGCTGGAGTCACCAGGTTGACAGTGGACGACGTCGCCTGGCGTCAGAGAAGTGCATGTGGTCTGTGAGTACCAGTGACTGATCCAGCGCGGCCAGGACGACTGCTCGTGGACGTGACAAGCGATGACCACGCCGGCCGGCACTGCGTATAGCACGCCGAAGACTCCGATACGCACCATCAGGCGCTCCAGCTTGCCCGTCTGTGAACGGTCGTGACGCATGGCCGCTCTGATGCGGAACAGCGCAATGACTCCCGCCAACATGAAGCACGCGCCGACCGAGAGATAGACGCAGAGAGGCGCCAGCACGAACACCCGGGCTGTAGTGACCGGGCCTCCGGTCACACCCGCCACGCAGACCCCCACCACCGGGTCACCAGCGACCGAGTTGGTGCCCAGCGCCGCGAACGTCTGTATCGCCGGCATCGCCCAGGCGGCCAGGTGGAAGTAGGCGGCGTGACTCTCGATCGCTTCCCGACCCCACTTAAGTCCCGCCGCCAAGAACCAGGTCAACGCAAGCACGACCCACCAGATGGACGCCGCCATGCTGAAGAAGTAGAGCACGGCAAAGACGACCGAGCACAGTTCGTTTTTTGCGCCCTGCGTGACGACCGGCACGCCACCCTGCCGCTGTCCGCCAGTCTCCCCCTCCTCCCCGCCGTCGAATGGCCCCACGCACGCCACTCTCGGCCCCACGGCGAACCCGACAACGTACGCCAGCCCGACCGCCAGGTAGCACGCCGACAGAAAGACGATCGACCGCTCAGGGTAGCGGAAGCGTGAAGGATCGATGACGAAAGTCATGACGGTGAAGAGAGAAGACAGGACGCAGGCGATGGCTGCGACACCGACGAGGTAGCGAGCGATGGAGCGCTCGTCTGTGCTCAGGAACAAGCCCTGGGCGAGGCCGGTCCGATTGTCGCACGGCAGGCCACAGCCGTGCAGTGTCTGTCCGTCCACTTCCAACCGGTAGCCGAGCTCTGCCGGCACGACCAGGCCGGCTGGACACACAGGCCGAGGTCGCTTCCTCCGTCTCGGGGTTGACCCAACATCATCCGGTGGCGGCGGATTTTTCCCCGGCTGTCGTCCTCCAGTCTCCTGGTTATGAGACGTTCTATTTTCCCTCACGCACAGACCATGCGTCGGGAACTTGCCACAGTCGAGGTTGTCCGGCCAGTGGAAGCCGAAGCGGTTCATGAGTGCCTCACAACCACTCTTCACTTCGAGACAGAGCGATTGGCACGGCGGTATCGCCTCGTCCAGCACTGTACAGACAGGAGCGTAGATTGTGCACAGGAAAAACTTGAGATACGGACTACACTGCACCTGCGCACAAGCAATGCAACAGAAAATGATACAGCGAACGATCTAGCGTCGTACACAGTTTGTGAATACTTCTCATAACTTCTCGTTCACATCGTTATAACAGTACAAACTATAACAGAAATTAATATTATAGCTACATCGTACAAAAATGACAAGTTCCACAATAATTTTGTCAGTATAAGTATTAAGCACAGCGTGATACAATACTTTGTCTTCTTCTTGCCATTAATTAATGGCGCATTTGATAACCCATTCGCAATGTGATGTAGGCCTAAGTTTATTATTTAAATGTCATGGCATAATAAACAAAAATCAAACTTCTTGCTGTTGGCCTTCAACCTTTCGTACGTTTTGGTCAAATATTGTTTGCTGAGCGGGCGTTTTCAATACAGAAGCTGCAATACCTTGACAAGAGGGAAGAACTGGTGGACTTCAAGACCGGCATCGTCTTGCGTCGGGTGATTGAGAAGGTTCGGTATAATCGTCATGTTGTACTGCAGGTCCTTGCACATCGGGATCGTGATGGGCTCGCAGCGCTTGGCGCCGCTGCTAGCGACATCTACCGGCCACAGGTGCCCGCTGTCGTCATCATGATCACCGCCGCCCGTGGCGTCGTGGAAAGTCGGCAGTTTGACCCCGGGACGACCGGGGAACGACCTCTGAGCGGCCGCCTGTAGTTCATCGGCCGCGCCGATAGTCACGGACGCCATCATCATCAACCACAACACGGCTATGACGACGACAGCCTGCGGACAGCCGCCACCTCGTCCGCTCAAACCGCGCACTATGAACGCGAATATCTTCATTATATCTTTGCCCGCCGATCGCTCGACCGATATCAGTCTGTGTCTCTCTCTACGCGACATTATCTATTATACGGCTACTATTATTAAGCTACACGTTTTTATATACTGACAAGTGTCGACCGACGCATTAATTAACTCGCAGTTCGAACAGCAGACGGCACGATCGGTAATTTGCATACAACGGACGGACACAGCGACAGCGACAGACGGACCAGGCAGCCTACTCGCTAGTCAGTCAGTGGTCAGTGTTTGGACACACTGCGGTCACTCAGCGGCCTGATGCACAGCCAGCGAGCGTGCAGCGAAAGTTCGCCTGCTGATACACCTCAATCGCACGGCGGGCGACTCTATAGCAGCCACAGCAGACCGGCGATAAGCATTCACGATTCAGCACTGGCCATCACAGTCCACCGGTGAGACGGTGCGGTGCATTGGACGTGGCTAAGGCCAGTTATACATTGGTTCGAGTACACGTACATACGTCGAATTTGGAGGACGCGAAAAGATGCGCTGGAGTATTTTCGCCAAGCATGCTTGCGGCGAAAAGCTAAATGACCAGAAAGTACTTTTTCTGGCGGAATCGCTTTTGCAGAGCAAACAATTCCGCCTAATTCTATACATTTCTCCGTTGCGTCGACTGTCTGCTGGACTGTCGTCTTAACGCGCGTCCGTCCGTCCTTCCGTCCGTCACACTGCGGTATTGTGTCAAAACGACGCAAGCTAGGATCACGAGATCTTTACTGTGCGCTGGCCCAATGACTCTACTTCATCGTGACAAAATTTCGTGCCCGTAGGTGACGGGGTAACGAGGGCGTCAAAGAAGGGTATCCCTCTAAAAATACGTTATTTTGCCGCTATTGGCTCTTATAGTGTGAAAACGGTTGCAGATAGGTACAGACTTGCTGCATAGGCCTATCATAACAAGCACTGGTGACGGGCTTTCTAGAGTTATTAACAACGATGACCTTGAACGACCTAACCCTCAAAAGAGGGGTTTTGTTGAATTTTTCGCAATTTTTGACTGCGGCGCACATTACAACAGTGAATTGCGACGAAATGGCTGAAGATAGACCAAGACAGCCTATTAAATTATTAGCATTAAACGTAGAGTATACTACCGCCTAAAAAGTAGTTATTTCATCACTATTGGCTAGTGTAGCGTAAAAACGGTTGCAAATAGGCACAGACACTGCTGCTTATCATAACAAGAAATAACAAGCTTTTTAGTGGTGTCAACCTCGATGATCTTGAATGACATTGAACCGCCAAAACAGGTGGTTTTAATGTTTTTTTTGCAATTTCTGGCCGCGGAGCAGATTTCAAGAGTGAACTGGATGGAGATAAACCAAGACAACCTGCGAACAGGAACTGTTAGGCTGTCTCGCGTCTCATGAGCTTTGCTTAAATTACTTGTTATTATCCGTGACATTTGTGCATCTGCTTAAATCGTTCGAAGGATTTTGATGGCATCTTGCAGGTAGTGTCCAATGACAGATATGGTCCTCCACTCCCCCAGGGAAAAAGAGATTTGGGATAAAATCCCAGCCAAAACATGTAGTTGTAAATTGCAGCGAACCAAATGGGCTGACAGTTGGCTGCAAATACGAGCGACGAGTCGGGTGAACTTGCCACAGCGATTCCGTTTTTTGCCAATTTACTTTGGCCTTGCTAATATTATTTTCTGCGGACGAATAAACGTGTTTATTATGATTATTATCATCAGTAGTATTTTAGTAAGCAATCAATCACGCACTAACGGCTAGGCTACTATTGAAAAATGTACTTTTTCAGTACTGTCTAGTGTCTATTGCCAAACAAATTTTAAATTTATGTGTACGTGACTATTTCTGAACACTGATATCTATTTATTAGCAAACAATCACACACGTTACATTGTAGCCTAACTATAAGAAGCTACTAAAACGCACATGATATAGGCCTACACCATGGACTATAACACTATAATTCAGTATAATATAAGGACTATAATATAATATAAGGACTATAATTCAGAAAGCGAAGGGACATTGCTAGACTCAGTGATGAAGGAATTAGTAATGCGTACAGAGTAGCACTTGAACGGCATCTCGGACAAGCAGAGCCATCACAAGACTTGGACGAGAACG
>Ga0056128_1010374_pt1 | contig 11619 bp, 6 predicted proteins | sample WorMetLIZISLAND2_FD_71113 | JGI IMG/M metagenome (GOLD analysis project Ga0056128, IMG submission 71113) | Marine gutless worms symbiont microbial communities from Max Planck institute for Marine Microbiology, Germany - Olavius geniculatus... ... | reverse complement strand
ATGAAATTTTTAGCATGGAATGTAGATTTTAGCAGTCCAAGTCCGGACGCTCTAGATTCAAGCAGGCCTGCGCACGTGGGTGTCAACGAGAGGTACCCCTGTAAAAAGTGGTTATTTATATTCTGTTGGCTTGTCTAGCGTGTAAATGGTTGCAGATAGGCACAGCCATGCTGCTTATCATAACAAGAACTGATGAGGAGCTTCTTACGAATGTCAACATCGGTAACCTTGAATAACCTTGAACCCTAAAAATATTGATTTAACGTGATTTTTGGGCGATTTTGGCTGCAAAAGAGTGAATTACAACGAAATGGACGGAGATAGACTAAGATTATTTGCGAACAGGAACTGCAATAGGCTTTCGCGAATTTCATGAGCTTTGTTCAAATTTCTTGTAAATTATGTGAAAACAGATTACCGGGTAAACGCTATTACACTGAATGCCAATGGCAACAAGATGTGACACTCTGAGCCAAATGACTGAAACATTCAAAGACACAACATAGTTAGTTCTAGTGCAAACACATATTAACATCACAGCCGACGACAATAAGTTAACAGTACAAAAGCAGTACAACCAAATCAAGTACATGAACGCAGGCAATTGGGCAGAAATGTAAGTCTAAAAGTTCTTGAAGTCTAATTCTACATTCTGCAGCATACCTACATGTACAAACTGTAAGTATTACATGATGCTAAATGTTGATATTTAAAAGCTAAAGTGCACGATGGCAAGCTTTTCTTTTCTTGTCCCTTTTAATGTCTCTCCATTTTCTTATTCCTTCTTCTCTTTTCCTCAAATGCCCCATTTTTTTCTCCCTCGTGTGACATCTACGATCCAGCCTGAAATAGGGCCTGGGCAACCTACAGTGTGTCCAGAGGAAGCCAGATAGTTTTCGAATAAATTCTGTGAGCCAAAACGACATTTCTTGCGACAGCTAGGTTGAACGTTTAATTATGAGATTTGGGAACCAGTAATCAGAACTTCACGGTGATTGCATCTAGAATGGGAGCCTGTGCATTGAACAGATTACCGGAGAACTGTTCAGTGTAAACGAAAGCACCTCACAATGCAAAACGACAAGCGTAAATATCAGAGTTTTTACTAAAACACATTACGACAATACAAATAGCACGTGAACCACTATGAACGTAAACAACGGCCAACAATGTGAGATTCACTTACAGAATATAAATCAAATTCAAAGTACAAAGCCATTGACGCCAAATTCTCCCCAAGGTCTCGCTGGAAACTAGTTTTAAATACTGGCACCACAGTGCTGAGCGATTTGAAGATGTGGATTTCTTGCAATGTGCAATGTGACCGCATGAACCACACTGTTCACGCACAATATCCACACAAATATTTACAATCAGTTATTCCTCACAGGGAGCAGTCATTCCCCTCGAAGTACAAATACCAAAACATGGCGATATGAGACACCTGTAATAAAAATACTTAAACTCCTAACTGCACCTGGTTGGTAGACTTGGGCCCAATTTACAAAACATTGTAAAATAATCATAAAATTTTTGTAAACTCTTCGCAACTTTGTCGTATTTTTGTCGTAAATCAACAAGTTACGATGTCGTAACGCTGTCATAAATTTGTCTTACAATGTTTTGTAAATTTGGCCCCTGGACTGGTGAGCTGGTAGGTCAGCGATGTTCACAAGGGAAAAGACCAAGTTTACATGGGTCGAAGTCGGTAACGGGTCGAGTCCGAGACACAGCAGGTACGCCTGGTAGACCTACGTTGCTGTTATCAAGCCAGAGTCGATGGTAGGAGGTATTGAGCAGATCCGGTAGATGTACGTCCCGCCACGACATCCACGCCTTGCCCGGCGCAGCCTTCTCAATACACGCGCCAGCTCCACGCCACCAGTCGTTGAGACGCTCATAGACAATGTGCTGATCGGACCGCCGGCTCTCATGCAGCATGGCGCACAGACGACACCAGAACTTGGTGTCGATGTACTCGCCCGCACCCCGCCAGCGGAAGTACGAATTGTAGCGGTCACGGTCCGCGGCAACGGCGCGGAGGAACTCGGCCAGCTGACGCGGTGACTCAAAGTCATCGACGTGGATGAAGGACCCGGGAGGTGCAGCACGCTCGTAGTCGACCCGAGGTGCGCCCATCACCACAGGAACCACGTCATGTCTGCACTCATGCAGAAACAACATGAAGCCCGTTCTACCAGCAACGTTTAACCGCAGCATTTTAAAGCCCAAAGCCAAGGCCAATGACCTTCGAGGCCAAGGCCAAAGTAAGTAAACCTCGAGGCTAAGGCCAAGGCCAAGGCAACTAAGTAAGTAAGTAAAGTATAAGTAGGCTATGACAATTTTATAGGCCTATTGCACATCAAAAGCAAACTTCATTTTATATAAACCGCAATGAACCATAAAAAATGGTCCGAAAAAATACTTCAATGTTTCAGTGCATATATTGTACACATATCAACAAGAAACTTAGCTGTCACTAAGGTGCGCTGACCGTTATAGGTTAAAGGGTATAGCTTATGGGAAACCCATTCAAAAGCTCAAAGCTACGAAGCGTCACCTGCCATATGAAATTATTACACAGCGTAACCAGCCACCTAACACAAGTGAACGTGCATGGTGCTCCGCCTTAACCCCAGCCATACAGGCCAGTACGCAATTTGCCTACCCAGAAGGGATGAAAGGCTGAGTTGACTAGTGTTGATCGTAATACCAAGATAGTTTACCTGTCCACAGACATTCACCCACCCAAGTAGTAACCACTTGGTAGAGTCCCGATTGGGAGTCAAACCAATGACCTTGTGATCGCAAATTCAACATCCTATGTCCCTTTACACTATCAAGTCGATGCGATGGTCACCGCGATAACACTGAAACTACACAATGATAACAACAATGATAAGGATTATAATAGGCTAATGATGATGATGATGATATGATGACGACTTAGCCGGACTCACAGCAGTGCGTTCCAGAACAGTTTCTCAGTGATGTAGTCTCGGCAGTTGCTGTTCTCAAATGACAAGTAGAAGTGATAGTCATCGCGCAGCTTCTTGTTGCAGATGTCTCCCTCGGAGTGACGCGGACACGACAGAGGTCCACACGACCCATACACATCCACGTCTGCACAGCACATCATCACACATTCATAGCTTAAACTACAGTTACTACACTAACAGCACCTCAGATTCGATTATCTATTACTGCCGCTATATAAATATTTTATTGATTAACTGACTGACTGATTACAGTACTTCGACTGACTGTCGATCTGCTGTGCATCATTTTGTATCACAAATTCACAACAAAACGAAAAGTCTGCAGCAAATCCACATGACAAGTTGCACACGCAATCCACAACAAGTAATTTAAGCAAAGCTCACGTGACGCGGGCCAGCAATGGTGGGAATGGTGGCGCTGGGGAATCAGTGTACAACACGCAATAAAATATCTCTTGTAATTTCAGCGCAATTCACTCTTGAAATGTGCGAAATTGATAACGAAATCAAAGAGCAAAGCAATGCAGCTTACCTATATACTTTTGCAGTTCGTCGACGAAGTATTTTCGTCCGTTTGGCGCGGCACAGTTTGAGACGAACCAGGCGACATGACGCGTTTTGTGTGCCTTGAAGTCGCGAGGCGGGTGGTCCGGTAGTCCGCTCCAGTTGGCGAAGTACGTGAATTTCTCGTACGGTGCGACGAGCGTCGAGTCCAGACGGTAAGTTGCCGTCCAGTTCACCTGTCCGACAACATCACAGTTAAACGGTTAAACGGTTAAATGATATAGCTCTTCATAAGAAACTAATCTCAGAGCTACGGAGCGTCACCTGCCATCTGGAATCACACAGTGTTACCTGCTGCCAACCGACACAGCCTCACACAGGTGGACACGCCGCGCCTTAACCCCAGACAGATAGGCCGGTACTCGATTTACCTACCCTGGAAGGATGGAAGGCTGAGTTGACCTAAGCGGATGGTTACACACCGAGATGGTTTACCTGCCTGCAGGCAGTCATCCATCCATATACTAACCCGGCCTGGCGTAGAGCAGGTCGGACACCACGCGTTACCTCTACGCCACAGCAGGCTATCCGTCAACTCATGCACAATGTCAGGGATTTATACAGGATTCTGCTTGAGGTGTGGGCCAGCACCACGAGTGTTTCCTTTCTCACTCTTGTTCTAACAGTGTACCTTCGCTCCTCTCTTTCCTTTGCTTCCTTCCTCTTTTTATCCTCCTTTTCTTGTCCCTCTAACAGGGAGTCTGCAGAAACGCTATAAAGGCGTGTAAGCTCCCGACGGGGTCCACACCAGCTATAGGGTGGGGTTTTTCGCTTTTCCGATTTTGAATATGTCCATCCATTCCGGAGACATTATCATCGATCAAAGTGTGAAGTTAAATTTTAGGGGTGCGGTCCCCAAAAAGTTGTACTAAATTATCATGCTTACATTGCGGCCCGTCACATAAAAATGTTTCGAGAGGCTACTTACCCTGACCCATTGTTTTATAATGCGTTCCGTGTTATACGGCCTACTGGTTTTAAATTGTAACATCAAGGTGGTCATTTTTTTTCTGAAAAAATCCCGAATGGAGAGTTTAAACCCCCCTCAATTTTTTGTTGGCCACTATCGAGCTAATGCTGACGACGACGACGACAATCGCGCCTAGAGGGATTGTAAATCACATGAATTACAGCTAACGCGTTAGCATTCTGCATATGTCTATTAAAACAATTAAAGTGATTTCCTATTGCGGTTATTAGCCGACCGTAAGCCTACTTAAGTAACGGTAGTGGTAGTAGCTGTCGTCTGTCGTCTCTCTGTCTGTCCGTTTGTCCGTCTGTAACGGATGTACTGTAGCTAAGCGTAAAGGAAAACGTTTTACACGAATAGTTAGGCAGGTGTCTTAAACTTAGACACGCAAATTTTCAGCAATTTAGTGCAAGAAGAGCATTTTCAAATTCGAAATTGAATGGAGGGGGTAGGAAAAATATGCTTTTTAACGAAAACTGACCATATCTCGGAAACGGTGAGAGCTACGGCCAACGGCCAAGGTTGCTATTAATCACTAATAGGAAGTGGCATACGCCCTTTCATATAAAATGAAAATCATGGACCCTGGATGACCTTGAAGGTCAATGACAACCACTACGGTCGGCTGAGCTTTTTAGTTATACTGCCGCAGCAGATGTTGTTTTTCGTTTTTCTTGCTCTTCAAATTCAAATGTCAGGCTAACGTTGAAAGCGTTTGTTAATAGTCAGTCATGTCAATGCGCTGCCAGCCCGTGATGCAGCGGAAGTCGATGTGACATTTAGTTTCAACATGCGGCAAAGCTGACTTATTCGTTCACTCGTCGATTCTGGCTGAGGCTGACTCTCGCTAATGCCAACTTAGGCCTCGAGCTGACATTTGTCACACTTACTTCACTTGCTTACTTATGCTTACCGTACCTAGTGACCTTGGCCTTGAAGGCCACCTTTTTGGCCTTGACCTTAGCTTTGGCCTTGAAAATGCTGGCCTCGAACCCCCGGTAGATTGTTAGGCCGACTCGTGCCAAAAATTTCTGCTTGCTCATCTCAACTGGTGCTGTCAGTTGCCACCCTGCTCAGACGGTGAACTTAATCTCGTTCGCTGATGACAAATTCTTGAAGTTTTACAGTTGCAGCCAAAAAACGCGCAAAGCGATCGCATTTGCGTGTCTGTAGAGATAGTTTGACTTTCACATGTTTGAGCAGAAAACAGTGCACCAGCAAACACCGCTAACGAGATGGTTGAGTTTTTGGCTAGCGATCGACACCTGATTTCATGCCCCGTGCTGATTAGTGCTGACACAATGAACACTTTTCTATCAGCAAACCAAATTAAGCTCACCTTCGAAGCAAGGTAGCAACTGACGGCACCAAATGAGACAAGCAAGCGTATACTCTCGACACTTTGACGTAAGCGTTACGTCACGACTAGCAAAAATATTCAATCAACAACCATATTTTGTTGAAACATTTTGAACTGATATCTGTTCAGCTACAACTAGTAAAAATCACGGCTTGTGCGGTAGCAACAAGCTGTTGTATAAGCGATGTGCCAAGTCAATGGGAAGACCGAAATTTCGACCCCCCACAGCTCCCACATTTTTCAACCATCTTAATAAAACTTGAAACCAAGAAAGATATCCGGGATACAACCCCACTTGCAAAATTTGATTGATGTGGGACGACGGGAAATGGGTCTGCGTAGGGAGGGCATTTTACGTTATTTTTTTGTGTTCTATTTGTGCATATTTATTATCATTTGAGTAAATTATGAAAGAAAGAAAAAGTGATCCTTTTATGAAACAGCGTGTAATATAATACACATCGCTGGTGTCATAGGTGTACAGTGTACCTGTGCGCCGAAGTCGGTCAGGTCCTGCGTGTGGTACGGACTCTCGAGCAGGAAGAGCACCCAGATCTGATGTGGCGGGCGCGGGAATGCGGGACGCGAGATGGCGCCACTGAACAGAATGAGGTCTGCTGTGGCGGCGTCCTCGTGCTTGCTTGTCAGCGAGCATTGGTTTACCGGACAGCCGTGCTCAATGAAACGCGACTGGCCGGGCTGCATGCCGTGCTCCAGGCCGTTCGCTAATAGAATCTTCTTCAGACGCGCACCTGCACACATTTGCCGCTATTTTAATAGTAGCGCAATACAGCTAGATTCAACAGGGGCATTTTAAACATAATGCACGATACCAAATAGCGCTATACAGTATTTGACGATACACATAAGGCCTACGGTACGACAAATTAAACCACGCAGATGAGTCAGCATGTTAGAATTTCCACGACCAGCTGTATAGAAGCATTGTGATTGGCGTCCTGTAATTCACTGACAAGCAAAATTAATTGAGGAAGCAAAATACTGTCAGTTCAATATAGGCCTACGTTGAGGCAATTTTGTGCAATATAATTTTCTGCTGCAGCAAAAACATAATTCGATCATAATTGCCATAAACTACACATTTTAAACGAAATTTCAGCACAAGTTGTTTCTACCGACAATATCCATTTAAGCATAAATAACTTAATCTGTTATGCATGTCAAACATTTGCAAACGCTGGTATAGTTGCCCTGAAATGTTAATTATAAACTTTGTTGAGTGTTAGGCCCTAATTTTTGTTTCACACGAGTTTGATTGGCTCTTAAATATTGCATGCTCATTTGTTCACAATGCAGTAGGCTTACGGTCTCGTGCATGAATTATCTTGATCGCATTAATTGACTTTCTGTTGCATGTGCGCCACGCATGTCTGTGTGTGTTTATTGTGAATTATTGTTATTATTATTCCTTATATTTTTGTATCACCAATATTTGGTGAATAAAAGTTGTGTATCTCCATTTAACATCCAACAGTGAACTGCATGGTCATAGATAGGTATACGCCGCGCTATGGCAACACAACAGATTGCCGCATTTTATTGATTAACACTTTTTTGCAGCAGTATCGTCGTTCACTGACGATCGCTGTATATGCAGGCTGCACCTGAGGTTCAACAAACGCGATCATCGATTAGATCATCGTATATACTAGGCCAATAGACTATATACGCAGGCCTACGCTTACGGCGCGGCAATTTTTGCAGTACGCACATTACGGCAAGTGTGTGTAGGACAAAGTACAATGAAGGGTTTACTCACGATTACGCGCAGCACGTTTCCACGCAGCGCCAAAAATTGACGTAAAGCACGTTTCAGCGCCGCTCGGCTGCGCTGAAACGTGCTTTACGTCAATTTTTGCTGAGTAGGTTCCAAGGCCCCTACTAGGCCTAGCCTATTGTATGAAGTTTGAAGTGTATGTCGACTCGACCGAAGTGACTTGCAGCGTGCTGCTTAGCGTCCGTATAATCTCTGCTCAAGCTTTTGTATACGACTCATGCCGTTAAAGACGTTAAGGTATTTTATATTATAATTTGCTGTTGTATTACAATAGCAATTCGTGAAGAAGCAAGCTGTGTTTGTTCATTTTACACTGATCAACTAATTTATAGATTAGGATAATGAAAACCTAGTCCGCTGATTTGAGAGCTGTTGAAGAAGCATCCTATAATCGTACAGATCAGCAGTAGTCGCCGATCAGTCACGGCCATCAGTCACACTATTAGATTAACCGTAGACCTACTCAGAAGCCTTTATAGCTCAGTGTATGCCAGAGATAAAGTGTTATGAACACGTTTATTACCTCCGCCAAGGAGGTTATATTTTGTCGGTTTTTGTCTGTCTGTCTGTCTGTCTGTGTGTCAGCAAGATAACTCAAAAAGTTATGGACGGATCTTTCTAAAATTTTGAGGGTATGAAGGGAATGGCACAAACTACCAGCGATTCAATTTTGGGGGTGATCCGGCAGGAATCCTGGATTCTGGATCACTTTTAAATTTTCGTTACCATTGCGTTAAAGGGGGCATAAGGGAACCGCTGGCAAAGTGAATATGGTGACGCCACCTGGCGAATAACATTGCCTTGGCGGAGGTACCTGAAGGCTATGACTGCTTTCTAGTTTAATATGTATACAATGATAAACTGACAGACAAAAGACAGCCGGACGTAAATTAACAGGATACATACAAAATAAGCCTAACGGCAGCATAGCCAATGTATTAAAATCAGCTAGTTCAAGATCAGCTCAACAGCCTCAGCTCAGCATATTCATGAAACCCTTCGCCAAAAACTTAGGCAGGATAACACCTTTGTGTACAATCGGCGATGATGATAAGTTAGCCTAAATGTAGGCTGATCGTAATGCGCAACACGTTTTCGCGCAGCGCCAATAATTACCTTTTTTTACGTTTCAGCGCGGGCGAGCGGCACTCGCGCCGGTCGGCTGCGCTGAAACATGAAAAAAGGTAATTTTTGGCGCTGCGCGGAAACATGCTGCGGGTAATCGTGAGCACCCCCAATCTCCCCTCAGTCACGAGTGCCAGCAAGCAGGTTCACCAACCCCACTTCGCTTTTCCCCACCTTTTCCCTACTTTTCCTTACTTTCAACTTCCAGTCCCCATTCTAATCCCTTCCCCTCCCCAAAAAATCCAGCTAAGGTATCTGTGGGAGCGCTGCAAGCTCCACCTGCAGCGGGGTCCGCGGCAGAGCTCCAGGCGCAAATGCATGACCTTACGCATTTTTGGCTTTTAAAGCACGTCCCATGGCAACATTTTAGTCATTTATGCGAATGCAAATGAAATGAGCGTGTTTTGTTGACTTGTCAACTAAAAACAAGAAATTTGAGCTAATGCTCACGAGACGTGCGAAAGCCTATAGCAGTTCCAGTTCAGAAGTTTAGCTGAAAATTGAAGTGTTCACGCTAAGTTAATATACAAATACCAAATTGTCTATCTGGATCGCATAACGATAGTTCCGTGGCGCTACCTTGTGAATAATATAGACTTATGTCGCAACCCACAATGGCCAAAAATCCATAAAACCCCCTATTTTGGCGGTCAAGATCATTCAAGGTCATTGAATTCGGCGCCAATTGAGTGCCAGTGTACGACTTCTTATTAGTGATTAATAGTAACCTGGCCCTATCTCGCACCGTTAATGAGATACAGCGACTTATTGGCCAAAAATTGCAAATTTTGCCCACCCCCCTCTCATTCAACGCTCTCGTTCGGAGTGACCCCCTTTGAATTTATGGAAAAGCTTTACGGTTCCTGAAACTAGAATCTTCCAGGCAGTTGATGGTGAAGATTTGGTGATTCTAGCTTGCACCGCTTTTGACTGATCCGCCCGTGTGACAGACAGACAGACGGACGGACAGAATTGCGATGGCTATGACGTGCGCGCGTAAAAATCCCGCCACAGTTTAACGATATAACCCTTCTCAACTTTTTCCACGGAAGCATCCTGCTGCTTCCACCTGTTAATTGAGTGAACATGCAGTAGGCGTTATATAGTACATGTTATGAATACAAGACCATCGAGAAGGGGGAAAATTTCACCCCAGCCCCGCAACGTTTGGGGGCCCCGCCGTCGCTCAGAAATGTAAAGTACACCATAATGCACTATTTTAAAAAGCAAAATTCCCTAGAGAGGCCCCGCGACAATGTTTTTTTCTGGACCCCGCTGTGGCTTTCGACGTCACTGTATAGTGCATGCATATGCTACGTACCTGCGGGATCTTGGTGCGTGAGGTGCAACTGGTTGAGTATGCGATCGTCGCGTTCTTCGGTCGGCGTCGGCCAGATGTGGTCGCCGATCATCTTATATTGGAAGTATCGCTGCCAGCCTGCAGTGCGGCGCGGTTCTGACCGATGCGGTGGCTGTGGTTGATGCTGTCTGGAGTCGCGGTCCAGGTGCTTGGCTCTGACCTCGGCGACGACGTGCCTGTGAGCAAGGACTGGGTCAGCGCCGGCTGGGAGCGAGCCGTGCGGCTGAATCTGCTGCCGGTGGGCGACGAAAACCTCATCGAGCAGTTGGTCGTCGATGCCGCTGCGAGACCAGAGCGACACGCCGACGTACAGCGTCACGGTCATCCACAGGGCAACCAATGAGCGCACGATGTGCAGCTTCATCGCGGCTCATCGCTTTCCAGTCCACTCGACCACACGCACCGCCAACACACGCCGCTGACCGCCGCCGTAGGCCAACTCTAATCTGTCAATTCACAATCGCTTCATTTGTATCGCGGTAACTTTATAACTCTAAGTTCCTGTCTGTTAATTCACCCGCACCCGAATTAACCACTAGAGTTAGACGTTAGGCTTAGGGCTAGAGTTAAGGTTAGAAATAGGGTTAGGATTGAGGTTAGGGTTAGGGTTATGGTCTGGGTTAGGGTTAGCGTTAGCGTTAAGAAAAAAATAATTTGGGTGCGGGTAAATTAACAGACAAGTACAGTAGGTCTACCATAACTCGACCGGGCGTATTAAGAAATGTGTAAGGGGACAGTTATCATTACATATAGCAGGAAAAAATACGTTAGAACTGTGGCACTGGCAAACGCCCTTGTTATATCCTTTAGGCCTAATGTTTTTAACTCTGCAGGACTGAGTAGGAGGCGCTATACAATTTTTTTGACTGATTGATTGATTTTTTTCGCAGCCTCGACTTTCGCCTCACCTCCCCCACATATTGACGACAGATCGATTCGGCGCCATTGATGTAGTTCCTCGTCAGCTTTCCATTGACCACAAAATACATGTACGTGACCCCGAGTGACTGACGGTGAATGGAAATTTTACATTTTTACGTTTTACCTCCTATTTTTGCACCAGTCTGGTCTATGCCACGCTTAGACCTGCGAGTCGCTGAGGTAAAGAAACGTGACCCGACTTGAGGCTAAAAATGACCCCAAGTCGACGGCGGTCGACTTGAGCACATCCGACTCGACTTGACTTGACAGCGGCATGTCGACTTCAGTCGACTTCAAACGACTTGAGACGTTCAGAAGTTGTGATGAACTTGCGTGAACACTGTACGTATACTCTAGGCTAATCATAAAGTGTTTTATAATTATTCCTTCGGCAGACATCTTTTTATTGTCATTTCCTGAAGGAATTTCGTACAGTCAGTTAAAACTGTGTTGACTGTTTTGACGCGCTACAGCTACAGCAAGATACGGCGACTTCGGAATTTTGTCGTCCGTCCGTCCCCA
>Ga0056128_1010372_pt1 | contig 11619 bp, 10 predicted proteins | sample WorMetLIZISLAND2_FD_71113 | JGI IMG/M metagenome (GOLD analysis project Ga0056128, IMG submission 71113) | Marine gutless worms symbiont microbial communities from Max Planck institute for Marine Microbiology, Germany - Olavius geniculatus... ... | reverse complement strand
CACATATAATGCATACTGGTAATTACACGTTTGCTTATACAGTACTACACACATTCGTACTCACGTCGACTCGTCGCTTCACTTCAGCCTCAAAGTCTGCAACGTTCTGTATGTTACTGGCAGTACGGAGGAAGTTCAGCTCTTGCAGAACAGCCTGGTGTTCAGTAGTTAGCTCGAGCAGCTTATCTTGTGTTGCACGGAGCTCGGCTTTCTTCATTTCTAGGGCCTTGGCAAGGTTCTGGTTGTTTGCCCGCAGTGTCCTCTTCAGAGTGGATGAATTCACTGACACGACATCAACACAGTACCATTATAATGCTCGGACGAATAACACGCTCATCAAAATGTCTGTTTTATCTGACAGTGTTTAGCTATGACACAGCTACAAATTCAGGCTTATCAAACTAACTCCACTGCATAATTTAGCCAAGCACACCACTGCGATTCCATAGATTACAAATAAGCAAGTAAAAACACATAAATCCAGACAGTGATCTGATCAAAATCTAATCAGTTTTGGGCCACAATGCCACATTAAGTTAATCAAAATCCATCCATTACTTCTGAATACTGGTAATCTTGTGCATAAACAAATGACCACACAGAGACAGAAACATTATCCTCGTCAAACATCAACCAATTATACTCATGATCTTTGAAATAACATTCTATGCAGACTGCAGACAACCAGACACTGATAATAAATTATATAGTCAAATAACTCAATATAGATGAACAAAGTGAGACAGAAATATAAACATCATTGTACTAATGCATAACGCATAACCTATTTTTATTACTTAAGAAATACTGCAGCAATGCTTAACAACAGGGACAAAGAGCCAAGTGGTGGGTAGGCAATAAGTATAATATGCTTTACACATATACAAGTTGCCTTTGAATCTAACTTTAAACAAGCAAACATACAACATCTCATGCAAACAAGACATTCCTCACTGTGAGCTCTATCCAAAGTATCCATACTCCATAAGATACAGCAACAGAATACTCACAGCTGGTGTTGCGGCATAGTGCCGACCGATTAAGGCCCCTCACTCCTCCTGCCGTCGAACGTCGCTTCGTATTAAACACACATTTTGACTTTGTTTTGCCATAATCACTGTTGCCTCTAGGTGCAGACATGTTCGCAACAGGCAACGTTGCTTGCTCTGTTAATACACATCACAATCACTTTGCAACAAATTTAGCGCTAGAAATTTGGGAAAAAGCCAAACCTGAGTCAGGTAAATCAACATGTGCGAATACAACTTTTTTGTTAGTGGACCAAAGTTTACCATTTTTTCACTCAACACAACTGCTATTCTGATTTTTGATATCTCAATCTGTTCCATGCAAAGTAAAACGCATAAGGTAGCACAAAAAAACTTCAATTCAATCAAATGTAAACAAAGCGTTTGATTGGCTGATGCCACCCACTCCTCCCGTGGAGTCTTGCAACGCCAGCCTTCCACACATTTGACCCGGAACATTTTTGGATCAACGTGGGGTGAGATTTACAAAATAACTAAATACACAAAACTTTTGTTCCAAAAACAAGAGAACAAGCAATTTGAGCAAAGCTCATAAAACGTGCGAAACGTGCGACAGCCTTAGCAGTTCCTGTTCGCAGATTGTCTTGGTCTATCTCAAGCCATTTCAAGGCAATTCATCCTTGAAGTGTGCAGTGCCAGACCCATCGAGAGGGTGGGGTAAGTGGTAAGCTGCAACACTTGGGGGACCCCGCTGTCGCTCAGAAATACAAAAAGTACACCAAAATGCATCATTTTAAAAAGAAAAATTCAAAAATTTCTCCCCAAAGGGGCCCGGAAAAATATTTGGAGGCCCTGCAAGAATGTTTTCCCGGACCCCGCTGTGGCTCTCAACAGGCCTGTGCACCGCAGCTGAAAATCGCAAAAAAACGTTGAAATTCCCTATTTTGGGAGTTCAAGGTCATCGATGTCAGTACTGCTAAACAGCTCATCACCAGTGCTTGTTATAATAAGCAACATATCTATGCCTATCTGCAACTGTTTTCACGCAGTATGTGCCAATATCTGTAAAGTAACTAGTTTTTAGAGAGGTGTTCCTCTTTGACACTCGTGAGCGCAGGCCTCCTAGAATCTATGGGGTCGGCACGTGGATGGCTAAAGTCTGCATTTAATGCTAAAAATTTCATATGCAGGTTGTCTTGGTCTATCTAAAGCCGTTTTGCAAAAAATTTACTAAAAACCTCCTACTTTGGGGGTTCAAGGTCGTTCAGGGACATCAATGTTTATAAATATAAAAGCCTGTCACCAGTGCTTGTTATGAAAAACAGCATGTCTGTACTTATCTGCAGCTGTTATTGAACTATACGAGCTAATAGTGGCAAAATAACGTCTTTTTAGGGGGTACCCCTCTTTGACGCGCTCATTCAAAAGAGGGTGTTGGTAGTTTGCGGAAATGCGGAAAGTAATTTGCGGAATGAAATCTGCGGAAGTAGGCTGTGGAACGGTGGGTAATATGCGGAATGCGGAATGACCAACCGACCGATCGATAACGCCCCCAGCCGCACTTGGCATTTATTGCCACTAATTACCGAGCAACATAGGCTACTGTACGCGATATCTCATGCTTAGACTAAAATACGGCTTAAATCTATGGCGATTTAATTGTCTCACTCTTGGCTTGGAAGTTGTAACATTTTTATCACTCGACGGGTTCTTCACGTGAAGTTAGCGGCACTTTGAAGTTTGGTTGAACAAAGGGCTATATAGGCTACTACAGTCTGTGGACGTCTGTCAAATACGTCAGTGAAGAATGGCAATCGTTGTATTCTTCAAGCTTTAATGACCTTGACAGCTTAAGACTTCAGTTACGCCGCACTATTTCTGAGATTCGCTGCACGTCAATTTATTATACGCTATTTAACGCCATATGCGGCAACTTCAAATGCACTTGAAACAAGCGACGCTTGTTTGATTGCTTTTGTTGTTGGAACGTCGGCCGACGAGGAGTCAGATGCACAGTCTTTGGCACTATGACAGTTTTGAAAGAATTGGTTTGTAAGCAAGGCACACAAAATAGACTCGATAAAGTGACACCAACTGTTTTTAACTGTTTTTAGCGTTTTTTTCTACGTTTTGCAACATTTTCATCGTTTCCCATTGTTAGCTACAGCAATTCCGCACCATACATTCTGCAAATTACCACCATGTCGAGCTCGGAAGGTTGGCAGAAAATTGCGGAATCGGGCTGCTCATGTGATCATTCCCGTCAACCAATCATCTTCATTCCGCAGATTTCATTCCGCAAATTACTTTCCGCATTCCGCAAATTACCCATTCCCTTCAAAAGAAACCCTTTCACCCAGGAACACGAAATTTTGTCAGGATAGAGTCCTTTGGGAAGCCAACAATCAAGATTTCGTGATCCTAGCTTGCACCGTTTTGATACAAATCAAGGGTGTGACGAACAGACAGATGGACGGATGGACGATGATAGCTAAGACGTGTGATGCATTACATACCGTCGCGTGTAATAACGACTTGGAAACTAGAGCTGGCCAGGCTTGTCCGTCGAATGTTCTTCAGCCAAAGAGTCGTGACGGGCTGGAATCAACTTCCCCAGCATGTCATTGAAGCACCGTCCACCAACTCTTTCAAGAACAGACACGACAAACTTTGGCAACAAGATATGAGCATTTAAAGCAACCGCTTCTCCGCTCATCAACATACAAGTACAAGTACAAGTAAGCAAAAAAGGCAATTATACTACTTCAATTGCAGAATTACGTCCGTAAACTATAACATGGAAACTATTATTACAAAAATCAACCACAAGTATAAGCACTCAAAACTCTACGCTGACTTCTAATTGGTCACTGTTGATAGTCACGTGATCGCATAAAATAACCGAATAAGTAAGTAAAACTTTGCGCCCGAAATTTTATACATTTACTTACTTAAGGTCCTTCCATGCTTAAGGTCAAGGTCATAGGTTGGAATTGTGATTTTTTTTCGCAAAAAGTTAATATATCGTTTTTCTGTCGTTCATCATTGTGGTTCATCGCATTTTCTGATGTTATTTTGTGGTGTTTGGCATATAGTCAGTGGCGTGTAGGTGAGTATTACTTGGTCGGCACGGCCACTAAATGGAATGTTTACATTTGTCGATGAGGGTCATTGAAACACTGCTGGTTTGACATGTTGCCATCGTTTACAGTTTGCCTTTTTTTCTCTGGAGCCATACATTTCTGTCTGTGGTCTGTGGACGTCAGCGGAGGTTCTGCCAAGTAAGGGTCACTGTGTAAACTGTTCCAAATATCAACCTGAATATTTGCCTCCAGGATCTGCAGCACGCTTCAACACAGAAAGCTGATGTTTAGACTGCAGGTGCGAGTGCAAACTTTTTGTAGATTCACCACGAGCCTTTCGCTTGGCGTTACATAGCGTGCATTCTGCTCGCTGTCCAACGACATCTCGTGTAAAATATGTCCAAACTCCACTTCTCTAAGGAAGTGAATTTTGTGAAACTGACATTGTTTCAATTGCCATGTGCAATCACGTTCATGATAAACAAAACAGTTGCTGACGTCACTGATTACGTTAACCTGCCAGCTAGAAAGCATAATAGTGAGGGATGTAACAAAATTTTATGGATTGGAAATTGGAATAATAGCTTACTGGATAGCTTACCGAACAAGGCCTCCCCGACAGCATGGTTCAGCCTCAGTAGACCAAGTGGCATCAGTTGCCAACAAACAGGTCTATCTCTTTTGACTGTCTTGAGTTTTTCCAGATTCCCTTTGAAGATGTTGATAGATCCAGATGTCACTGTTCTATTATCAAGACTATTCCAAATGTTTATAACACGTTCTGAGAAAAAGTGGTGTCTCAATTCAGTTGACGCTCTCCTTTTCGTAAGCTTCAGTAAGTGACCCCTTGTTGCTCCATAGTTGTTATATTTGAAAGATATGTCGAACGAGACTGATGATATTCTGTATATGATTTTATAGACTTTGATTAAATCTGCACGAACTCTTCGTTCTTCAAGGGTCCACAGTTTCAGGTGTTGCAATCTTCGCAAATATGGTAGCCTTCGTAAATCCGGAAACATCTTGTAAATCTGCTGTATCCATTCAATTAATTCTTTATTTTTTACATAATGAGGTGACCACGCTGATATACAATATTCCAAATGAGGCCTGACCAGAGATTGTATAGGCTGAGTAAAATGTCTCTGTCACTCTTTATGTTTAATGGATCGATTGATAAGACCGAGCATCTTGCTTGCCTTTGCATAGGCTTGCTCACATTGCTGAGATACTTTCAAGTCTTTAGTAATGATTATCCCTAAATCCTTTTCTTCTTCTGCTGTAACTAACTGCTTTCCATCCATGTAGTAACTATAGCCATGGTCTTTATAACCCAGATGCATAACTTTACATTTTACGACATTGAACAGCATTTGCCATTCCTCTGCTCATCTCAAGAGATTATCCAGATCTTTCTGAAGAACACTTCGATCCAAATCAGTATTAACTGCACCGAATATTTTTGTATCATCTGCAAATTTCAGTATCCAGTTCTTTACACCACTATCCAGGTCATTAATATAAATCAGAAACAACATTGGTCCCAACACTGACCCTTGAGGGACACCACTCAACACTTCTAACCATGATGACGTAACACCGCTTATACACACCCTCTGCTTTCGTTGCTGTCTGTCGCAGGGACTGGAGAAAGCAGTTGCAAGTGACAGTGTGCTATGGATTGGATAGCTAATGAAAAACGTGTTTGCTGTTATCCACTCTGGTATAATACTCCGTTAAGTGCAGCATTCTTGGTGCAAAAACGCAAAACCGAAACCTGCATGTTTTGCCCTTTTCCCAAACTTAGGTTTCGAGTTTGGTAAAGTGTTCAGGTTTACTCAGACCCTGGGTTTTTCAAAACCCGGGATGCAATCCCTAGTAAACAAGTTGCCCAGGATTGTTACCTGAGTAAATGTCCGTAATTCAGCGACTGCACTCCATATATCTAATACTAAGGACTGGGCTACTAGCTAAAAATAAAGGTGTGGACTAGAAAGCCGAATGAAAAGCTGAAGAACATCTAAAAACAAAACTGAAACTGTAAACAACACCGAATTGTTCTATGCGTCATACTGTGCAGTTGTATTGTTGTGTTTGTATGTCAGCTGTAGTCAAACTGGCCAAGAATGAATTCAGCTCTGCTTGTAACATTCATCAACAGAACGGATTCGTGAGCGATGCATCGGATCTGCAGGCAGAAGACGTGTATGAGGGCATCAGCTCTCCAAAGTGCCATTCTTTCGTTCGCCGTGGTTCGCTGAAACCACAGAAGTTTGCTGATGTCTCTAATACAACTGGTGGTTTACTGATACCTGTTTATTTAGTGTTACTGACTGACACTTGCATAAGAAAGGTGTAGCATGATACATAGTAAGTCATAGAGCTTAAGAGGCGCAGTTTAACAGTTAGTTAAATTGTGCTTTAACAGTTAGTTAAACAGTGTGCTGCAGTTTTAGCGCCCGAACAAAAATACGTTTAGCAGCTGCTTGAACTTTTCAGCATTAATGTTCTTCTGGACCAGCCCGTAGGCGAGAAATCTGTAGAGGTTGTTCCAGCGAAGTGGGGTAGAGCAGCCCATCCGTCCGTGAACTCAGCCTTTTTTTCCTGCCCAGTGCTGCTACAGAACTACGGCTATTCAGTCGGTAAGAACTCTTATCCAGGGCGCTATCCAAGCTTCTACGATCAGACAAGATCTGCACTAGAAATACGGTAACATGAAGACGATATTTGACAGTTTCAGAATGTAATATTAGTGAGATATCACGTAATTATAAGCAAGCGATTGAAGCAGATACTATAACAAGATGGCGACTCTCGTCATTCTTAGCCTTCACTTTTCTAATACTGCTGGAAAACGGCCGGTCAGCGACCCATTTTCAGGTGCAAGAAACTATGCCTTGTTTATAGGTTAAAGCTAGGGTGATTCACATTCCTTTTTCAAATTCACCACAATGTCAGTTTTTCTCGGATGATCTGGAAGGCTGTTCGCTGGTTTTAGACCTGCAGCTGAAAATTATCCGTGACAGTCTTCTACAGAAAATCATACAGTACCCACTACCCAGCTCTGATTGATTTGTTGGCACAGTTAAATCTGTGTACCATATTGTACAATGCATGCTAACATCGTATGATGGCACAGCAATGGTTTTGCAACATCACTGCTTGTTATTATTGTATCTGCTGACTGTTTTAGAGCATTCCGGGCAGCATTTGGTTGACACCTTGCCAGAGGTTGATCTCATCGGTCTAGTGGGAGAGCAATTACCACGTTACACCCTGCATGCCGATGCCGTCACTGACTTCACAGGTTACTCCAATGCAGACTGGACTGTACAGACGCCTTGCCTGAAGCTGCCCAACGACTTCAGCTTCTCAGCAGAATTCATCGAAGAAACGCTGAAGTATTTCGGTAAGGATGGCAAAATGGATATGTGTGTACTGCATGTGTGTGCTTTTATATTAAACATTTATTTCAAGAATGATGATAATAGTCATACAGTTTGTGCCAATGTAGATGTATTAACATGTGTAAAGTGTATGTTTTCTTATGTTATGTAATAAGCTAAGCTGAAATGGCACTCACTCAGTATTATAGTCGTAGTCGATTTGATTTGTCTGTCCAGTCATTCCTGCTAACATGTACATTATGTGTGACCTTATTGCAGTAGATGAATGGTGTGAATGCATGAGTAAGTGAAGTAAGCAAACCCATCTGAACGTTTTGTAAATGGGAGCATGATGACATAATTCAGTGCATATTATTTCCTACTGACACTGTCTGAAAAGATATATCTATACACCATTTTGCTATTTCACATCTACCTGAATGCATTCAGTGACAGGCTGTTTTCCTACAGAATAGATGGCAGACTGCTCCATTTGTTGGATCCATTAGAAGCATCACTTAACATTGTTTCACTGAAAGTTCTATTTTAGTATTTGTGCCACTGATACCTTTTGCTGTAAATATTGGATTGAATTGTGGTCGCGTTATGGTTATAGATAACCGTATCTGCTTTCAGATGGGTAATTTTGGATATACCCGATTTCAGCTGATGCTGCTTTGATGTGCATGTATTTAAGTGATATTGGTATGACTATGGCAGTTCTGTCTGGTGAGAGACTAAGCCAAATGACAAGGACATACAATGACATTGCTGCTGTGACACTGCTCCTGGAAGAGGTAGGCTAATGACACTACAGCACGACACTGTTGAATAATTTGTGCTTTTCTGTTTGTTGGCGAAATTACTGAAAGAGTTCAGAGAGATTTTGATGAAAGTTTTGTCAGATGCCCAAGGGAAAAATAGAGCATAATTTGGACCCAGAGCCATAACATGATTAGTGGCTGATTATGCTTTCTGAATGCTTCTGATTTTAATTTTTCCAAGAGATTTCATTCTTGGTATCATTTGTTATCATAGCTGTCAGAATCTTCAGTTTTTAGAATCTTCAGTTTATGTCATAGTTTTATGTTACTTATCTGACTGTTTTTGGTTTTACTTTGCATGCATTCATTTCTGTTTTGTGTGATCAGTTAAGTTGGTTTAGTCCCATCATAGTTATTAGCAAGCATTTTGAGACAGGACGCTGTCAGTAAAACTGTTGTGATATTTTATTAGAAATTTAGAAGATTACAGTGGATCAGTAGACCCATTACTGTGTTGACACTGTTGGTTGGTGACAGTAAGGGGAAGGGGCATGTATTTAATCCAGAAAAATGGGTATTGGGTAAGTACAAAAATGACATTTAGTAGCAGCCAGAAAAAGACCATGATTTGGGGTTGCTTTTGAACATGCCCAATGAAATAATGCACTGTTTATCCATCTAAAACCACTGCCACGTTATAACTTGACTCTTTTGAGTTATACTCCAGATTATGCTTGGCTCTATAAAGGAAAGCGTATAGGAATAACTGCAGCAGAAATTTTACTTTCTGGATATCTTTACTCAGTGTCAAAGTGTTAAATATTTTGATAAAATCACAGATATTTCACAGGTGGCAAAGTTAAAACATGTGAACTTGTTTTCCTTTGTTAACATTTTCAGCTGAAAATTCACAGCCTTAGTTACAAGTGAGAATTTTTGGTGCAGAGAATTTTAAAAACTTTCTCTCATACCACCAGGCAAGCTGGACGTACAAATGTGCTGAGGTTGGGCTAGGTCAAAGTTTGTTTGCTAATACAAATAAAGATGAAATGTAAATGATCTACATATAGAAAGAAAGAGATTTGGAGTTGGCCGCAAGGATTGGTCTGAAACTGCTGGCCGACAATCAGACACTTCGCAATCACAATGAGTATTTGGAAGAGCAGTTACTTCAAGCCACTGACAAGGTAGTGAAAATGGCCAATCACTTAATACTGATAATTATAATGCCAACGATTGTTTCGACTTTTTGTGTGCCGGACCTGTTTTCCGTAGTAAGCTCTACAAGTTAAAGAGATGGGCAAAGACTGATGGGCATTGTTTTTACTGGCCAGACACTTTGTCTTTCATAAGCTACATATTAAATTACTTCGCATTTTGCTTATTGTGCTTACAGTGTTTGGATGCACATTATTTTTTGTTGTTCTTTTATAGTAAATGCACAAAGTGACCGTTTTACTACTTTAACTGCATTTTTGTTTATAGTGCAGTATATTTTCCATTTTGGCTTTTCAGTTTATTTAGTTTTGTTTATACTATTTAATGTTTATTAATTTACTAATTCTAGCAGTAGATCGGCGATCTTGCTGTTAGCTCTGGAAAATTGCTAGAGGTAGATCGGGTAGACACATATGGGTAGATAATAGAACTTACAGCCTGTTCATGGTAGACACAGAAGGTCGTGGCATTATCACGTAAATTACGTATTTAAATTAGGATTATTTAGTATTATATGAAAGTCCAGCTCAAGCCAAAGCTGTTTTTTTTGGTAAAATAGGTGTCTTATGAATAAATTTCATTTAATGTGCTGTGAATGATAACAAACTTTGTGATTTCAGTTTTAACTACAGTATTGGGAATGCAGTAAAGAAATGTGGCTGCATTCTTACACCAGTAACATGATGTGTGATGAGATGAAGATGAAGTTGCGATCTACCGCTAGTAATTTTTTGCTCACATAGTGCGAGATCGCCGACCTACCGCTAGCACTGACCTTATTAATTTTCGTTATCAGCAGTTTGTTCATTTTATGTTGTATTAGTGAATATTTAAAAAAATAAAATTTTATTGTTTTGTGTCTGTGTGACATGTGGTAATCTTCAAGATTTTTTTTTGCTTAGATTTGTTCTGGTGTTTTTTCACGTCTCATTTACAAGAACATTAATTTAGCTTTAATTTGCTATGTATTTGACTGACTATTCCTTCACATTTCTCTGTTGTCTGTCTGTCTGTCTGTCACATTCGTGTTTCCTGCCTCAGCAGATTTGCAGTGTAGATGCCACCTGGTTAATACAAATCTGGAGTTGGGTAGACTTTCCAGAGCAATTCTACTTTTTAGCTCATCGTACTTAAGTAACGGTTGAGTTATTGGTACAACTCTGTCTAGGATGTATTGTGGCTGTGCTTTAGGTCGTAGGGGGAAAACTTTTTACATGAATTGTCACGCAAAATTTCAGCCATCTAGTGCAAGGGGAACATTTTCAAATTGGGGTTGAATAGACGGGAGGTAGGAAAATGTGCAGAAAACTGGGCATATCTCGGAAACGATGCGAGATACGACCAAAGTTACTATTAATCACTAATAGGAAGTGGCATACGCCCCTTCAGATGAAATGAAAATCATGGACTTTGAATTTTTATTATTATTTATTTTTTGTGTTTGAGTGGATAAGATTCTTATGCATGCGTGCAGGTTTCGCAGCTGCAGCATGTTGTCACAGTCAAAGATGCTTTGCTTCAAGTCTACAGTCATGCCAGCGATGAGACGGACTCACCGTCCATGTATGCTTTCTCTTGTACCTTTTTTACTTCCCACCAGTAGCTCATCTTAAACACACCCTTAGCAAGTATTGTAGATCTTTTGGTTACATGATTAATTTCTCCCGAGCTAGGCTTGATATATTTATGCATGCCTGTATCAGATGGAAAGAAGATGTACACGTTTTTTAGGTCATTAGAGAGATAAATTCGTCTTTTTTGCTTTGTATTTGCATCACAGGGAATGTAAATTAGAGTATTGCTGCTGTTTTTTTTTAAAACTAATATGTCGGTATCTTATTTTAAAATGTTGATGCGTGGATATGTTGCACTTGTTCACTTTTTAGTGAGACGTACATACTACTTCTAGAAATATAAGTAGCAGCATTACCACCATTTGTGGGCTTTTAAGCATGACGATTAGGATGTTGCAATGTTGCATATACATAATCACAAGGTTGTGCTTTTTACGTGCGAAAGCAGAATGCTTCGCGCGTCTTTGCCATCGTCTGGGCGTCCATCCGTCCGTCCGTCACACTCGTGAGCTGTATCAAAACGGTGCAAGCTAGGATCACGAAATCTTCACCGTGGACTGCCCCAAGGTCTCTAGTTTATCATGACAAAATTTCGTGCCACTGGG
>Ga0056128_1010371_pt1 | contig 11619 bp, 7 predicted proteins | sample WorMetLIZISLAND2_FD_71113 | JGI IMG/M metagenome (GOLD analysis project Ga0056128, IMG submission 71113) | Marine gutless worms symbiont microbial communities from Max Planck institute for Marine Microbiology, Germany - Olavius geniculatus... ... | reverse complement strand
GACTATGTTAGTGATTACCAACTAAAGTCAGCTTGTAAGGACGCCATATGCATAGCCCCATCTAAGGTTACCCAAATGATTTTTGCTGTTTTAGAGGACTAATATCATCACATCGTCCTTGCACACAGTTGTAAACTGGTAAGTTTTTTACATATATCTCAGTAACGGTGCGAGATAGGGCCTAGCTTACTATTAATCACTAATAGGAGGTTGTACATTGGCTCTCGATTGCCACCGATTTCAATGACCTTGGACGATCTTAAACGCTTAAACAGGGGGTTTTATGGATTTTTTGGCGATTTTGGGCTACGAGACACTTTTCAAGAGTGAATTGCGCCAAAACCAATTGAGATAGACATAGACAAGCTGCACATGAAATTTGTAGCATTGAACATAGATTTCGACGGTCTAAGTCTAGAAAATCGAGACTTAGACCGTCGAAATCTACATTCAATGCTGAAAATTTCGTACGCATCTCCATGTCTATCTTAATTGATTTCGGATTAATTTGCTCTTGAAATATGTTTCGCAGCCGAAAGTCGCCAAAAATCCACAATAACCCCTATTTTGGCGTTCAAGGTTATCCAAAATCATTAAATTCGGTGGCAATCGAGAGCCAGTGTATGACTTTCTATTAGTGACTTATTGGCCAAAAATCGCAAATTTTGCCAACCCTTCTCATTTAGCGCCCTTGTTCGGGGTGATCCCTTCGAATTTATGGAAAAGCTTTACGGTTCCTTAAACTAGAGTCTTCCAGGCAGCCGACGGTGAAAATTTGGTGATCTTAGCTTGTACCGTTTGTGACTGATCCACCCGCGTGACAGACAGACGGACGGACAGACAGACAGATCTTGGATGACCTTGAACGCTTAAATAGGGTTTTTTGTATTTTTTGGCAATTTTGAGCTGCGAGACACTTTTCAAGAGCGAATTGCGCTGAAACCAATTGAGACACACATAGAGAAGCTGCATATAAAATTTTTAGCATTGAACGTAGATTTCGACGGTCTAAGTCTCGATTTTCTAGGTTCAAGGAAACCTGCGCACGAGGGCATCAAAGAGCGGTACCCTCGTAAAAGTCGTTATTTTACCGTTGTTAGCCAGTTTTTTTTGTGAAAACAGCTGGAGATAGACTGACAGTTTGCGAACAGTAACTGCTATAGGCTTTCGCGCGTCTCGTGAGCCTTAGCTCAAATTTATTGTTATTCTTGCCACAAGTAGGCCTATAGCGTTGTGGCAAGCGGGTGGGGAAAAACTCGCAAACTCTCTTTCTTAAAATTTTAGCCTATCTGAAAATTGTTTTCTTGTCAAATAATTTCCAGCTTGTTTGCTGCGATACACTGCACTGCCACGCATATCACTGTGGCAGTTCACAGTAATGATTTTGTGATTCTATGTTTGCTCTGTTTCTGACTGATCTATCCGTGTGACAGCCGGACGGACTGACAAAGAGACGGAATTGTGATAGCATGCGCGTTTAGCATACATCCTGTCGTGCGCAAAAAGTAGTATTTAGCCAGTCAAAACTCCGATAAGACTTCTTGTCAGTAGACCACCAAGTAAGTAGGCTAAGATTAGGCTACATCACAGTCTAGCGGAATGTCTGTGGTTTGCCACGCCGTTTTTCTTGTCAGTGTTTTTATCAGTTCCGGAGATATTCGCAATCGTTTTGCCCCCCCCCAGTGCTCCCCGCTAATTTCAAGTTGGGGCACAGATTTGACAATAGTTTAGCTGTCGGAAATTTGCAGACGTCGGTCGAAAAAAATGCAACTCCCTGTTTCCGTCTCCATTTTTGCGATGCCGCTGGAGAAACCCAACCACAGTCAACCGTACAGGAGTCAATTAACGCACAGTCTACTGATGGTGTGTATACATATGTTAAATTACAATCTGGAGTGGTAAGAGAGTACGCAGTACATCGTGTACATGTACAAACTTGTCCCCTGCACTGCAGACAGTGTCTTGACGTACTTATACCATGTTTAAATTGCATATAGCCTCGGCTCACACTGTCGTATGATTTATCACGCCTGACTGCATCCATTGGTTTCAATTCCCCAGAATCTACAATCGAAATTGGACTCAAGTTCTTTCCCCTACCTTCCCTTTTTCTTTCCTTTATTTTCCGTCCCACTTTAATTTTTATTCCATTTTCCATAACCATTTTTATCGCCTTTTTCTTCGCTGTCTTTCCCGCCGCGTCTTTTTTTACTCCTCGCGCGCTACGTTTTTAACGTAGCGAAGAGGAGTATATGAGATCAGTGTAATATTGAGGACCGACCGACGACCGACCTCTGTTCCTGGAAGAGCCTGCCTGGAAGAACTTCAAACCGCCGTATCTCCACAACGGTGCTAGATAGACACATGGTGACTACAGACCACCCATAAGAAGTCGACCCCCGGGAGTAGAATGGTCACGTGACCGATGACGTCACGTGGCCCCAGAAGGTCAAGGTCGTAACCCCATTATCTTCGAGGCGCCATATCTCCGTAACGGTGCCAGATAGACGCATGCGTCTATCTGGCACCGTTACGGAGATATGGTTTTGTCTATCATAGGTATAACAAGACAAATGGCAACTATCGTCATTGACCATTATTGAAAATTTTTTCCTCTCAGTTCTTAAAATCGGGCAATATTTTATGAAGTTCGGGGAGACAATTTCCAATAAGGATTTTGACGCCAGTCACTATTAGTATAATATTAAACGGGTTTCAATTAGACGCCGGGTATCTAATACCAGCCGAAAGGAACGAAAAAGCTTTTAAAAGAATACAAAAGAAAATGATGCGCGCGAGGAGTACATTAGATTGGTCACAATTTAATCATATTTTTTTGTCTTTCTTCGCGTTTTATCCTTTCTTTCTTTTTCTGAGGCCCGCGCCCTCAGTCCAGTTTACAATTTATATGTAACTATTTTATTTAATTGTTTCGTATTTTCAGAACCTTTTGTCAAACCATTACTTGTGCAATTTTTGTAGACTTGCACGCGTCCGTTGCCATGCATTTTCCCCAAAAATCTTAAATCTCACACGTAACGTAGCCTATAAGTAAACTAAACTGAGAAAAGCAAATGCTCAGCTTGATAGTAGGATTTTGATGAAATGATGAAATTGCACAAGTAATGATGAAACCAAGCTAATGCCTTGTTCTCTAAGCGGTAGCTCAGCTTTTTGTTTCCTTTGTGGATCCGGAAAATAGAGTCTTTCACTGTAGTTACACGAAGCTGACAGTGAAAATTTCGTGGTCATATACCGTCATAGATTGCGTCGTTATGTTGAAGTGCCAGCGTGGAACAGACGGAAAGACGGACAGACATCCTGACGACAGCTAATAGGCCCGCAGGACGCGGTGTATACCGGGTATAGCAAGTTTTGTTGACGTTCTGTGAGAACGAAATGTTTCTATAAAAATAGATGTCAATTAAATTTTTGCCGGCCAAACCAAGAAAGACGTTTTCCCCACTGCTATGTGGCTTTTCTGATTCTGGTTGTCCGATGTCGACATCATGTCATTTGTCTCTGATAACATTCTGAAGATCTTTGAAGTTCGATAAACGGTTTACGCATTTCTTCATAGACATAGACAAGTTCTTTGCAAGGTATCCCAAACTAAACAATGAGTGGGGATTCAAATCTGTTGAATGCAATGTACATTTTTGTGAGCTGATGAAGTGGGGCGTTATGTCGAAGGAAATTTGAGTTGCCTTGATGCGGTGTGATAGAACGCTGTCTTACATAATTGGATTTTTAACTCATCTTACGTCATTAAGCGGCATTCAGTGGTGTCGTTAGTGAGGTCATTGAAATTTATAAGTAAGTAAGAGTACATACTGATCTACAAATGTACGAAAGGAAATTTATCTCTATAAAGTATACGCGCCCTTATAGTTACGCAAAGTTCAGGACGTTTTTTAGCGCCACCCAGTATAACCGCAGCCACATATTCGGTGAAAATTAACCTAAAGTTAAATGCATTTACTTTTAAATAATGCTTGTTACTAAGTAGGCTAAACATCTACTCCGCTGACGTCACCATCTTGACTGCTAGCGGCGAAAGCGTCTTCGTAAACCGCTAAAAGCGTAAATAGAGCTAGCGGATTGCTAACTGAACGACACGCTTGCAAGCTGATCGCTAGCGGCTTGCTAGCGGATGCTTAACTGAACGCGTCCCTAGTTAATCTTCGGCTTTAATGCCGATTTCGGCTTCACAGACGTCCACGGCTTCATGCCTTCGGCTACATTCGGGGATGCGCATTGGGCCGAACTGTCTGTCCGCCCCGAAGATAAAATAAGGTAAGGATTTTACGCGTAGGCCTAGCCAGGAACAACTCCTACCAAACAACATGCATTTAAGATGTTACATTTTTTTGCACAACATTTGCAGAAATGTTTTTGCAAAATTCAGAGATGCCTATCGGCGTTAGGCCTATTTGAGGTATTTTGCAGTGAAATGATATATACCCATACCTACGCAACTGGGTCCGTGGAAAAAAGTGGAAAAACGCGTGTGTTGTTTATTGGTTTTTCCAGTACGGCTTTCCTGCTGGTTCAGCATCAACTGCGTTGTCAGCTGTTAAGTACATCTGCTATTGTCGCCATGTGTGTCTACTGTGTACCTGTAGCTAAGCAGATGGTTATAATGGGTATTGTAGGTCTACATGTCATTTAACGCTAAGGTACACTCCCGTTTCGTGATTTGTTGATCTTCGCATCACAACTACAGGTTTGTGAATAAACTTTTAGAACTTAAAACAAATTTAGGATATTCTCTAAATACAACAGTCGTTGTTATATCAAGTCAAAAAAAAGCAACTGTGCTGAAATTGATGCAGTTTGTAGCAAAATATGTTCACTTTGTAACGAAAACAACCGTTGGCAAATACATCGCTTTATTTAAAGCCGTTTATTACTTTCATGTGAGTTATGTTTTTTTGTCATATTATTGTTATACATTTGTTAGTAAATTTGTAATAATTATATCCGAATGTTTGTTAGTGTTAGTAGTAAACTCTAGTTAGTTTTTGTGCTAGTTGGTTTTATTAGCTATTCATAAATAGCTTTGAAATTTTTAGCTTTAATACGGCGAGATTAATCGTTATAATCTAAAGCGTTGAAACATTTTATTTTAAATTTCACGTCAGGTTCTCCACATTTGGAAATTTTTTAGTTAAAAAATATATAGATTAAAAATGTTTATGATGATGAAAATTGAACATATTGCACTTATAACAAAGTACAAATTAAATTGAATTAAAGTTAAACATTTGTTTTTCTGTCCAAAAATTAAAATTTAAAAAACGTTTGTTTAGCCAACTTGTCATTGTAGAATCAACAACTGCGACATAACAGGCATTTATTATAGCAAAACTTGAAATGAGTAAACACTTTACACGAAACAGAACAAATAGGCGTTACTGTTGCCACTTGCCAGGGAGCTATGTCACAGGTAGATCTATATACTGTGTCCGGTAAAAAACGGACCCCCATCGTGCAATAAAAATGTCAAATCTGAATGAATCTGAATAAAGTTTCATATATTTAATCCCCAATAAATTCCCGAAGCGAATGCCAAATTTTGTTGAAAAACATTATTTCTTACCAAAGTTAGTACAAAAGATATTAAATGTTGAATCTCGATAACAAAATATCTTCGTTACCAATATGGCGTTACATACTGCAGTCGCTCAAGCTAAAGTGACGCTTGTTGACGCAATCAAAATAACGTACACAATAACAAAATGGTGTTTTCTGCAGACGATCGTGTTTTAATTAAGTTGTTGATACAAGAGAAAGGGTGTGGTGCTAAAAAGTTTATTTCGGAATTTCCTAGCAAACCATGGACACTGTCAGGATTAAACAAACGGTTGCCTAATACTGGACGTTTTACATTTTGAGGCGACCTCACAAAAGCCGCTGTAACTATTGTTTGCGTAGACAAATTTAATTGAAATTTGGCACTTTGATTGCCAATAGATGATGCATTGATGATGTGAAATTTTGCCAGAATCAGATATTGTTTGTTAAAGTTACGCAAATGTACACGGGTTTACTTATGTAACGCCATATTGGTAATGGAAATATTTTGTTATCAATATTCAACAATTAGTAATTGTAGTAAGAAATAATATTTTTCAACGAAATTCGGCAATCGCTTAAGGAATTTATTGGGGATTAAGTGTACGAAACTTTATTCCAATTGGTTCAAATTTGACATTTTTATTGAACGATGTTTAATGGGGCCCGTTTTTTACCGGACATAGTGTAGTACGTTTAATCAGGGACCAGGGTTAACTCTACGCTAGCAGAATACTGTCGAAATCGTTTAATAAAAGCATTTGTTTTGCAAATAATTTACGGATTTTTATCCGAAGTTGTTGTGGTCATCATGACATCAGTATGCCTAGGCTACAGTATACAAAATTTGTTCTGAATTAATTAAAAATTGCAAAAAATAATAAATGTATAGATCATAAATATAAATACGCAAAAAACAGTGTGGTAATTTTTTACACTTTTAGCGTAATCACTTACATTTTTGATAATTATAATTTTATATATGTTTCCAATAAATTTTTCTCAGTTTTTAGTATACTGACACTTTTAAAATATTTATGTCATTACGCCATGTCCAATCCATAGCTCAACGGCGCCATGGGTGTACAGGGATAGATCAGTCAATCAATCAATCATTTATTTGCTTCTTACCACGTCCACTAATAGAAATTTGCCGCAAAAAAGTTTACATAAGCTAGGTAAGTGTTGCGCATGTAAACTCTTTTTGCGGCTGCCAAGCTTTTAAGTGCATTTGGCCAGCATGCGTGTCGCCAGCGGATAAAATGTTACGTGAGCAACTGAGCATCCGTGAAGTCGATCAACTCAGTCAATACTTAAATATGAAATGGCATCTGACATTTTTATTGCACGATGTCTAGGGGGTCCGTTTTTTACCGGACACAGTGTAGTACGTTTAATCAGGGACCAGGGTTAACTCTACGTTAACAGAATACTGTCGAAATAGTCTAATAAAAGTATTTGTTTTGCAAATAATTTACGGATTTTTATCCGAAGTTGTTGTGGTCATCATGACATCAGTATGCCTAGGGTACAGTGTACAAAATTTGTTCTGAATTAATTAAGAATTGCAAAAAAATAATAAATGTATAGATCATAAATATAATTTAATTGATCTTTCTAATCATTGCATTATTTTGTTGACAAGCTGTTACTGCAAATTTGCTGGTTTTTTGCTAAATTACACACTCGTGAAACTAGGTTCACAATCGCGCCGATTGCTTGCGTAGGTGCTGACACCGTGTCGCTATTGCCAACATCTGTCCGTTTTGTGCGAATAACTCCTCGTCTCTAGAAGTTTGCTTTAGGACAAGAACGCAACGCAACTAGTAATTTTATTCAAACTATCTTCATCATCGTGTGAAACTTACGTACTGGATCCGGCATCAACAGCAGCTGCAAAATGGATCAGATGTTGCCACGTCTGGCGACCTTTGGGTTGCTTCCACTGACGATAACCATCAGCATCAGCACGCTGGCGCTAGCCAGACTTGGCTTCTACTACTCTAGTGCTCGAACGATCGTCTGCTTTCGCTGTCGACAGACGTTCGGTGTCGACGAGTTGTCAAGGTCGTTAGAACGTCACGCTCAGTGCTGTTCGACGTCAGACGCTGCAACCACAGCCGCACAGCAGCAGACTGCAACATCCCACTGCAGCGAACAGAGTCAGAACCTGCGTTATCCCGCAACTTTTCCGGAGGAAGTTCCCAATGACAGGAGCAGTCCGCCACCATCACGTCTGATGTCTGGAAATAAAACAGGGTCTCGTGATAATACGCTCGGCGGAAATACTAATGCTAATATATCAAAAGAATACGCCGAGAGGTCAAGTGTCACACCGATTCTACGTAATGAGCCAGACTTCGAACGTCTAAAAGACGAAGCAGTTCGCCTGTCGACGTTCTTCGACTGGCCGGAGAGAGTGACAAGTATAGTTCGTCCAGGTGATATTGCCAAGGCTGGACTGTTTTATACTGGACAGACTGACCGTGTCCAGTGTGCCTTCTGTCGTGGCTATCTACGGAACTGGGTGCAGGGAGACATTCCTGCTGAAGAACATCGCAGACTCTTCCCAGACTGTCCGTTCGTCAGACAACTAAACGGTGATAATTTTACTGCAGCTAAAACCTCATCAATGTACAGGGTGGGCTGAAAAAGTAAGCTATTGTACTTTTTCCATATCTTTGCTAAATATTGACCAATACAAATTTGCTACTTAGTGGCATGCACATTACACTTATTATGTCGCTACACTACCTTGTAAAATATAAATATCCGAAGAAGTACAATATCTTCATGTGGTTATAAGGTCGAATTTTTAAATTTTTGAAGTATTTAAGTAAAATGTTAAATATAGGTTATAATAGGTGTCAAAAAGGTTTACATGTAGCTACGGAATAAGTTTTTATCTTTCAAAAAATAGTGCACAACTGGTAGGGCGGCACAAATGAAATACATTGCTCTGTATGCTCATGCAGTTAACTGAACTGAGCAAAATTGCAGCCATCAACCAGCATTAATGTACATTGAAAAAAATTAGTGCACAGTGAAATCGTTTAAATTATTTGAAAAAGGTTTAACATGTCCTCCAATGTTTTTGACACTTACTATAACTTATATTTTAACATTTAAGTTAAATACTTTATTAAAAATTTACCATTAGACCTTCTGTTGATCTGCAAATATTGTATGTTTTTGGATATCTATATTTTACAAGGTAGTGTAGCGACATAATAAATGTATTGTGCATGCCCCTGAGTAGCAAATTTCTTACGGAGTCCACTGGTGAAAAATTGTGAAAATTGATCAATATTTAGCGAAGATATGGACAAAGTGCAGTAGCTCACTTTTTTGGCCCACTCTGTACTCTGGTCCATAATTTAAACTCTCACTTCGAATATTTACTACATTTTCGCTATGCTGTAGCCGATTTTTTAAATTGTTTCACATAGAGATTTTGAAGAAAATTTGCAACAAACTCTTAAATTTTTCCGTCTTATTTAAAAGGTGTCGCTACACTACCTTGTGAAATGTTAGTTTTTCAAAACTTGCACCGAACGAAGCATAGTAATGGCAAACTAAGCGCTCATGAGTAGATGATTGGCTATTAAGCCAGTAAAACCAGTTACATCCATTGTTCAGTAAACAAAGTAGCACAAGCTAGTGGTGAAAATGACTAACATGCGCGGTATTTTTCTCTATAAACCTGCACTAAGCCCTAAAAATGTCTGCCAGTACAACATGCTCAGGGCGTTGTTGCTGACCGAGTACTATTGACGGAAAATCCTATCTCAAGGACGGTCAAGCTGACGTCAAGATTACTAGCTGATTTTTTAAAAAAATTATTCGTAATTATCTGGGCCAATCAAACATTAAAATAGCACGTCAGCTGACAACACAAAAGCAAGCAAAGTGAACTCAACTTAAGCCTAACTCGTCTGCTTTTACACCCTGTTTCACATAGAGATTTTGAGAAAAATACCGCGCATGTTAGTCATTTTTCCATGACGATCTTGGTTTGAAGTATTAGAGACGCGACTATATAAATTGAACTGACTGAAGCATACCGTTTGTTTCGAGACTCAGCTGCTCAAAGAATTGTTTCGTGTTATTTTCGATCTGCTAGGTCTATGAAATTTATTATCGGTCGCGCTTTAGCAGATATATAGGCCCGAGATATATTCAAAGTAATAGTTTTATGGAACACTTTCGTTCAACTCGTCACACTTTAAGGATCAGGGAATGGCACCATAACGCCTCTAACAACCAGTGAGTAACTTCCCGGTGTTCTGGTGATAGTTCCAAGGTGTTACACTAGGTACCAAGACGTTACACTTGAGGATCAGGAGATGGTACCACAACGTCACTTTAGTCACAAATGCGTCACACCCGCGGGTTCAGGTTTTGTTTCCATTGTATCACAAGTCACAACCGGTTGGGTATTCGGCTGTACCGAAAAGGATCGGTTTTAGAATCTTTCCCAACCGGTTGTGTACTAACAGGCTGTCATCGAACCGGTTGGGTATTAGGCCTAACCGCCACCCTTTGTGCCCGGAATTGCTCAGGGTGTATGCAGAATATAACCTCATTTTTGCACACATTGCGCTGCATGTGAACGTGGAAAATGACGATGTCGATGCAGAAAAATTCCAATAACTTTGTCTTAGTTACAGATAATGAAATCCCCTTTGGCGCTTTCAGGGCTACGTGAGTATGAATAGATAGGCTAATAAAAGTGTAAAATTTGGCTTCAAAATGTTCAGCGATTAGTAAGAAAATAACAAACCAATTTAGGGGATACTTTTTGGCCGCACCCTATAAGCCTAGGCCTAAGTAACCACAGGGTGTAGGCCTAAAAACGTGTAAATCGTCATAACAGAAGATAATATTTTGAAGAGTAGGCCCCTACCTGGTGGAAAATGTTTTGCCTGCATTAGTATTGAACAGTTCAGTTTGTTCATTTGAAATAAATAGTGTAGCCTAATACTAATACAACCAAAACACTTCGATGCTAATAATATGATTAAGCGGCTGTATAGAAATAAATAACAGATCCAAAAATATTTAATCTTCTTATAATCATAGCTAAAAATTATGATGGTACATATTATTAAGCGGCCGTCCCCCTAGAGGTGCACAACCCTAACAATAAATCATTGATTTTGACTTTTCAAATTAAAAATTGACATAGAGGTTATTGGTTACTCCTGACGAGTTCTAAGACTCAGCAACATTCATGCCAGTTTTTTGCTTATCTGCGCTTTTCCGTGTTCGAATTTAGGAGTTCATAATCACGAGACAGATAGAATAAGAAAAGCATAGGATGGGACTCAGTAGGAGGCCGCATAACGTCGTTGCTCCTTTAGTCAATGTGAGAACTTTGACAAGTATTTAAGACCCACTGCGGGTCAGCTCTCAAGATAATGTAGAACTTTGTCGTGATTCACTTCGTCCTCCCGTCTCTCACCACAATGTCTGCAGTGCTATATTAACCGTCCTGCATATCAAGTCAATCAAGCGTCCCGCTTTTGTAAGTGACACGCCCGGCCTAGGCAGAACACGCTGTCAATCACGGTCATCAAACATGTACGTTTCAGCGCGATCTACTGTGTTACACTAGCATAATACACTGCAAACTGTGTTGAAAAATATACTTATGGCACGTTTTACTTGCATATTAATACAATCTAGAGCGTGATGAAACGTGCACGTCGTAGATGTTAAAAAACGTTTTTTTTGCGTTTTTTAAATTTTTGCCACGTTTTTAAAGTTTTTTAGTCCGCCCGAAAGCGATAGCTTGCGGAGCGGACTTATGTTTTAGCCCAGATGTTTTTTTTGTCCTCGCGAGATCTCCGAGATGCGTGGGCCGACCGGCGTGAAATTTTGCAGGATGGTCAGTAATAGGCCCTATTTTATAATGCCGGTCCAAAATTTTTTGGGGGGCACACCCCAAAAAAATTTCAGGGGCGAAAAACATGCAAAATTTGGCCCGATTTCGGACGACTTCGAAGTTCGGCGGCGAATATCTCCGAAACGGATAAAGAT
>Ga0056128_1010368_pt1 | contig 11621 bp, 5 predicted proteins | sample WorMetLIZISLAND2_FD_71113 | JGI IMG/M metagenome (GOLD analysis project Ga0056128, IMG submission 71113) | Marine gutless worms symbiont microbial communities from Max Planck institute for Marine Microbiology, Germany - Olavius geniculatus... ... | reverse complement strand
CAGCCTCCAGTCGCCTTATTTGAGAAATCTTTTACAGCCTTGTCGATCGGTCCCTGTGGCAGGTTGCCCCAGATAACCTGAAGCGCTTCCTTGAGTTCGGCGCTTGTTTTCAGCTTTGTTTTAAACTTGCAGTAAGCCTCCAACATTGCACCCCATACGTGATAGTCCATTGGGTTTATATTCGACGAATTTAGAGGCCACTGGTCTTTTGTGATGATATCTGGACAGCTGGCCCGCAGCCAGTTCTGTGCGCTGCGCGGCGTTGCGCGCTGTGTGTGATGACGCGCCCGGCGCGCCGTCGTGCTGGAAGATGAATCCGGTGGGCAGCCGGCTATTGCTTTAAAGGAACGATAACTTAGTGATAATTTCTAAACAATATAAATGTGTATTGCTGTTTATCAAAACGTCACTGTGACGTCATCGACAGTAACGTGTGACCAGTTTTTAACAATTAAATAGCATTTTGAGCACGAACATTTTTGAATGCCGAAAAATCGGTCATGTTAAAAAGTCTATAACTTCGTTGCGTTTTAACAGAATCATATTTTACTTGGCAGTTAGATGTAGAAAGTTGCAATGAATAAAACTGGAAAATTTCATATTAAAATCCCAAACGGTTGCTGAGAAAACGGCAAAAAATTAGGGATCCACTTTTTTCTGCCTTCTGTAGTTTCACACAGTACTGGAGTCACCTGACATGCCTGAGCCAGCTGACTGGCGCGTGATCTGCCAGAAGCTCACATAGGTCTACGTTATACATGCGTCAATCTGGAGGTCTTTTGACGTCCGATGACCTTGGTCTTACACCGTTTGAACTGAAAAATGGCATACCACTTTCTCCTGCATGAAAAAAGTTTGTACCAATTTTTGCACGCGTTTGTGTTTTCAAATAAGAAAGAAGCCCGTACGAGAGGGACGGGCAAATGGACGGACGGACGGGCAAGATGCGTAATACGGCTGCATAACAGATTTAAGCTTAAAGCAAATTCGACTACGACAGCACTACGACGGCAACGCGGAACGATTTTTCAGCGACGCAATATCATATCATCATGCATTCACAAGTATTTCTTATAATGGTTAGGTCTATTTTACTGTCGGCGCTGGAAACATAAAGATTACCTTGCAGCATCTGGAAGTCTTGTTTGAAGCAGTGGAAGCTTGGCGCTGAAGACTGGGCGGCACGCGAATTGTCGTCGATGTCAGACCGGCCAGAATCGAGTTTCTGCTCCTTCCTCTTAAAATACTACTACATGGAATACTACTACTACTACTACTAGGATACTACTTCTATTACCGGCAGTATTAGAGCAAGAATAGAGTTTCTGCTGGCGCTCCTGGATCTGCGACGTTTCAGTTCTCTAAGAGGCTCCGACTTCGGGTCAACAAACTCGCGACCCTATATAGATGCAAAATCATGTCAGTAATAGTAGTCGTAGTCGTCGTCGTTGTTGTCGTAGTACCTTGTATAGATGCAAATGAAGCTCATGCAAACATTGCAATCTACGACCGTGATGCACGCGGTTTCGCCGAAGCTCCACTTATTCGACTTTTGCGTATTTGTCACATACTTCTTCATTGTTGTAGAATTGCCGTAGACTTGGATTTTATGTGGAATTGTCGTGTACGCAGATTGCTGTGCAGCACGTTGCTGTGCAGCACTTTGTACACACAGAAATCCAACTTAGGAGAGCTTTGGCGTGTACCGACATCGACAGTAATGACGCAGTAACGGTATAATGTGTAGCATAAAAAAGAACATTTGCGAGTGCTGTGAGTAGGAGACAGTGTTTAAATTGCCGGGTGGTTGGGGGGGGGGGTTAAACCCTCCAACTGTTTTCTCAACCCCTTAAACACACTGTCAAATTATGTACAGGGGGTTAGCTACGGACGGTATACATACGATTTACATCACAATTTTGTTCGGTCTCCGATCGTCGAAAAATTCAACCCCCAGCTAATTTTTCATAACTCAAACACTGGTAGTAGATTTAAGTCAAAAAACATGCAGTCGACAGTGTGAGGCCTACAACGTGCTTATCATGATTTCGTGACAAAAGCAAATGCTCATAATTGTCTGTCCAACGCTATGCATAGCATTGGACAGAGTACAAAATCACCTTTGTGTCCATGCGTGCGTCCGTGCGTCCAACATTTCTTAAGCTAACTTCCTTCCACGTTCCCTATCCCTTCCCCTTTCCCTTCCCCTTCTCCTTTTCCTTCCCTTTCTCCTTCTCCTTTCCCCTTTCCTTTCCTTTTTCCCCTTTCCCATTTTCCTTCCCTTTCCCTTTGAAAAAACGAAAAGACAAAAGAAAGCAGCAGTAGTAATATTAATAGTAAAACACAAGAAAGTGGAGGGATCGTAATCTGAAAAAGAAGACAAACAAAATACGGCCTAATACGCCCAGTGCCGAACTAGCACGACCTCCATAATACTGGGCAGTTTATGATAGGCCTACTTCTAGGCTGAATTTGGATCAAATTGTCCCTGCGGTAAGACAGAGTAGAGTATCATTGACTGGCATTTCAGAAAACCGCGCCTCTCCAAAACGACGAGAGACTGGATTCCAGTTCCAGCAGGCGCACACAAAGTGACGTTCTTCGCCAAGTCGCCATACCGGCATAATCGTAAAGTCGCTCCATAAACACTGTCTACAGTTAGGCGTCAGTCTGCGCCATTTCGCTAATGGTGGCGACTCCGTCCGGGCTTCTTCGCGCCTATATCTGTCTGTTACCAAGAAGTGACAGAAATCCCTAGCGACTCACTGATTCCAATCATTCCAATAACTCGTTGCTTCTGCGAAGACCTGCAGTCCACGCGCGGAGAAAAGAGACAGATGCTTTTTTACGATGGACATGCTTTTCAGTTCCCTAGCTTGTTAACGCCGTAATGTTAACGGTCGAAATATCGGTCAGCAAAAGACAGTTTGGGTAGAACGTGACACTGCGAAACCCAGAAAAAAGTGTCGGCCCGTCATTCCAAAGTGCTGCAAACATTCAGGATTAGGGTTAGGGGTTAGGGACAGACATAAAGCGCAAGCCAAATAGTGCACTGAAAATGAAAGCTGAATAGCAAAAAGCAATATCAATAACTGTTCCCTGCATCGACCACAAATGGCGGCCACTCGAAATGACAGCCTCTTGGAATGGCGGACTCACAGAACATACACATTAAAATATTAGTTTTCCAAGATGCACGAGTGACGAGTTTGGCGAATATGCATAAATGCACTTCGCAGTTACGGACGCATAGCCTAAACGGCATAGACATGTGGGAGGTAAAAACCGCTGTAGAAAACTATGTCGAACCAGTGTCGTCTTACTGTGCGACCGTCCGTTTGACCTTTGGCTTCTTGAGTTGAAAATAAGCACAGCGGTTACTCCTACCCTAGTAAACGTTCACTTAAATTATTCGTATTTTTAAAATTTTCTGCGCCGTTAGTTTTCGAGTTAGGAGCGATAAGATCCGTAGTGCAGCATAGTACGATGGCCACACAATAATGTCGGCCTACGTGGCACCGACTATCGGTGAAAAGGTGTAATAAAACAAACGTAAGCGAAAAAGAGAAAAAGATTAAAATGCAGCACCAGATAAAATCCGAATTTGCACTTAATTTGTATGCCTTCAGGTTCACTTCCTTGTGGTAATTGTTTTCTGCTTTTTATTACGTTTCGTGTCACATGTCGTTCTGCCAGCATTTGCTGCAGCCTGAAAATGCTCAAGCACATCTTATTCACGCAGACTTAATTGTTTCTTAACTGTTAAATTGGTGCTGTCAGTTTGAACGAAAAATACCGGTAAAGTGACTTGGTGGTGTAACGGTTAGGACGCAAAGTTGTTAGTTTGACTCCTGGTCGGACGCCATTAAGTAAGTAACTAGACTAATTACCACTTGGATGAACGACTGTTTGCGAACAGGCCCTCGGTATATAACCAACTGGCAAGATCAACTCAGCCTTCCATCCCTCCGGGTTAGGTAAATCAAGTACCAGCCTGTCTCGCTTGGGTTAAGGTGGAGCACGTTCACCTGTGTCGGGTGGCAGAAAATACTGTGTGATCCCATATGGCAGGTGATGCTCCGTAGTTTTTAGATGTGTTTATACCGCGTAACCATTTAACCAAACGGATACGGATAGATGAGAGACTCACGGTAGTGTGTTCGAGACAAGTGAGCAGATGATGATGCTGCAGTTGGAACAGATCGATCTCTGGCGTGCAGCGGACGTCAGTGTGATGCGGCGCGTCAACGCAAACCTCGCCTCCTGCTCCTTCTCCAGCCTCTCCCGCAGCAGCAGCAGCAGCAGCAGCAGCCGCCATCTTGTACTCATACAGCTCCGTTCGCTTCTTGCTGTCCATGAAAGCGTTACACGAAGCCGCCTTCACTTGCCGGATGCGAGCCAGTCGAGACACCTGAAACGAACGATCGGCTAAGACGGTGCATGCATGTGCGACAAAACGTTGCATCCGACCACGAGGTGGAGCTACATACAGTGCAGCTGTCAATCAACTTGGATGTGGCAGCGCCATCGCACGCGTCTCGGGCAATGGCGCTGCTCGTGCGATAGCGCTGCCAAACCCGAGTTGATCGATTGACATCTGCACTGTACTTAGACCAGCTTTGTTTTCGTCGCATGCGACAGTTTGTAGGCACCCTTTAGGTCTACCCAAGTATTTTGCACTATCGCGTGCCACATAATAGCTGTAACATTTACGTTGCGTAGATCGAACATTCAGTCCAACACTTTTGGAAACGATCATCTTCGATCCATTGGAGTGAATAGCGGTCACGTTAAACACACTCTTCAAGTATCTAACGTGACACCTCTCCGAGGCTAATCGTTTCCTAAACTCCGATTGTTCGACCGACGTAAAGCACGTATGTGCAGTGCACTTTTTATGCGCCAGCCTTCACATGCATCGATTGCACGATTACAGTAAAGGCGCTAATAGAGCGAACGAAATCAACTAAACTATAGTGAACCGAATTTAACTGAAATGAACTGAATTGAAACTACAGAACTATGCTATATCATTTAATGCTATAGCATTCTAGTTCTTTTTATTTCGTTTGCTGTGTACGCGACTTGTAATATCACACAAATTGTGCAAAACATCAGTAGGCCTAGAATTGCGCACACGTTGAAGACAGACTGCGGTTTGTCCGAAAAGTTAGTGCGACATTTTTCTGTTTTACATGTAAGCTTAATCAGAGAAAAAGTAATGATCCTGCAATTACAACAACTGCAACAACAACGACGACAATGATGACAACGTTTACTGATTGTCATACGATATGTCCTGTCTTCAGACGCAGTGAAAACCTAGCCGTAGATCAGTAGCATATTTTTTAAATCTGGGCCCATTTCTTGCTTGCTATATGCCTATGGGTATCATGCGCATCAGACAAACGCTGGAACGGGAAAAAATCTCGAGCAAAACTCACTGTTACAGTGTTATTGTTCTTACCATGCACTATCATTATCCTATCAAACGGAATAGTTTGTGGTTTGCGGTGCGCTTGCTACTTTGCGTCGCCAGCTTCATCTCTTTGCTGATATTAACACCTCACTGGAGATGCATTGCAATAATCGTCATGAAGAGAAGTGCGCGTTATCGGATAGTTGACGCGCGGTGTGTTGCGTCAGATGTCGAAAATAAACCTCCGGTGGTCAAAAATTCTTTTGACGAAAGCCCGCCATTGACATGAAGCCCTAATAAATGTGCATTGACGGATCGAGTAAAAACTTATGTGCGGGCGGGCTTTTGTTTGAGGAAGAGCGGCTGTCCCGGAGGAACTTTTGTATGGGAAGCGTAGGCCTATACAATTATACAACTGTTTCACGTTGAGCCACTTCTGCAAATCTTCATCTCAGAAGCCTTCGATAACTTACAACAAGAAATCTGAGCTAATGCTCATGAGACGCGGGGGAGAGCCCATGGCAGTTCCTGTTCGCAGATAATCTTGGTCTGTCTCCATCCATTTCGTCGCAATTCACTCTTTTGCAGCCACAAGTTGCTAAAAATCACTTAAAATTAATATTTTTGGGGTTCAAGGTCATTCAAAGTCATCGATGTTGACATTTCTAAAAAGCTTGTTGCCAGTGCTTGTTATGATAAGCAGCATGTCTGTGCCTATCTGCAACCATTTTCACGTTAGACGAGCCAATAGCGGTAGAATAACGTCTTTTTAGGAGGGGTGCCCCTCTTTCGCCCCCTCGTTCATGGAGACCCCTTTCACCCAGTGGCATGAATTTTTGTCACAAAATACTAGAGACACTACGCTATCATATAATGAAAACTCGCTTTCTCTCTCTACTGGTTTTGAAACGGTACCGGGTTGTGACTGACGAACGAACAGACGGACAGAATTACCATAGCTAATACGCGCTATAGCTAGCTAGCTAGCTCTGGCGCGTAAAAACAATACAAGTTTCCCAGTGCTGGTCTAACCAATAACCATGACGCACTGCAGTAGAGGTTAACTGTTTAGCGTTATGCGCTATATAAATTTACTTATTTATTTACTGCACTGCTAGTCTCCAGAGATCGGCATGCAAGTGGTTGACTGCAGTTCTCCGAACGGTGCCGATCCATCCATTAAATACGACAGTGTCTGTGATGACACGTCTATGAGACTGCACAGACTAAGTGTCATGTCAATGTGACAACGTACTATCTGTAATGGTGCTTTATTGGCTTGCCAAAGTGTCAGCACTCAGCAAGGACAGTAAATTGGACGCGTGTCGCTTACAGTTCGAAGTTAGAAAGTGTCGCTTTTTCGGTCGACGAAAACAACAACGAAAATCGCAGTCAGCACTGACTTTATTTATTTCGACCGGGTGTAGTGGAACTTCGAATGGCGCATAGCATGGCTGCCATATAATCACACCTCACACGATAGTGTGAGTGTTGTTAAGGACGACCTTTAAAGTCTATGGGAAAAGGCAAACTTTGACCTTCAGCCAACCAAAAACCCCTGAACCGATCGCCACCAAATCTGAATGGTGTGATTACGTCGTGGACCCTACCACCAAAAAAATTTGGGCTCAATCCGTTCAGGGGTTTTTGCTCCCCATAGAGGTGAAATATACACCCTCCTGTTCGAAATTTACTACACTTTTTTGGTTCTTGAACTCGCCTACAGGCGAGTCCGTTAGACCGATTTTTACGCTTAATACGTCAAATGACGCGGTTCTGCACAAAAAAGTGCCTTTTTAATGTTACAAAATAAAAATTTAATTTTTGACTTATTTATTCTAAAAATTCGAGAAAAAAATTACAATGGCGCATTGGAAAAAATTTAAAAATTCTTTAAGCTGTCATAACTTACGTTGTGTGCAAGATAGAGTCGTAATTTTTGGTGTAGGATATGGTTTTCGGGGTCGGCCTAATTAACGGCGACATTTATATTTACTCCCGGTTGACCCCCGTTGCCATAGCAACGAAATTTGGGACAAACTTGGCTATGACTCGGCTTGTGTAAGAGATTTTTGTGCCTACAAGGGGTTTTCGGGGATGGGCCATCGAATGCTGCCAATTGCATTTTCTCCGACCGACCCCCGTTGCCATGGCAACGAAATTTGGAACATAATTGACTATAACTCGACTTGTGTAAGAGAATTTTGCGAGATTTTTTGCACTGATAGGGGGTTTACAGAGATGAGCCATCGAATGCTGCCAATCGCATTTCCCTCGACCGACCCCCGTTGCCATGACAACGAAATTCGTGACAAAATTGGCTATAACTCGGCTTGTGTAAGAGATATCTTCGAGATTTTTTTTGCATCTGTGGGGGAGTTTTCAGAAAGAAGCCATCAAATGCTGCTAACTGAATTTTACTCTGATCGACCCTTAATGATTTTTGCTGTTTTAGAGGACTGATATTATCACATCGTCCTTACACACAGTTGTAAACTGGTAAGTTTTTTTTACATATATCCACATTAAACCCATGTAGGCCTATCCGTTGCAGCTAGAGTAGACTGGGAATTAAAAGTAGGCCTATTTACATCAAAGGCAAACAGCTGCAACGTTCAGATTCACAAGTGGGCTCAAGTAGCCTACCGCGAAATCATTTCTGAAGCAATCTTCAATACGCGGAGCGCTGTGATCCTGTCGACTTTGGTTACAGCCGATTATGCCACGACGTTCGGTGCGTTAATATTCTCGAAATTATCAATGACACCGCGGTTTAGATTACGCAGCAAAATCCACGGGAACCGCAGACAATTTGGAAAACACAATCACAGTTGCAGTTATAGCTGCCACCCAAGGGTTTACTTCACACAGAAAAATTCGCAAACACCTCATTAGGTCTAAAATCGAGTCCAGTCAAAAAAATTACCGCGGATCCACCACCGCGCAACAAATATAGCCCCCTATAGCTTAACTAAGTAAGTAATATCAGTTTATACAGCGCGTAATCACTAAGGAAGCCACTTAGATGTTCCGCGTATGCTGCACATTATGTAAAAATAATGTCGACAATGCCATAAACGTCGAAAAGTAGCAGCTCATGTCCCGATAGCAAGTTCCACGTCGTCAAACCGACTGGCAACAAAGATAAACCGAGTTAGCCTAAGCTAATATTTGGAAATTTTTTTGGCAAATGTTTGTGTCCAAAAGTTAAATTTTAAAAAATGCAAATGCTTTGATCTGACTATAATAATGTAAAATGACAAGAGCAAAACGATTTTGCAAATGCTTTGAATTTTTATATTTATCACGGCCTAATGACACGCGAAGAGGCAAGCCAAGCCCAAGAACCGAGATTTTTAAAAAGTGGTAAATTAACCTGTTGCGCTTTTCGTTTGTCTGAGCGTTGACTCTGGTGGTAGATGCGGCTAAAATTGGAGACAATAACCGGCACGGGCAGAGCAATGACGAGCACTCCACTCAGTGAACAGAGACCACCCACGATCTTACCGGCGATAGTATGCGGCACCATATCACCGTACCTATACGCACACAACCCAATCTTTATGAAACAAAATAAGCACAAATGTTAATTATCACAGAAAATTCATGAAAATACAACTTGTATACTTTTTATACTTTTGTATTTTGCTGCTTTTTGTTGACTTCTCGACAACTGCTGCTGTCTTCCTCTGTACGACTGTCGAACTTATATGAGTCTATTCATTCGAAGTCAAGCACGGATGTGGCCAGACTTTGTGCCAACATGCATATGCCGTCCGTTCAGTTATGCACTGTGCCCGGTGTGCGGTGGGCAAAGCCGCCGCCGACGCTTGAGCCGCGGTGCATGATCTGAGTCATTGTTTTATCTCCAGAGAAATGATACTTAATGAGTCAGGCACTAACATGTATATGGCACACGGAAATACTATTCTACTCAGACAATAATAAATTGATCGAATATCCGTCATCGCATATGCCTATTGTTAACTCAAGTTTGGTTGGCAATTACATTACACGTGCCAGAAAAGAAAAACGAGAAACTAAAACAAAACAAAAGTCGCACGATGTAGCCAAGAGATCAAATGTGATTATAGGCCTTATGAGTGCTATCCGGATTTTGACGTCTGCGGGTTTTGACACGGCATCATTGCATCAGCTAGTGCCTAATGATGGAGCCATGCGAGTGGAACGGACGGAGAATGCGCGACAACGAAAGCCACCGGAACCGAATGACTTTTGCGCCGCACACGCGCGCGCACACGCCGAGGCAATTTACACCCAACACTCGACGGACTTGCACGACATGCAAGACGAATCAATCTTTCCAGGAAATGGAAACGGCGGACGCTCGCTTCCACTGTTCCACGGATGGAGCAGAGCTCGCTGGCACGCGACATTTCACTAGGTCATCACGGACAGTAGCAAAGCATAACACCTCGTCTTGTCGTCGTATTGTAAGCCCCATGCCACCAACAAAACTAACACCATTCCGGTCGTCCTTGCGATGTTAATTTGGAGTTAGTTTTACGGCCGGCGTCGTCGATAATTGTGGGCGGTCGAAAGTAACTGGATAGTTTACGCGTTCACTGTTGAATTATTGTATGACGTATTATCACTGTATTCACTTCGTACCCCGCGAGCCACTAGAGATACACTGTAAATTATATCACCTCTTCGCCAAATGATGTTCCCCGTAATTTTTATCAGTCCACGACACCTTAAACATGTTTCTACACTACCTTTTAACATATTTGCGTCAAAAAACTTGCCGCGCCAAAAAAATGACGACTGCAGACGTACACATCGTATTAGTAAATTTTTAATATTTTTTACCGCAAGACGATCATATAGCCACTGCTGATGAAACAGTATGGGCAGTTTATGCGATGTAAGTATAGGCGCGGTCCATGAATGTTTAAACACGCTTACGTGACAAAGGCATCGAAATGCCGTTGAATTGATAATATCGTTCACTATTTTACTCACTTCACACACTTGCTGAGAACAATCCGGGTACTCTTAAAGCATTGGGGCTTACTCATGTTTTCCTCTCTCTTGAGAGTAAAAAATGACCAGAAGAGCAAATATAATTCTGAGAAAAGAGCGAGGGACTTGTGCTGCTGTATAGCCTGTGGGCACACATTTCTTTTACACATTTCCAAACTCGCAGCTGCCATGGTATCTAACGAGTATCTCGAGCTCTGGTACCCGGGTACAGGTAGTAAGACGGGTACCGGCAGCTCCAACTCCCTATACTTCCCAAGCATTAATAACGACGTATTCGGCCGTCGGAAGTGTTTGAACAGAGGCGTCGCGTCGCTGTTGCGTCGAGTGCGGCGTGGTTCAGGCGTCGCGAGTGAAAAATTCACGACGGGACAACGACGACGACATGACAAGCACACGACGACAAACGACCAATTACCGACCGCACCGGACACGGACGAACACGACGAACGAGCTAAGCGTCAGTCATCACGTAACTGAACGACGTCGTCATGCAGCTTGTCTCCGGACCCGCGTCCTTCAGGCCACTGACAATAGCCGCGGCCGCAACGATAATGGATACGCTAAACATCTCTTAGTACACTCAACGGTTGAAACTGCCACTAATAAGCTAGATAAGTTCGCCAAATTGCAGCTTTTCTACAAACTAGTTAGTGAAAGTTGTAATTTGTCACAATTTATACAGCTTATTAGACACGTCGAACAGTTTGAAGTTGACACCGCGCTGTCGTTTCTTATTTTTCCGATGTCCTAAGGAACACACGCTGCATACAGGAGAAACACAGGCAAGTATGTAATACCCCGTTTACACGATCCAGCGAACGTCCAGCAAACATCGAGCTGGCTCGTCCATTAAAACATATAGCAGCAAACTTCCAGCAGAAGTCCAGCAAATTTCCAGCAAACGTCGAGCAATTAGCACGTGTATTTTGAATACATTTGCTGCAAGTCTGCTGGACGTTTGCTGGATCGTGTAAACGGGGTATAACTCACGGCCGGAAAACCTTGGCCACGTGCTGCCCGGTCAGCGAAATCTTATAACGTCTTTGATTGACGGCGGGCTCATATATTTCTATAAAGCTGTCAGCCAGCGGGCGCGGCGTGTCAGCATTGCCGACGAAATCGCCGTTTGGCTGACAGATCCGCTGATACAACGACGGACGAAATGTTGTGATTCTAAAACCGGCCTAGAACCGGC
>Ga0056128_1010365_pt1 | contig 11624 bp, 7 predicted proteins | sample WorMetLIZISLAND2_FD_71113 | JGI IMG/M metagenome (GOLD analysis project Ga0056128, IMG submission 71113) | Marine gutless worms symbiont microbial communities from Max Planck institute for Marine Microbiology, Germany - Olavius geniculatus... ... | reverse complement strand
AGCGACGTCATGACCCTAGCCCATATAGATCATGAATATTAATGGCTAGCCGACGACACCATCATTCTAGGCTAGGCCATAGCCTATAGACGTCATGAATTAATATTCATGATGATCAAAATTAATGCAAATCAAATCAGAATGTTTTTAACAAAAAAAACCACGGCTAGACCATAGTCTATAGACGTCATGAATTAATATTCATGACGTCTATAGGCTAAACTCATGACGTCACTGCAGGTCATCATGGTGGCGCATTTTCTATGTCGTTTTCATAGATCGTCGACTTCAAAGGTAAATTTTTCCGTGTTGACGGAACGCTGAGCGCCAATATTACTTTCAAAGTTATCATAAAATTCTGCACTTTCAGAAAAATGGATGAAATGTATATGTTAATTTTGGTGACCACGCACCTTTAAGGAGCGAACCCCTCACAGAGCTACGGATCACACAGTGTTTCCTGCCACCCGACAGAGGTGTACGCACCCCGCTTTAACCCCAGCCAGATAGGCCGCTACTCGATTTACCTACCCAGAAGGATGGAAGGCTGAGTTGACCTAGGCGGTTGGTTACATACCGAGATGGTTTACCTGCCCACAGGCAGTCACCCATCGCAGTACTAACCCGGCCCGACGTACAGTAACTTTGTTGATCGAATGAAATGCGTTACCGCTATGCGAGGCCACCAACCCAGTAATAGTAGTAGTAGTAGTAGTAGGAGCAGCAGCAGCAGCAGCAGCAGCAAATGAGCAAGTAAACAAAGGTCTTAACGTAATAAATAATTAATTTAACTTATCATAAAAAAATATCTTACCAAGATCTCTGGTAAAAATGTTAGACTATAAAGTGTTTTGACACAGGCAGAAGGACAGTTCACATTTCTGAATGGGATCTAGTGCGAACATGTGTGAGAGTTAAAGACTAAAATTTGCTACCCGACAGTCTTCGTGACCCAGAACTAAGTCTTGACAGCTGAAGACATACTTTTTGCGAAATATTCCTGACAAAATGTATTAAGCGCATTACTTACTTACTGAGATAGAGTTAGCAATAAGGTTGGGAATAAGGATAAGTCGTGGACCTTGGTTATGCTGGTGTCCCATTATAGGATCTTCACCATGAAAAGTCTCCCACAAGCTACATTTTACATGGGGGAAACTATTTAACGTGACATTGTTCCTTCATTACAAAGGACCAAAAGTTCGAAGCCTGACCAAATGTGAACAAATGCCCCTTCAGATTAACGACCCATCACCCAGAGAAAGTACACAGAAACATTACTTACTGAAGATAGTTGTTAAGCCATGGCTGTTTGCGTGCAGTGTTTACACTGTATGGTAATGAACCGCCGGCGACGTAGCCTTCCAGGCTTGAACGCACATTGTCCACACTGGGGAATACCTGACATCATCATAACCACACGTCAATAACACAATAACCACGGTCAGAAATAATCAGACACTACATTGCACAGTTATACATTTTGACAAATAGATATAAAGTAATAAAGATTTAAAATGTTGCAAAGTGTCTATAGCTCTTAATGATAATCCACCTCAGAGCTACGGAGCGTCACGTGCCACATGGGAGCACACAGTATTATCTATCACCTGACACAGTAAACGCGCCCCGCCATAACTCCAGCCAGACAGGCTGGTACTCGATTTACCTATCCCCAAGGGATGGAAGGCTGAGTTGAGATGGGTGTTGGTTATACACTGTCAGTTAGCCATCAATGTATTACTAGCTACCACTGTGAATCCATAATTTACTGTCAAGCAAGTGCTGCAAACAGTCACCCATCCAAGCACTAACCAAGCTCAATGTAGAACAACTTTAAAATGACACAAATGCCATAGCCAGACTTTTGCAAATGGTGGTTTCATTCCGTCCCTGTGTTTTATGTACAGATTGATCACTGGTAGACTGAGATTAATTTTTGTGGTATACTTTGTATTTTTTCAATTTGTGCATTACTATTTCTGTATAAAATTTAATTTTTCATTTAGTTTTTTTCTCAATCATGTATCTTTATTGCGTATTCTGTGTATGAACTCAATATTAAATGGCTATTATACCATTATCTTTAACTTTTTTACATGCATATAATGTTGTTGCTTTAACTCTTTAATTTTTTTACGTGCACATAATGTTGTTGCATCATTATTAACAGATGCAATCTATCAACTGTATTTCAGATGATTAAAAGAACATGAAAATATACAGGGTGAACAAAAAAACAAAGCTATTATACTTTGTCCATATCTTCACTAAACCTTTGTGTTTTACAGGGTAGTGTAATGACAGTGTGATGTGCATGACACTGAGTAGCAAATTTCTTTCAAAGTCTACTGGCGAAAACGTTGTGAAAATTAGTCTACATTTAGCGAAAATATGGACAGAGTACAATAGCTTAGTTTTTTTTGGCCCACCCTGTATAACTAGCTAAATAAATAAATAAAGCTGTGATCAACTAAAGTGAAAAGTAACGCACAAGCTGGAGCTGGGGTTTGGCGGTGGACGTCAGAACATTTCTACGAACGGCCGACATGCTGTCCAACCATTCCCCACGCAACCAGCCGTCCGCACTTGCACCGAGTGACCCTATGCTGCTGAACTGACCAATCACAGGCCAGCTAGCCACGCCCGCCAGCTCAGGACCACACTGCGATGATAATACCTGCAAGTACAATAAATAAGTCACCTATAACATGTGGCTGCTATCCTTATACCAGGTTGGCGCAGCTTGCATCCAGTGAAAAATAGAAGGGCGGGGGAGTTATGTTAAGGGCGTAGATCAAAAATAAGGGAAAATTTTAATCTACACTCTTAACAAAAATGCCCAGCCCGGGCCCCCTATTTTTCACTTCGCAATCAATGGCTTAACACAGTTTCCCCCCATTCTTACTGGACAATCTAGACACTCAACAAGGAGCCCGAAGGGGGGGGGACTTGAGCCTGAAACTGGGGGAACTTGTGCCTGATTTTGACTCCACATTTGGAGGAGAAGCGTAGAAGCCACTGCTTGTAACCAGTGATGTTATCAAAAACTTTGTGTTCAAGGCCAAGGCCAAAGACAAGGACTTAGTAAAAGGCAAGACCAAGGCCTAGGCCAAGACCAAGAACACTGCTCTGTTTTTGAAGTGTCTCATGGTCAAGGCAACTATCCCTGGCTGCCGGCTCAAAGCCACACTGCTGGCATAACACCTGCAGATACATTAAATAAGCAACTACATTTTTTCAGTTGGTTGATTCATATGAGTCTCTGTTTGTTCCACACAGCATGTAGTATACCAATATTTGCAAATTTGCAGGTTTAAATGCTTCAAAAATTTAGCCATAAACTTAACCGTAATAAAATATTTTGTTATTAGTGGAACAAGAAATTAATACTGGATTAAATTTGCCATGAGTTTTTTGGTTTTTAAAATTTTTTGGATGGGTTTACTCAAAAAATGCACCGGGGTTTCTTTGGGTATTTGCCCAGGTGTTTCAACGCTGATTCAAGGCCACACTGCAATAAAACCTACACAAACGAGTAGAGGTTAACAGTTAGGTAGACGAGTAACTCTTTACTGAAACCCATCGCAGAGCTACAGAGCATCACCTGCCATATGGAATCACACAGGGTCATCTGCCATCTGACACAGATGAATGTGCTCCGCCGTAATCCTAGCCAGACAGGCTGGTACTGGATTTACCTACCCCGTAGGGGTGGAAGGCTGAGTTGACCATGATAAGTGGTCAATATACTGTCCACAGACAGTCAGCCATTCAAGTAGCAACTACTTGATGGCGCCTGAATAAGGGTCCAACTCACGATCTTTTGATCACAAGTCCAGCATTCTAACTGTTACATCATGCCTGGAGTCAGTGAGTACGATTTTTAAGGGGTTTCTGTCACACCCTACAAACTTTTTAACGGCTTTCTGTTTTTTTGCAGTCTGGTACTTTTAAAATTCCCTGACGTTTCTCTGATCCATTTTCCCCGTCATTCCTTGACTTCTTAAAATTCCCCGACTTCCCTTGACCAGAGACACCATGCATTAGCAACGTAATATTTTTGCTGTTCAAGATGTCCACCTCTTGCTAGTACACAAGCCTTGAACAGCGTAAATTTTCTGATGCTGAAAAAAAATAAGTCTAAGCTGAATAACCTGTCGCATTTTCATGTGTCCAAAATGGTTCTTGCGTTCAGCGATGTGTCTGCCCGGTACTGAAGCTATCAGGTACACTCTGCAGCATTTAAGAACACAATATTACCAAGGTTATTACTGATTTGAATTATGAGTGACTGACTTAAAAAAATAACTGAATAACTGAGAGTTGCAAATGAATTATTATTTGTTTCCAGAATAACAATACTATCATTAAATTCAATAACAAAAGTTACAATCATTTATAACTAAAGCTAGTAGTAACAAGGAAATTTCAATTTCATCGTTTATGCAGTAGACTGTGGTAAGGCTGTTCAAGTCATTGAAGATCGTTGTCTTTAAAAGAAATCAAAAGTGATTATGCAACTTCCTATAGTGTTTAACAGTCACCTCGACCCTATCTTACACCATTTCCGAGATACAATGAGTCACAACACCATGAAAGTAAAAAGTATGCTATAACTAGAAAAGCAGTCAGAGACCGCAGACCTCCGCCAAGGCTATGTTGTTTGCCAAGTGGCAGCACCATATTTGGTTTGGCAGCGGTTTCCCTTATGCCCCATTGAAAGCAATGTTAACAAAAATTTCAAAGTGATCCAGAATCCAGGATTCCTTCCGGATCACCCCCCAAAATTGAATCATTTGTAGCTTTTGCCACTCCTGACATTCCCTGAAAATTTCAGCAAGATCCTTCCATAACTTTTTGAGTTATCTTGCTAACACACAGACAGACAAACAAACACCGACAAAAACATAACCTCCTTGGCGGAAGTGAACATGGTGTTATAGCTCTTTACGGGAAGCCCATTCCAGAGCTATGGAGGGTCTCCTGCCGTATGCGATTACACAATGTTACCTGCCACCCAACACAGGTGAACGCACCCACCTTAACCCCAGCCAGATAGGCTGGTATTCGATTTATCTACCCCGGAGGGATGGAAGGCTGAGTTAACCTAGACAGCTGGTTACATACCGAGATGGTTTACCTGCCCGCAGGCAGTCGCCCATCAAAGTACTAACCCAGCCTGACGTAGAGTAACTTTGTTAATCAGATAAAACGTGTTACCGCTATGCCACAAAACCAACTAACTAACTAACAAAGATAATAATAATCAACGATAAAATAGTAATAATTGATTAATAAATGATCTCACTTGGCAGCGGAGAGGTCATGTTGTCTGACAACATCAGACCAGTGAGTCACTCGACTGTGTCGGTAGACGAACAGATACTCCAACAAATCACGCTTGAAATGTGTCACACTGTCACCAATGCTGTCACCCCCTGGTGTGGTCACACCTTCACCAGTGCTACTGTCACCCCCTGCTGCAGCCAGCGGTGGAAACAATGGACTCACCCAGATCCTACATGCATAAAATAAACACTAATTAAAAATTGGGGCAGAAACAAACGTGTGGACGCCTGATGATGTAAGTCCGACTCGAAAGACAATTCAGGAGTTGAAATTTTGCTCCTAGCAACGTCACATGGCCCAAACACAACTGCATTAGCATTCACAGCAAGCACAGTGTCGGTAAAATTAGCCACTTAAATTTTGTGATTTATCAGTTCAGTCGTTAAATATATCGACTGATCAACCATCCAATCAAAAATCAATGGCTCACACAAAGCAGCCAATGGTTTGCAAGCTTTGAGATAAAAACTTAACTAAAATTCTACTAAACGACTATATGAATACAAAATAAATAGAAACCAAACAGCTCCTGTAGTAGGCTATCCAGATTAAGCAACTGCCAAGAAACATATACTAAAAGGCCAATTATGAGGATTTTTAAATTATGCAAGCATGGCAAGTGTAAATTATATGTTAGTTCAAATGTAAAGAAGTAGTACCAACCCTTGTGTTTTCTGAGCCCAATCACCTTCAACCAGGTTCGCCGTGTGTATGACAACCCTGAGTCCATTGTCATATTGCAGCAGCATCATCTTACTGTACCACGGTTCACACAGTATATAATTCACTAAAGCCCAAATTCCATTACGTCGACTTTGCGACAAAGTCCGGGACAAGTTCCCGGCAAAGTCCGCAACACATATCACGTCGCCGACTTTCACGATTTGTGTCCGCGACAAGTCCGCGACTTTGTTGGAAACTTGTCCCGAACTTTGTCGCGAACTTTGTTGCCGACTTAGTCGCAAACATCTCAACATGTCAGGATGGTTTGTGTCCGCGACTTTCATGATTTGTGTCCACGACTTTCCCCACAGGGAAGTTTCCGTGAAAGTTGGCGTAATGGAATTTGGGCTTAACTTAAAGAGCAGCACATAAAAACATGTGGTACATAACACTAAATATGTAACTTGTTCTGACAGGCCTATCTGTTTGTGTCATCTGCTACAATTTACACACCCATGTGCAATTTCCGGTTTTGTGTAAAGTGTGATTGATAAATAAAAACTGATTCAGTCGATTAAAGTGCAATTTTTGCACACAGTCTCCATTAAAATTATATAAATCAATTGCACATCTGAAATCTACATGTTACATTTGTTAAAACTGTTAAAAAAAAATTCACTGTAGTAGGCCTTTTTAGAGACATCTGAAAACATTTCTGGTCACTGCTTGCTGACCGACTGTAGTCCAGTGCCACTGAAGCTATACATATGACACTATATAAATATAAATGGTAAATAATTATGATTATAATACGTACGTGTGATGAGTTCCATAGGGCAGGTCAAGTCTTGCCTGACACAGACTGACGTTGGGATAACTCATTGCTTCTAGCTCCAAGTCTGACCTATCTTCCGCCTTGTCCCCGTGAACGATGAGTAATGGCAGCGACCTACATATAACAAAGTGTTATATACACCGTGTCTCAAAAAACAACAAGGTAGCGCAGGAACACTATTAAGGTGAGCTAACCAAGCCTACAGACATTTATGTATAGTTTCTTCGTGACGTTGCTTGCCAAAAAATGATCAAAATCAGCCAATGTTTCATGGAATTGTTCGAAAAATAAAAATGGCACATTTTTTCACACACACTGTAAGTTAGGCCACATTACAGACATTGCCTGTCCGTATGTCTGTCTGTCCTATACGTTCAGATATTTCACAGCTTCTAGCGCTTGAACACTGATCTATTAGCCAACCACACTTAAGTAATGGTCGAGCTATCGGCATGGTTGTCGTCCCTCCATTTGTCCGCAATGAGTGTACCCTGGCTAACGGGTAGGTCCAAGAAAAAACCTTTTTGTACAAGTCATTAGCTATGGGTCTTAAACTTGGGCATGCAAAATTTCAGCAACCTAGTGTGATGGGAACATTTTCAAATTGGGGGGTAAATGGACAGGGATAAAAAAAATGTGCATTTTCAATGGAAAACTAGCCATATCACAGAACCAATGAGAGTTAGGGCCAAGGTTACTATTGATCACTAATAGGAAGTGCCATAAGCCCTGTTGCATGAGATAGAAATCACTGACCTTGGATGGCCTTGAATGTCACTGACAACCAGTACGGTTGGCCATCCTAGCGATAGCTGGGCTTCTTGTCTTAATTCTTGTGGTAAGCCAGGTGTGCTGAAGAACAAAAAAAATGAATGAATGAACACACTGTGTCCTTTCACACAACCTCCTTCGTGCAAAGGTAAAACTTGAAAAAACAGCTTAGCATAAGAAAAATTATCGCAGTCACCAAGTAAGTGGCAGGGCTGACAGACCGGTCATAATCCCCAAAAGACAGTAGGCTTTATTGGGTAAACCAATCTAAAAAATTCCCACCAAAAAGCCAACCAAAACTTAATCCAATTTTAGAATTTTAGTTTAATCTGTCAGTGAAATATTCTTATGTCAGTATCAGCTGTGATGTGCTGCTAATGAAATCGATTTATTGTAACTGGGTAAAATGACGGTGAACCTGAACTGCGTGGGATATTGTGAGACAAGCCAGCCGATGTCAATGCAGTAGTTAAACTACACACAAACACAAGTAGCAAATAAACTCCGAAAAGACTCACCAGACTTCAAGAAAGTAAGTAAGTAAGTAAGTAAATAAGTACTAAGCATTTGTAGCACGCTATTTGTCGAAACAAAAGTTTGAAACATAGGTGTAGGAAAGCGAGTTAGTAAGATTTTATGTCCCGCCTGATACAGCGTAGGTCATTTTGGGCACAGTCATTTCACGCAATGCACGTACGCATTATAACGAAACAAAAAGTTTAGCCTTTACACAAAGTTTAACCTTTATGAAACAAAACACAGAAAAACGACCTAAACATAAAATTGTAAGAAATGCCGATTCTAAGTGTGCATATGTAACTAACAGTAATGGCACTTCTAATAATCTTCTCTCTTATCCTCCAGACAGTCGTCAAAGTCAGAATGCTATCTATTGAAGAACTGGATGGAGTAGGTGCAAGGAAGTAGTTTATAACAGCAAGTAAGTAAATTTAGAAGTGCTCAGCAAGCTCTGGGAATGTGATTGTAGAAAGAAAAGTAAAAAATGCTTATTACACTAATTAACTGCACTTGCAGGAAACACGAAAACACAAAACTTGCTAGAATGTAGAAGTATGGTGCTAACGTAACATGCAAAAAGAAGCCATCGATATATCATTTAAGTGTTTTTTGGTTAGCTCCGATAAAAGCTTAACACTAGTCAACAATATTTTTGGCAGTAATTCCCTCGCTTTTTCCTAACAAAAATCAGATTCCTTTAGAAGATTTTGACTGGAAGTCTTGCAGTTTTTGTTGAAAAAAGTCAGCCACCATGCACACAGTTGAATCCAAAATCACACAATCAATAAAATATACACCAGTGAACAAACCTGAAAAAGTTCTTTCCCGTCAAAATTCCCAGTGGTATTTCAAAAAAAACTACAAAAGACACTGTTCATTTTTTGACACACCCTGTATCTAACTAATTCGCTGGGATAGTGAAAAGAATTGCCTACCTGGGCTGATTGGACTAAATTTCCGACTGACAACAAATCTAAAATAAATAACAATAATAATATTTTAACAGTCGTAATAATCACCGCTGAAACGGTTACTTTTTCCCAGTCAAGTTTCACTGCTAGCTTAGCGAAAGCAAAATTACTGCAATAACTGGGCAAGGAATGTTTCTGTAATTCAGTAGTTTCAGCCAACCGCACTAATACTAGTTAATCATATTTGTATAGTGCCAATATGCGGAGCTACAGAGGCGTACTTAGGCAACAGCTGAGCTACTGGCTATTGGTTTTCATCCATCTGTCCGTCCGCCCGTATCCGATGTGCCCTGGCTAATGGGTATGTTGTAGGGGAAAACTGTTGTACAAATAATTAGCCATGTGTGTGAAACTCGGCATGCAAAATTTCAGTGATCTACAGTCTATTACAAGAGTAACATTTTCAAACTGGGGGTTGAATGAACAGGAGGTAGGAAAATTGTGCATTTTCAATGGACCATATATCAAAAACAGTGATGGCTAAGGTTACTATTAATCAATAAAAGAAGTGGCATATGGAATGTAAGATTAAATGAAAATCATTGACCTTAGATTACCTTGAAGACCGTTATGCACTACTGTGACTAAACGATGTGATGTAGGGCCTAGGTTGCTAGAAGTGGCATATTGGCTTTCAAACGGCATGAAAATCATGACCTTGGATGACCTTAAAGGTCACCGACTACCAGTATAGCTGGCTATCCTAGTGACAGGTAGGCTTGTTGTCTGGTCTTCACCATCAGTGAACCTGCCTGCCAACCTTCGGAAAATGGAGTCAGCAACTAGAATAGGGCATTGTTCATTTCATAAAACTACACTGTGTCTCAAAAAAACATCCCAAACATTTTTGACTGTAACTTGAAAACCAATTATCAGATTTTGGTAATTTTTGGTACGAATAGTCCTCACACAACTTGCCATCAAATGACTATTTAGTTTCCCACCTCACCCAATGTATGCTTCTGCACTACCTAGGAAAAGCAGATCAAGCGAAATATGTGTTGAAATAAACAGAAAACCTGGAAAAAAATATCCCCGACATTGTTGATCGCAACTTGAAGAAAGATTAGCAGATTTTAATAATTTTTGGCAGTAATATTTCCGACACAACTGGCTATTAAATAAGTGTTTTAGTTTCCACCTCAACCAACGTCTGCTTTTGCACTACCTGGGGAAAGCAGACCAAGCATAATACGTGTTGAAATGATTGAAAAAACGTTGATAAATTCCATCTACCTTAATCTGTGGGCCCCAACAGCCAGTCTGTTACAAGGTTTGACTGTCATGCAGCTGTGTATCCATTATATGAAATTTAAGAATGTTTGTGAAGTCAAGAAGTGATTGATAAAGCCTGGACTGGTCTGGAGTAGAACTTTATCGATACTGCTGTCAGTGAATAGAGAAAGCGTCTCCTTGGTTGTGTTTGCATAGTGGCCCAACGCTTCAAGAAATTTTACTGCAGGCAGTTGAAAAATGGACAACTGGATAAATTGTCAGCCACACTGTCAGAAATGTAAACAAAATGTGTTTTTACGTGTGATGTTAATTAAGCAATCATATCGTATTGGATAAAAAAGTGATATTTCGCCAGTCGTGTTTTCCCCAGGTAGTGCAAAAATAAACGTTGTGTGAGGTGGGAAACTGAATGGTCGTTTGATGGCAAGTTGTGTCAGGAATATTCGTACCAAAAATTATCAGAATCTGTTAATAGGTTATCAAGTTACAGTCAAAAATGTTGGGGATGTTTTTTTTGAGACAGTGTAATTCTGAATGAATCTCATTAATAACGAGCATTACCTCATATACCTAATTATGCCTGTAACCATTTAAACTCAAGTTTCAATGCCTGAATGACTTGTAACCTCTTGTTATATTTCCTGTAGTCATTATTTTAATTGCCTGATGCTCAGGACTAATTGAACATAGCCGAATGCCTTCAACTTTGGTCGGAAACAAGAAAAGCAGTTGACAATGGTCAACAAGGTGAACGCCGGACGATTTCATAATAATAATAATATATAGTATAAAATAAAAACATACAATAATACATAATTTAATAGAGCTGTCAAATTATATGAGTTAACTTAAAGCATTAACTCTTTGAAAAATTAATGCGCATTAAAAACTTAACGTACATATGTAAATTTACTACATTTGTTCCAGTCACCCTCTCGATGTATTCCACTATAATATCAGCAAAGTAATGATGCATTAATTAACAAGCTAGTGCATGCAATAAAAAAACTAACACCTTGACAGCATTGTAATGTAACAATAATAACATTATATAATAACAGTAATAAATAACAGTGAACTTTACCTCGTATGCCTAATGACCGTGTCTCGTTAAACCTGGCCGCAATGCCCTCAACACTTGTCAGAAAGAACGACAACGGTTGACAAAGGTCAACGACGGACGACGAAACGTTGGCGCAGTCGACGGGTGAAACAGAAGATGATAAACAGGATGATGATGATGAGTGAACATAGCTGCTGCTGCTGCTGCTGACACG
>Ga0056128_1010363_pt1 | contig 11624 bp, 6 predicted proteins | sample WorMetLIZISLAND2_FD_71113 | JGI IMG/M metagenome (GOLD analysis project Ga0056128, IMG submission 71113) | Marine gutless worms symbiont microbial communities from Max Planck institute for Marine Microbiology, Germany - Olavius geniculatus... ... | reverse complement strand
ACCGCCTAGGTCAACTCAGCCTTCCATCCCTCCGGGGTAGGTAAATCGAGTACCGGCCTATCTGGCTGGGGTTAAGGCGGGGCGCGTTCACCTCTGTCGGGTGGCAGGTAACACTGTGTGTACCCATATGACAAGTGACGCTCCGTAGCTCTGAGATGGGTTCGCTCATTAAGAGCTATATTCGGACCTTTAACCTTTAACCTTTATACCGATAGGATGTTTTGTCGTTTTGTCCTTGATTTGCTATTAATTATTCACAGTTTAAATGTACCCTTTATTCAAAAACGTTTTAGGCCTATAATGTTTTCGGAACTCCAGCGTTTCTTCACAGGCAAATTGTGATTAAAAAGCGTTTATCATTAGTTAATCCAACCATCGTAATGAAGTTACAACTTATTTGCATAGAAATAGAATTAGATCACATCGGCAGACGACGAACGACGTCATAACTGATGCGTGAGTAAACAAACATTGCAATGTACAATAATGCATAATGCATCTGACAAAAGAGAAAACTCAAAACAGGCCTACCAAAAGAATATCATTTTGAAATAATCGTTTATAAGTTTACTTTTAAACTATTTTAATAGCATTTAAGTATTTGTTAGGTTAAGTGAAGGTCCACAGCGAATAGTGCGAATGAGTTAATGTAGGCCTACATGTAGATTTGGTTACCTATAGGCCTGTAAACTATTTTGCTTGTATAAGTTTACATGATTATTGGCACTGCAGGTAATCGGCAAGTCTACTGTCTAGCTACAGATGAGAATCTACCGACAGCTTTACTCATAGCAACGCAGCGAATCAGTCAACCGTCGCTTTCGTTTTATTCACATCTGTTATCGTTATTATGCGGCCGTCCTAATAGGCCGCATTACAGGTTTTGCCCGTCCGTTCAGCGATTGTTTCAGTTCAGTAGATTCAGTACGTGCGTTCTCGCATTATGGTGCTTGTTGTGTTATTTGACTGTTTACTCGGTTACGTGATCAGAAAATAAGCTTCTAAGATTAAATATTTAAGTGCAGAACCGTCTGTTAGTTTTGTTATATGTTATTATTTACTGTTATAAAATTATCCCATGTAGTGTAGTGGTTTGTATTTATTTCGATAAGTATTAAGAACTCAGAAACCAATATTTTTCTACAGCGTTAAGCTACTGTCCGCATTGATTTGTTCGTGAATTTAGTTTGTCGATTTTGTTTCCGTTTTTATTGCTTATGTTGGCATTTTTTTCAATTTATAGGCCTAAGTAACATTTGACGCCATGATATTGAGAGAAACCTGCTATAGAAAATGCACGAACGTTACAAGCAATGAATCGACCGTTAACGCATGGGACGACTTAGACCCTACAGTTAGTTCTTAATGGTGTGAACAGTTCTGCAAAAGTGTATCTACTGTATCTTATATAATACACGCTGATTTGAATTCTGTTCAGTCTTCAAGCTGTAATATCTGCAGAGATTCGCGATACTTTTGGGCGTATTTTAAAAACCAAACATTTTGATGCAAATTACACTTCGCTCCACGTTTGCTGGTAACATATGATTTAATTGACTAACCTATTGTCAGATTAATTGATAAAAGGGTAACGTACGTGTACTATGCAAGATTATGACAATAAAACGACATTATTGTTTGCAAAATTCTCGTCGTCCTGATAGACTTTGTTGAGACTGCATATACAGTACACCGTGTCTCAATAAAAACGTGTCACTTTTATTTTTTGAATAGCTCCGTAAAACTTTGGCCAATTTTGATAATTTGTGGCATGCCAGGCCAAGAAGAAACTTGACAAAACTAAAAAAAAGTTGAAACAAAAACGTTAGCGATTATTTGTTGTAATAGTTTAATTTTAGTTTTATTGCATTTGTAGACGCCGTCTTACTAGACCTATTGTTGTCGTAACGCGAGCGTGACTATGAACAGTGAATACGTCTTTAGCCAGTCTTTAGTCTGTCCATCTGTTTCAGTTATCTCAAATAGGCTATCTAAAAAAACCTCGGTTCTTCAGGCTATAGCATTCGGCGACCTTATCATCAAACCCGTCTCAAGTGCTAAGACAACTTTGATAGATTTCACTGACTGGTCGCTGACACCTAAATACGCTCTACAACAAGATCTCTTCCGAACCAGTTTCAGCAAACATTTCTTCATGCTACATTTCGCGCGAAAATGCGCATGGAATTACCGATGGCGAAATCGAAACCGAAACCGAAAATAACAAATCTTTCAGTTGTCCATGCTTGTGGGCTCCCTATAAGTCACGTATCGCATACGTTTCTGAAATATAATTCAAGCTTTTGCAACAAACGTCACGCTATCGACGTAATGCATTTAATTTCAAAATAGACTTTATCAAAACTACACAAACGCAAACGGAAAACAATTATAGCACCGATAAGAATCCAGCTTAAACAAGACGTTAAACTGATTGCACATACTGTCAGTGACGTGTAGCTCGGGGCAAAGTCTAAGAAGTGTAGATTACCCTTTTTAAAAAATTACCAACTCTGTCGCGAAAACTGCAGCGAATGACAGTGGACCGATTTTGGTTGCCTGGGATTGTTGCCGACAGCTGCCATAAGCTGCTTACTGGCGCCGCTAATGAATGACAAAAGTTAGCTGTGAGCAAAACTTCAGTAGTTCCTGCCTGTAGAGAAAGGCTTGGCAACACTGTTGGTAACCGGGAGTACTTTCGCCCGACCGTACAGCGTGGAAAGCCCCGAGGCTAAAGCGTTGCTATTCGTATTGGGCGGACGTCGAACAGCAGATGAAGCCTTCGTGGTTGGGTTCCCGCGGTTATACACGAGCGGCGTGGCGTTGATTTCAACCAATCTGTCCAGGTTGTCTTCGTCCACCGCCGACGACTTGCGGCCCGCTAGCCAGCCCGAGGTACCGGCGGCCGCCGGAAGTGGTTTCAGTTGATGTCGTGGCGTGAACTGGTCAGCTCGTGGTGAGGGATACGGCTGCTGCTGCTGACTGGAAGAAAATGTTCTGCTCCACGCAAAACCTTCTCCGCTTGACCTGTGCACAGTATCAACGACAAGAACAAGAAAAACAGTAACATGCGCGGCATGGCGTGATATTTTTATACATCTTTATTCACCATGAATGAAATGGTAGCACAATTTAAAAAAACAACAACAACATCAAAACTTAGCTGAACTTAACTAATAAAAACAACAATCGAAACGTCAGTAAACATAATCGTATTGATCTAAACTACTACATGTAAGCAATGTTTGATAATTTTGACAATTTTTGTTCTGCGCCAACATAAAATTCTCTAGCTAAGTTAAAAAAAAATCCATCGTTTCAGGCCAGTAGTTTATGTTCATCGACTACTGAAGCCAGCGTAGCAAATCATCCACTGATACGGAGTTCATTAGACGTAATTTCTGAAAACGATGGAATAATACCAAAAACTACAGAAACTAAAAAAGAATCGTTGGAACAAAATGCTAGAATTTGGCAAAGGTCCAGCATGGTCAAATGAAGTTAGTTGCATTTATTACAATAAAGAAAAAATATGACCAAGGGTAGAAAAGCAATAGAATCAAAATCGCCATCGTTCGCAAAATAAGTTGTGCTACTGAAAGAGTCCAATTTATGCCTTGAGATGAAAAAGACAGCGTCCACCGAATAAGAAAAAAAGACACGTCATTGGTCGGTAAATTGGCGCCTCGTTGCTGTCCAGAAATAATACTACATTAACTTAACATCAGCTGACCGGTTGATCCTGTTGGCTACAGCGGCGGCGACTGTGGCGCGGCCTAAAGCAATCTCCGAGTCGTCTGAAGTTGTTCTTGTAGACTTCTGTCTCAACGAGCCGCTGTCTGAGCTCGACTGAAGTCCGACACTGCGCAGATCGGTGGTCTGAGCTCGCCGGATCGTCGGCCGCGACCTATTCAGTCATCATCAGCATCATCACTATCGTCACTGTTATTTATGCGATGCGGAACAAAGATTCCGACGACAAAAAGCATCTATTTTGAAAGCAAACAAACAATGAAACTAGAAGGCGCTCGTGAGAGTGCATATATCCGCTAAGTAAAATAATTTAAACACTATTACTACTATCACCACTACGCCTACCACCTTCTATTAATTTTAGACCAAATTCCACAAATGTCGTTGCCATGGCACCAAGGTCGGTTAAAGTAGAATTAGATTGGCCTCATCCAACAGCCCGTCCCCTAAAACCGCTAGACGCAAAAATCATGAAGACATCTCTTACACAAGCCGAGCTTATAGCCCATTTTGTCCCAAATTTCGTTGCCATGGCAACGGGGTGGATCAAGGAAAATATAAATGGTACCGCAAATAGGCTGGACTCTCGCTAAAACGCCGCTGTTGAGTCCTGTCCGAGAATGGGTGCTGTACACAGATCCGATCCATGTTTCGGTCGTCACGCTTGAGTGGAGTGAGATTATGGGCATTTGTACCACTCCAGACACTGCAGTGAAAGATAGGCGACAAAAGTAGGTCATGACATAATTCAAACTGATACACATGAGTTGACTACGTAAAATTTGATTCGCCGACCTGGGGGTTGTGGTAGCGATGGTGGTGGAGCGCTGTGACTCGCTAGAGGGCGCTGTGATAGAGGATGCTGGCGGGTGCATGACAGTGTCCAGTTGTACAAGCTGTTTGCGAATGATGCCACTCGCTCGCAGACAGTTGGTAGTGAACGTCATATCGGCAGACTGCGGCGAGCTGACTGGCACCACTGACGACCCGGACGACATCGTGTCTGCATGCACATTTCAAACGCGTATATACGTGACCTACTGCGTCTACAAACAAGCAAAGATGTTAATTCGGTGCCGACATGACATGCGGCTTTCCGCCTGACTACGTACTCGCCCACTGCACTGCACAATCCTAACCACATCGAACAATATCAACGCAACCTTTAATATTTCGAACTGCACCGGTTACTCCTGTTGCGGAAACATTTTATACATTTTACGCGCAACAGCAGCTACTGCTGTAGCGCGTCATAGCCATCGCAATTCTGTCCGTCTGTCTGTCTGTCACACGGGTGGATCAGTCAAAAAAGGTGCAAGCTAGGATCACCAAATGTTTACCGTCGGCTGCCCGGAAAACTATAGTTTCAGGATCAGTAAAGCTTTTCCATAAATTCGAACAAGGTCACTCCGAGCGAGGGCACTAAATGACAGAGGGGTAGGGAAAACTTGCGATTAACAGCCGATACGGCGTTGGCTTAGCGAGACAGGTCACGCCCTTTGGCGAGTACGAGTAAAACACTATAGATAATTAGCCGCCGGTCATCTGGCGCCCTCTGACGACTGTAAAAGAAACATGGTTGCTAAGATGGGTAAACTTAGATTTTGTTTTACTGGGCTTTCAAACGTGCACCGCTGTTGCGCGTTCCCCTTTGCTTTAGCTAGGCTTTTCTTGTTGATTTGGTTTTCTCATGTCTTCATGTTCACGAATTAGAAGCCAACACAAAATAGAGACAATAGGACAGACAGACGGACGGACGGACGGACAAGACGCGTAATGTGGTCTATTAGGATGGCCACATAACAAACGGTTTGGCCGAATCAATATAGCTTTACTCCATGGGTAGTAAAATGTTGTATATCAGGGCATTTAATTTTAAAATACGCTACAAATACATAACTGAGATATACTACGATAAGCTAATACATGATAAGGCCTATATTCTGTACGTGTACGTACAGAATATAGGCCTTATCATGTATTAGCTGACACGAAACGTGTACATCAAAATAGAAGTCGCGTAACTCAAAGCACACGAGTAGAAAGACTAATGGCACAGTTGCTGGATAACACGGGCAGACGTGAGAAACAGGACAGAATACCACGATATGACAGACTAGGCTACAGATAGTGGAAAAATGCGACGAAAAATAAAAAAATTCTGAAGCGAGAAAGTGTCAAAAACACAAAAGTTTACAAAGAATATCAACATACAGCTGCAGCATCGTCATCAGAAAGGTGTCTAACGTGGCCTGAATTTAAGTATCATTTCAAGGGCCCCGTTCACGAACGTTAATCTGACTCAGAAGTTGCTCACTATAAGTGGTAGAGCTCGTTGTAGCCAAGCGACCACGCAGTAAAGATGATGAGGACGACGGCTTGTTCATCGTCTGTGACGCAGCAATCGGCTTAGCGGTCAGCGAGTGCAACGTCACCAGTGTCTGTTCACCAAGCCGCAGCCCGAGCACTCTGGGTCTCGGCCTCCTAGGACTTTCAGCTGTCGCGTCCCCTGACCGTGGTTGAATGACGGCAGTATGAACAGGCGGCGGTCTGTCGAATGGCCGGTCTAACGAGGAAGTCGTGGACGAAGAGATCGACGTTTTGCCGGGTGATGTCGTCGTGACATCGGCCCGTGTTCGTGCTATGACCGTCGCCACAGCGCGCGTCGTTGAAAGCGACGTGAGACCGCTTTTCTGTACCAACCAGCAGTACACATACAACTGAGCGTGAAGGATCGACTCTTAGCCACAGCGAGAAACTGGACTTTCAGCTAAAGAACTATAGCATAGCAACAAAGAACCACTTGTTTGATAATGTAATGATAATGTTTGATAATAACAAAAAGATATAACAAATCGCAACTTGTATAACCGAAATAACGTAAAAGCAAGCAGTATGTTAGTGCCTCTAGGAATGATCGCACATTCAAACTGTTATTTTGTTTTGTCCAAATTTTAACGTGATATAGGCCTATAAGTTCAAAGTGATAGCTTCTTCGAATCGTTTGATATTACCAAAATAAGCTACAGCTGGAAGAAGTCGGCGTTGCTACACAAGACGGAACTTGGAACTACGCAGTATCCCGCAAAACTGTACAGAATTGTTTGTCTCAAAACTTCGTCAAATTTCCATTCAGGAACGTCAGTGTTTAACACACATAATGTCAGATTCTCTGTCAAAAAAGTTGATCGAAATTTGACGAAGTTCTGCAACTGCACAATTTTTTTTTGGGGGGGGGAAGGATGGGGAGGCGGTGTACATAAACAATAAGTTGATGACGGCGGACTTACGGCTTGGCCTGTAAGCTGCGACGTAGAAGTTTGGGTGCGAGTCAGTACCGGAGTTGTTGGCGATGTCTTTACAGCAGCGGAACCAAGAGCCTGTGTCGTGGATGAAGACAACGGCTTTATGGTAGGCCTACATTCGTGCACTTTGGCGTCTTCTACCACGACCGGTTTCAGCGGACGCACCGTTAGAGTCACGTGAACTCTTTCCGGCGCCGAAATAACCGCCTGGACAGTAGCGATCTGAGGCGTTCTGGCGTTACTTGGCGAGGAAATCTCCGAGGATCGCCGCTCTGATGACGTCACTGCTGTAGAGGGAGTCGTCTGAGAAGATCCTTTTGATGACGTCAAGGCTGGAGAAGTCTTATGAGATGACGTCACAGAAGTGACTGCTGCGGCTGCTGCGGATGACGTAATCGGTCGGGAAGATCCTTCCGATGAGGTCACGGCTACTGATAATGTCACAGGATTACTATCTTTTGATGCGGTCGTAGTTACATTACTGCTTGCTGTTTGTGTGGAGGAAAGCACCGGGAAAGACCCTGCTAATGACGTCACGGCTGTCGCAGTAGTTCTTGGAGAACATCCTTGTGATGGCGTCACTGCGAAGTCACTGATTGAGTCATCTGATGACGCTGATTGGCTGGATGATGTCTCAGACGACGGCGTGGAGGAGGATCTCCGACCTTCCTGCTGTTGTGCCTTGTTTTTCCCCTTCACCTCTTCCTTCCTCGACGAAGAACACGACGACGACGAAGACGACGATGATGACGATGACGATTTGCTAACATTCTGTATTTCACCAGGCAGTTCAATGTCCTTAACTGCAGGATTCTTTGCCACGGAAGACTTCGACGACGACGACGACAACGACGATTTGCTAGCGTTCTTGGGCTTCTCAGACAGTTCGGTGTCCTTCACTGGAAAATTCTCTGCCACAGAAGACGAAGACGAAGACGAAGTCGACGATGATGATGACGATGATGACGTCGAGGTAGATGAAGACGCTGAGCTGCTGCTGGAACACGACGAAGCACTACGACCTGATCCAGCATCATCATCATCATCAGCAGCAGCAGCAGCGGTAGCAGTCTCTCGAGGAGCTTCGCATTCCTTCACATCGACCTCGATGATTGTCAGCGTGTAAGGGCGCAGGCGGTCGTCGCTGATCGTCAACGGGGACAGTTGAGTGATGAGACAGGTCGGGATGGCGGTCGTCGTAACGCCAGGGTCCTCCAGGGCGCTGGGCACCACGGTGGAAAGCTGGGCGCAGTGGGCGCTGAAGTACGGCAGTTGTCGTCGAGGTTGAGTTGACTCCATCGGACGTGCTTCCTCACCGCTCGTCACCGTCGACGATGTCGGAACATCCAGCGAGCCGTCGACTGGAGCAGACTTGGGTCGCGACGTCGGCTTACTTGCAAATTGCAACCGCCGCAACTGGACCGACACGGAGCATGCTGCGCCTGCTGCTGTAGCCTCAACGCATCGCGCTGTAACACAATGAAATACGTTTACGTCGTATTTTCTAGCTGAATGATAACGTTTTGTATTGCAACACTTTATTATTGTTGCAAATCGAAGCAGAGGTCAAAGTCTTTATCATTTTGATTGACATGACGAAAGGTCAACCTCTGTACTGTGTAGTGCAGCGCTTTGTTGTATAAGTTCGTAAAAATTGATACTTACCTTACGATTTTAGCAAGTAAGAAAGTATTTCTTTAAACTTAATGTCAAAATCAATTAGTCAGACACATGACACGCAACGCAACGGTTTTACAACAAAATAATTATAGGCACGTAGCAGCACGCAGCAATCACTCTACATACCTGACTTTCCATCATCGGCTTCTCGCCGAGCTATGGAGGTTTGTGCCACACCTTGCGGACCGCTAGCTGTGAACCGTGACGTCATCTCAAACATCGTGACGTCATGTTTGCGTCGTAGGGTGTGGTCGTCGTCGTCGTCTCTACTGTCAGATGCGTCGGCGGCATTCGGTGACGCTCCGTCACTGTCCCTGCACGTGCGTACGACAACTAACATTTTACAAGGCAGTGTAGCGACATATTTGAGATGCGGTGGAATCTGTAGCATTATTCTATCGCAAGTTTTCTACTAGAAAATTAAAAATTGATCAATATTTGGCAAAGACATGGACAAGAGTACGTTGCTTTGTTTTCTGGACTCACGCTATAAACGAACATTTTCTTTTCACGAAACAACAGCCAAAGATAAAAAGAAGCTAGAATTTCTCTAACGTCTTCTTATAGAGACTTCGTTTTTAGATATAATCATTTATAATTACGTTAGAACGCGATGTATGACGCCGCTATATATTCCGCATTTCTTTCTGTCTCTCTGTCTGGCCCCGGATGTCAGACATGATCGAAATTCCATATCTGTGTTCCCAGACCAGTGCAAAGTCGAACAGTCTGTACAGAAAATCAAAATATCGACAAACAACAGAAAATAGCAATATATTTAGACAAAGGTAGCAACCTGGCGTGTAGAGCAACTGGTCGCGTCTGTCTAGCTTTAGCGCCGGCGCTGGCGGCACGTCGTCTACGCTGGTGTCGCTGCTGTCGTCTGTCTCGTCGGTTTGCTGATCCCCTCTGAGCGGCAGCAGCGGCAGACCCATCTGACTCACTAGACGACGCAGACGACGCCCCCGCACGTCGCCCTCGACTGCGCTGTCGATGTCGTCTGATGACGGACTCGGCTGGCAGCGGCAGGGTCTCGTGGAACAGAGGCGAGTCGGGTCGGTTGAACGAGTCCTGACGGGCGTAGGTCAGTGCGGCTGGGGGAGCGCGGCGAGGTGGCGGCTCCGGCGGAACGATGACAGCGGCCTGGTACTTGGACGTCGTCGTCGTCGTCGCTACAGTCAAAACATTTGCGTGACATTCTCAACTAAAAGCTTTGAGAAAACTGTTTATTCCTGCTTGTTCATAAGCATTGTAATAGTAAAAACAGGGTCATTTGTTTTTTCACGATCTAGCTTTTTGGGTAATCTCGCCAACAAACAGACACAACTGAAACAATGCACACATAAATAACCACACTCCTTTGCAAAGGTGACAACTAATTCAACTAGAGACTATAAACTGGAACCAGCTTTATAACAGTGATGGATATTGGTTCAAGACTATTTCGTCGATATATAACAATAGGAATAATTCAAAATTATGAGATTCGTGAGAAATCGTCATCTGAGCAGTTGTTTAAAAATTATGTACAGGGTGGTCCACCATAATGACACCATAATTTTGCAACCGTACGTTAGAGTGTCGTGTGGTTTTCAGCAAAATGTTTTTAAAGAAATTCTGTACGTGACTAAAGTCAGCATTTGAATACAGCAGTTACATATTCTTTGTTATTGCCGCTGGCAATTAAACTATGCAAAAACAGTATTACCCTCGACACTGCGGTCCATTAAAACGTGCCACTTTTATTTTTCCAATAGCTCCATGAAACATTGACCGATTTTAATAATTTTTGGCACGCAACATTAAAAAGAAACTTGACGCAGATGTCTGTAGTTTTGGCCACCTCGCCCTAAGGTTGTCGCTACACTACTTTGTGAAATGCAGAAGTCGTTGTTTGACCATTGACAACAATGAATTCATACTGGGTAGTGCACGCATCAGCTCAGAAAATTACTGACACCATAAAATCATTGGAAATCTGTTGCTTTGTCTTTATTTTAAAATTGTAAATTGACAAACTGAAATGACACATCAACAACGAGTGGGCTGCTTGAGTCATGCAGTTACTGAACGTGCTGTTGGCAAATGGTGTCAACGTCTACTGCTTACGTTTAAGCACATGCTGAAATGAAGATGATGTGATGTGACATGTTTGACCTTTTGAGTGATGATAACTGCCAATTGCGTTTGTCGCTATTCAGTTAATAATTTTTGAGCCAACGCAAACGCTACCCGGTAGGAATTCATTGTTGTCAATGGCCAAGCTGTGACTTCTGCATTTCACGCGGTAGTGTAGCGACAACGTTAAGGTAAGGTGGCCAAAATTACAGACCTTTGCGTCAAGTGTCTTCTTTATGTCGCATGCCGAAAATTATTAAAATTAGCCAGTGTTTCATGGAGCTATGAAAAAATAATAGTGCCATGTTTTTATGGACCAAGGTACATTGAAGGTAATACTGTTTTTCAATAGTTCACTTGCCAGCGGCAAAAAAGAATATTTAATTGCTGTATTTAAACACTGACTTTGGGCATGTAAAGAATTTCTTTCAGAACATTTTGCTGTAAACCGCATGATTCTGTGATGTACGGTTGCAAAATTATGGTGCCATAAACTATGTGCCGTTTTTTGGACCACCCTGTAATAACGACGCAGATAAAACTACACAGAAAATGTTATTGTTTCAGACAACGGACGACAGAGGCAGAAGTTTAGTAGTTATTACAATATACCCGGCTGTCTGGCGTCAAACTGGACGTTGTCCGTCGGCAGCAGTTTATCCATCTGAGTCCTACGGCTCCACGCCTGACCCCGCCAGGAACCGCTGACACTGCCGCTAGTTGCTGTAGTCAGCCCGGTGTCATATCTCCACGGATACATTTCCGACA